>JAABVA010006307.1_pt1 | contig 10532 bp, 13 predicted proteins | sample 5560331 | NCBI WGS metagenome assembly JAABVA01 (sample SAMN12812661, study PRJNA571458) | rock metagenome | isolation source: Antarctica rocks | place: Antarctica: Victoria Land, Mt New Zealand sud | collected 2016-01-07 | reverse complement strand
CTAGGTGGTGCTCGGTTTCTGAGCTCCGTTGGATCGTCTGCGCGTTGGTGCGGGTTTGCTGCTGCTGGCTCCGTCGAGCCCGGCCAGGCGCAGAGCTTGGCGGACGATGGCGGGCTCGTGGTCGGGGGCCAGTTCGGTCATCAAGGTGAGGGCAACTCGGGTCAGGTGGCGAGCGGCCGCGATGCCGCCGAGTTCTGGGTCCCGGGTCCGACAGGCCTGGAGAATGTCCGGGTGGTCGTCCATGCTGAAGGACAGTGTTTGGTCACGATTTCTCAACCAGATCGCTCGAAACATGGACGCTCGTTCGTAGAGCCGGGCCAGATCAGCCCGCAGGGTTGTCGACGCGCCCTGCATATGAACGTGATGAAAGGCCACGTCTGCCAGGCGCCATGCGTCGTGGTCTGCGTCATCGCGCGCTGCCTGCATGCTGCGCAGCAGCTGTTCCATGTGGGCAATATCGGCGTCAGTAAGGGTGGGGACGGTCAGCCGCGTGCACAGGACCGTGAGCAGGATCCGTTCCGCAAACACGGTCTCCAACTCGTCCGCCGACCACTCGACGACACGCAGGCGCTGATTACTCTCCCCGCGCAGGAATCCTTCCTCCTGAAGCATCCGCAGCGCTTCGCGAGCCGGTGTCCTGCTGACCCCGAACCGTTCAGCGACCTCGACCGAGGTCACCGCGGCGCCCGGTTGCAGCTCCCCGCGAATGATCGCCTCCCGCAGGTCGTTATGCATCGCATGCACGGTGTCACCGGCGCGCGAGGTGCCGTCCTCGGTGACGGTTGGAATGACATCGTGCCCCTCAACTCCGGTGCGGGCCACAGCCACGTCCTTCACGTTGCGCGGATATCTCGGTCATCGCCGGCACGTCCCGCCCAGCCTCGACCAAGTGTATCCACGTTCTTGCTTTGGGGACGCTCAGAAGCGAGATCATGATTGTGGTGCCGAATCTCCGTGCGCAGCGGACGTTGCCCGAGTGTGATCCGCGCGTTCTGTTGCCCTTACCGAGTCGCAGACTCCCGCGACCGCGTGGGTGAACATCGTGGCGTCGTTGCCGACGATCACGAAAGTGAACCCGGCGCCGATCGCCTCCCGCGCTTCGGCGACGCTGTTGACAGCCGTTCCGCAGGGAATAGATCGTCGCGATGCCTGCCGGACCAGCGTCGCCGATAGCTGCTGCAGTTTGGGGTCTGTCACCGGGAGGTCGAGTGCCACCGACAGGTCAACCCTACCGAACAGAGCGGCGTTGACACCGCTCACGTCCAGCATTGCCTCGATGTCGTCGAAACTCTCAGCGGTCTCGAACTGGATGCAGCGCAGCACGGCTTGATCCCCGTGCTGAATGTAGGTCTCGCGAGTGTGCGTGCCCCACCGGCCGGCGCGGGTCGTGGTCGCGACTCCCCGTCGCCCTCGCGGTGGAAACATCGCCGCACCGATCACAGCATCCGTTTCTGCCGCGCTGCGCAGTTGGGGAAGGATGACGCCGTCGACGCCGAGGTCGAGCACCCGTTGAATCTGGGCGCCTGTGGAGTCCGGCATTCGCACGACGACGCCAACCTCGCGCGGCTGCGCGATCGCGCACGCGATGTGTACCCACTCCAACGAGATCGGGCTGTGTTCGAGATCGATGATCACAAAGTCGTAGCCGGCGTCGGCCAGAATCTCCAGGGTGACCAATGATTCGATCTTCACCCACGTGCCGACCTGCGGCTTTCCGGGCGAGCGCATGTTCTGGAAGATCGATGGCATGCCAGGCCCTAGGCGATGCGCGGTTGCTGGGCACGGAAAGCACTGGCCGCGCCACGCGCCAAGGGATTGACCACCGTCGCTGGCAGCTTGTCATCGAATAGTTGCGCCAGGTTGTCTGCGGCCATCAGCTCCATGTCCGTCTCGGCCTCGGGGGGCGAGGCACCCAAATGCGGCGTGGCGATGACGTTCGGCAAAGACAGCAGTGGCTCGTCGTGTGGCGGCGGTTCGCGATCGAAGACATCCAGAGCGGCGGTCATCAGTTCGTCGTTGCGTAGCGCGCGGTAGAGCGCCTGGTGATCGATGTTCGCGCCGCGGGCGGTATTGACCAGAACGGCGCCCGGTTTCATCAGCGCCAGGTGCGCCGCATCCAGGACCGGTCGCGCACCGGCCGGTGTGGACAGGTGCAGAGACACGAAATCAGACTGGGTAAGTAGGTCGGCCAACGTGACGAACTGCACTCCATCGTGCGGGTCAACGCGTCGACCAGGCAGGTCGCAGGCAAGGATCTGTACTCCCCAGCCCGCCAATCGGGTCGCAACCGAGCGGGCGATCCGGCCGAAGCCGACTAGCCCGACCGTCCGTCCTCGTAGCCCGATCGCGGTGACGTCTTGATCGAGCCAGCCTCCACGGGCCATGCGGGCGGTGCTGTAGTAGTCCAAGCGCTTGGCCGCGGCAAGCATGAGGGCGATGGCGTGCTCGGCGACGCATTCGATCTCGACCTGGGACGGTGTATTGGTGACGAGGATTCCCAGGTCGGTCGCCGCGTCGACGTCGATGACGTCGTAACCGATTCCGATCTTGGAGATGAACCTCAGGTCGGGTAATGCTTGCATGACCTTTCGGGTCAGCCGGGCTCCGCTGACGCCGATTATGGCCGGGAAACCTGCGGCGAGCTCGACGATGGCTTCTTCGGTGAGCGGTTCGTGGCGTAACAGGCAGGAGTCAGGCCCGAAGGGAAGCGCCGCACTGATGCCGTGGCGCTGTAGCTGACGCACGAGGTCGTCGCCGCGGCGCAGCTTCTCGTAGACGAGCGCCGACCGGTCCGGTGGGGTGCTCATGAAACTTCCTTTGCGTATTGCGTGGTGGTTGGAGGAAATGCTCGGCAGTCGTGCCGGCCGGTCCCGATCAGGTTCGCGATTGTTCGGAGAACCGAAGGGACGGGCCGGCCGGCGCGACGTCATAGCCGGGGCGGCGCTCTTAGCTCACGCCCCAGATCATCTTGTAGTGGCTGCGGTAATCGTTGGACGGGTCGTAGACGTTCTCAGCCCCACCGTCAGTATTCACGTTCTCGATCGTGGTGAGGTGCGGGTAGGTTACGTAGGTAGAGGCTGGCGTACCGGCAAGAGCCCGGTTCAGCTCGTCGACCATCTGCCAGCCGTGCTCGTTCAACGGTTCTGCCACAGTGGCGATCTGGTATTCGCCCTTGCGGATCCGTTGGAACGCGGCGGGGCTGCCGTCGCCGGCCGCGATCATCAACGGCGGCCCGGACGACCCCACTCCGGCGGCGCGCAACGCCGGGATGGCAGCGTCCCAATAGATGTCGTTGATCGAGAGCATGTAGGTGAGTTTCGACCCGTATTTCTGCAGGTCGGCCCCCGCGATGCCGCCTTCGCGTTGCGTGGCGTCCTCGAAAGGATAGTCGTGCTGGGCGAGCAGCGTGCAGCCCGTGCATTGGGCGATCTCGGCCTTCATCGCGTCTTCTTTGGTCGTGCAGATCTGTACCTCGCTCCCGCAACCGGCGATCGTCACCCCGGCCTTGCCGCCGCTTGCCACGATGGCGCAATCAGCGGCCACCTTGGCGATTGACGCGGGATCTGAGGTGATGTTGGTGAACAGGCTTGGCGCGTCGGGCTGCGCGCCAGGCCCCTGACCCACGTGATTGCCGACAACCGGGATTCCGAGGGACTTCGCCTTGGCGAACTCGCGTTCGGCAGCCTTGGGGTCAAAGCTGCTGACCGCAATCGCCGCCGGTTTCAGAGCGATAGCTTGATCGAGTGCGGCGAGGTTGTTGGCCGTGGATCCGCCGCCGTCGATGACCTTGACGTTCCAGCCGATGGCCTGCGCGGCCTGCTTGAATCCGTTCACCACACCGAGATCGCCGGCGTTGGAGGATAGCTGCGGGACAAAAACCACCGTTGCGCCCTTCTTCTGCGCCTTGGGACCCGTTGTGGGTCCGGCCCAGGTGGAGGTGGTTCCTGCGGCCTTGGCCAGGGCGTCCTGCGCGGCCTTGATCGCAGGGTCGCTGCTAGGCGAGCCTTTCGCGGTACATGTCGCGCTGGTCTGCACAGCGCCGGTCGTGTTGCTCGTCGTCTTTGACTTCGACGTGGAGCAGGCTGAGACGAGCATGAGCGCGGTCGCGATCATTGCCAGGCTCAGGGCGGCCTTGGATCTCATGACTCGTCCCTCCAATCGGGGTGGGTAATGGCCAAACTGCGTTGTGCGGGTTTAGGCGTCCACTGACGTGGGCGCCGGTTCGGTTCCGGTCGGTACCGGAGTGACGGCCGGCGGCGGGCGGCGGGTGCGCCGGACTCGGCGGCTGGCGTATCCGGCCACGCCGACTCCGACGACGAGGGTGGTCCCGTTGAACAGCGGCGTGATGAAGTAGGTTCCGCCGAGCTGCTGGAAGCCGGCGATGCCGATGCCGAGGACCATGACGGCGACGAGCGTTCCCCAGGGGTTCGCACGCCCGGGCTGGATGGTGGTGGATCCGAGCATCGCGCCGACGAAGGTGGGCAACAGGAAGTCGGGGCCGTTGCCGACATCCCCGATCTGAAGCCGGGAGGCAAGCACGATGCCGGCAATGGCGACGATTCCGCCGGAGGCCATGAAAGCGCCGATGACGTAGCGGCGCGAGGGGATGCCGGTCAGCTCGGCGGCGCGGCGGTTGCCGCCCAGCGCATACAGGTAACGTCCGGTTGGGGTGAAGTCCAGGACGATCCAGAGCACCATCAGGAGTCCGAGCACGTAGAACGCTGATGCCGGAATGTCGAGTATTTTGGTGGCATAGATGTCGGTGAAACCTGCCGGTAGGACGCCGCTGATCTGTTGTTCGGCGGTGTACCAGTTCGAGATCGCGTAGGCAATTGTTCCGATTCCCAATGTGGCGATGAAAGAGTCGATCTGCATGACGTGCACGAGTACGCCGTTCACGAGCCCGATGCCGAGCCCGATGCCGATGACGAGCACGACTGCCAGTCCCCAGGGGAGTCCGCTCTTGATGATGAATCCGAGGACGAGGATGTGGGTCAGCCCAGTGAGGTAACCGACCGAAAGGTCGAATTCCCCGACGATGACGACAATGGTCTCGGCGAGGGCGAGCAGCGCGATGATGGCCTGCGCGTCCAGGATCGACCGTGCGGTGGTCGAGGTCGGGAAGGTGGCCGGGAGCAGGAGCGAGAAGGTGATGATCAGCAGCAGACCGAGCACGAGAAGTCCGTAGCGGGATGCGGCCTGTCCCCATCCCAGTCGCGTTCTATCGGTCCTATTTAGCATTGAGAACCTCCCGCTTTGTGGTTCCGCCTGAGGAGAAGTGGGTGATGTTGTCGATGGTGATCTCGTCCATGTTGAGTTCTGCGGCGAGGGCTCCCCGGTCCAGTACCAGGACTCGCTGGCACAGTAGAGTGAGTTCCTCGAAGTCGCTGGAGACCACGACCACGCATAGTCCGTCTCGGGCGGCCTGCCTGATGAGGCTGTAGATCTCCGACCGCGCGCCGATGTCGATCCCCATGGTTGGTTCCTCGAGCACGAGGACGCGGACCTGTGTGTTCAGCCACCGTCCGAGGACGACCTTTTGCTGGTTTCCGCCGCTTAGTGTGGCTACCGCCGCGTCGGGTTGGTTGGGGCGCAGGTGCAGGGATGCGCCGAGCTCGACGGCGTGCTCGCGTTCGCGTCCGCGAGAGATCCAGCTAGCCGCTCGTTGTCCTGCTGCGGCGGGGTTCATGAACAGGTTCTCGCGGACGGTAAGCGTCATCGCCAGCCCCTCTTGCTCGCGACGACTGCTGGCGAAGCCGACCAGCGACTTCAATCGACGCGCTGACGAGCGGCTTGCGTAGGAGACACCGTCGATCTGGAGCGACTGGATGTCCAGAGGCACGACGCCGGCCAGTCCGCGACCCAGAACTTCTTGACCTGCCCCGCGCAGGCCGACCAGGCCGAGGATTTCGCCCGCTCCTAATCGCAGGTCTGCCACCGGGTCGCGGTCACTGGCCAGGGCGACGCCGGTGAGGCGGATGATCTCGCGCGACGCGCTTGCCGGTGAGACCGCGACACGCTGCGGCGCCTCACCTCCGACAATTAGACGAACGAGTTGTTCATGCGACACCTCGGCGACAGCGGCGCATGCGACGACCCGCCCGTCGCGCAGCACGGTAAGGTGGTCTGCGATCTGAAAGACCTCATCGAGTCGGTGGGTGACGTACAGGACGCTGACACCGCGGTCACGAAGCGAGGCCACGATCGAGAACAGCCGCTGCACGTCAGAGTCCGGCAGACTCGCTGTGGGCTCATCGAGGACCAAGAGCCTGCAGTCGGTGCTGATGGCGCGGGCGATCGCGACGATCGAACGATCGGCCCTGGACAGGTCCGTGATCAGCCGGTCGACCGGGATGTCGGCCTTCAGCACCGCGAGGGATTCGCCTGCGGCGCGCCGCACCTCAGCCCAATTGATCAACCCGGCCCGTCGCGGGTAGCCCAGGGTCATCGCGATGTTCTCAGCGACCGACATGGTGTCAACCAAGCCTAGATCTTGGTGGATGAAGGAGGTCGCGTCCGTCGCCGTCCCGCCGTCGATGAGAATCTCGCCATCGTCGGGGGTGTAGAGCCCGGCCAGGATCTTAATGAGCGTGGACTTGCCTGCCCCGTTGGCGCCGAGAAGGGCATGTACCTGACCCGAGCGGATGTCGAAGCTCACGTCATCGAGCGCGAGCGTCGCCTCGAAGCTCTTCGACACGTGGCTGAAGCTCAGCAGTGGCACTGCACCTTCAAACATGGCACAACTGTATCCACTTCGTCTCTCGTGTCAAGGATCACTCCGTCCCCGTTTCCGATTGGCTACGGTCACCGTGGGCAGAGTAGGGGCGACATTTGGGTGCTCTATGGGTTCGCGCCTTGTGCTTCGAGCGAACTCGACGGGCCCAAGTGGATGCATTTGGACCTCTACGGTAGGCGTACGAGCTGCGAATCCTTCAACCGCTGCCCTTGGCAATGGGGGCGGTTCGCGGCTGTGACTGGTCCGTCCCGAATGAGCCTCGCGAGCGGGACGGGCGTCTGAGCTGCGCGGCCCGCTGCCCTCGGCGCAGCAGCCGAATCGCGAGCTGACCGTGTCCAGCGGAAAACGTTTGGTGCTGAGCTGCTCAGGAATGAAACCGGGCGTAGTGCTGCGCCAGGAGGTTCTTGCCGTAGTCGTTCCCGTTCGGTTCGCGGACGATGGTGTGCACGTGGAAGCGTTCGGGTTCGTCGTTGTTGAGGAAGATTCCTGGGTGGTTGTCGTACTCGATGAGGATGACTGGGGAGTGCACCCGGTAGTAGAAGGCGCTTGTGTCGCTGTGTTGGCCACGCCAGGCGAAGCGAGTCTCGGCGAGGTGGCGCTCCACCTCGGCTCGTCGCAAGCGGGCGTGCGCGCCGGGCAGGCGCGAAACGTAGGTGTCGATCAGCCGGAGCAACAGCTGCTGCCGCCCGGCGGTGGCCGGGCTTGTGGGCGGGCCTGCCCGACGACGACGAGCGGTGGGCGTTGAGTAACACGCTGGCCAATGGGCGGTTGGAAGGTATGGAGCCGACCCGCGACCTGGTGGAGGACGTGGTTGTCAGCGCCCGTGAGGAGTTGGACTTCGAGACGTTCAAGAAGCGCGCAGTACAGCGCGCCACCCGCGGTGAGGGTGCTCGGAACGCGGCCACGTGAGGCCCGAGGACCGGGCGGAAATGCTCTGGCAGTCCTACTTCATTCCCGGTAGCGGCGTGCTGCGCAACGAGCTCGGCATCACCGACGCGGTCGCGCTGCGGGACGCGGAGTACGCGATCGCCGGCCGGCGGCTGCATCAGCTTGAACTCGCGTCGATCGCTGTGGTGACCTCCCAAGTGGGGGATGCCCTCTTTGCCGCGGCACCATTTGGCATGGTGAGTGCACCTCGACGCCCTCGTCCTCGGTGTGCCCCCTGACGGTGGCCCGCCCACCAGCTCCCGACGAACCGTGGTCGCCTACTGTGTCGATCGTCACGGCCGTTGCGCTGATGGCTTGTCTGTCAGTTCATCTGCACCGAGCGGGTTGAGTTGCCCATGATCATGCGGTCGATCGTGGTGGTGGCGCTGGCGGGGTCGCTCGCGGCGCCGACGGTGAGCAGCAGGGGCACGTAGTGGTCGGCCGTGGGGTGGGCAACGGAGGCGCCGGGCGCCTTGTGGAGGTAGTCAGTGAGGGCATCGATATCGCCGCGACCGAGGGCGTCGGCGGCCCACTCGTCGAATGCTTCGGTGTACCCGGCGAGCTCTGGATGGCGCAAGGCCGCGAAGCTGTGGGTCATGAAGCCCGAGCCGATGACCAAGATCCCTTCATCGCGCAACGATCGCAGACGTTCTCCAAGCTGCAGCAGTGCGCCGGGATTCAGGCTGGGCATCGACAGTTGGACGACCGGAACGTCGGCGGCGGGATACATAGCCATGAGGGGGATGAACGCGCCGTGGTCGAGTCCTCTGTCGGGGTGCTCGTGCACGATGGTCGTTGGACTGAGCGTGGCCGTGAGGCGACGGGCGAGGTCGGTCGCGTCCGGGGTCGCGTAGGGCAAAGTCTTGTAACGGGAGTCGAAGCCGCTGAAGTCGTAGTAGAGCGGGGTGCCCGCCGCCGCGCCCGAGATCGCGGCCGGCGCGTCCTCCCAGTGCGCTGAGATGATCACGATGGCCTTCGGTTTGGGAAGGGACTGCGCCCAGGTGAACAAGTCGCGAAGCCACTGGGGGTCGTCGAGGGTGAAGGGTGCTCCGTGGCTGACGAACAAGCTAGGCAGGGCTCCGTCGGCAGGGACCCAGAGCCGCTGGTCGCGGGCCTGGGGGAGGACCCGGGCGAGGTGATCGTCGTAGGCTCCGGCCGGGATGTCGGGGGTGTACAGGGTGGTCAGGCTGGTCATCTTCTGTCTTCCCTTGGCGGGTGGGGGGCGGCGGCGGGCGTGGCCCAGGTTGATCGGACGGCCCGATCGTCAGGCCGACCGGTACTCGTCCGGGAGCTCAATCTGTGTCGGCTGCTGGACCCGGGGTGGTGGTGGTGCCGGTCCGGGCGCCCGGGAAGCGGGTTCACGCTCGGTCAGGCACCCGACGAGCTTCGGTCCGCCGGCGCGGCGGTCGTGACCACTCACCACCCCGCGGGGTGACATGGCCACAGTCGTTCACGCGGCTCCGACCTCAGGCGAACATGGGGTCGTCGATCACGACCTTCCATGTGCCGTCGGGCTGACGGCGGGAGAGTTCGGCGGTGATGCCATGCGCCATGGTGGTCGTGCCGTTGGGCAGGGCCACCTCGTTGGACCACGCTGAGGAGGTCAGGGCGAGGTCGTCGTTGATGAGCACCTTGCGGACGGCGCCCTGCATGTCGGCGCCCGAGGCGATGAGCCCGGACACCATGGCGCGCATCGCTTCCTCGCCGGCGACTCGACCTCCGTCGGGCTGAACGGTGAAGGCGCTGGGCTCGTAGATGTCGAGGAGGCGCTCAGGGTCCTTCGCTCGGAGGGCGTTCGCGAACTCTTCGTGCAGGTGTTCGGGCTTGTCGATGGTCATCGTTCGGCCTTTCTTGAGCGGTTCGGTCGGGAGTAGGAGGCGGTGTCGGGACGGGGGGTGGTCGCCGACGGTGGTGCTCAACCGAAGATCGTGTTCTCAGTTGTGTAGAGGAATCGGGTCTGGGCGCGGTCGAGGAAGTTCTCTTCGTCCGCGGCGATGGTCGTGGTGTAGGTGTCGGAGGTGAACCAGGTGGCGGCGTCGGCGATGGTGTCGACCCACACCTCGGCGACGCCGTCGTAGACGGCGGTGCCGACGCCCGGGATCTCGTCGCCGGTGGGCAGGAGCTGGACGTAGCGCCGGACCGGGACCTCGCCGCCGGGCAGGCTCGCGAGAAGCGGCGTGTGCTTGTTCGTCCAGTAGTCCACGAACTCCTCGTGGGTGATGTCTGCCCGCCGGGTCAGGAAGATGCTGAGCTTGAGCATGGGGACTCCTCGAGAGCGAGATTGACTTGCCTTGGCAACTCACACGGTAGCCCGCATGAGTTGCCTAGGCAAGTGTCATCTATTGCCTGGGCAAGTATCATGGGTCACATGAACGCACCGTCGCCATGGCTCGACGCCGAGCAGCAGAAGCTCTGGCAGGACCTGCTCACCGTCGGATTGTGATGCCCGCGATCCTGGACCGCCAGTTGCGGCGCGACGCGGGCATGTCGAACTTCGAGTACAGCGTGCTCGCCCGGCTGTCGATGGCCGACGAAGCCACCATGCGGCTCGGCCAGCTGGCCCGCGGCTGCGACAGCACTCTCCCGCGGCTGTCGAAGCTGATGGATCGCTTCGAAGCGCGGGAGTGGCTCGTTCGTCGAGCCGACCCCAGCGACGGTCGCTACACCCTGGCCACACTGACCGACAGTGGTCGGCAGATCGTGGTCGACAGCGCGCCGGGACACGTCGCGCAGGTGCGCCATCTCGTGTTCGACCCCCTGACCACCGTGCAGCTCCGCCACCTCGGCGCGGCACTTTCCAGCGTCGCCGAGACCGTGCGACGGGAGACCGCCGGAGGTTCCGCCGGGTAGGCGCTGCGGATCACCGCCG
>JAABVA010006306.1_pt1 | contig 10533 bp, 8 predicted proteins | sample 5560331 | NCBI WGS metagenome assembly JAABVA01 (sample SAMN12812661, study PRJNA571458) | rock metagenome | isolation source: Antarctica rocks | place: Antarctica: Victoria Land, Mt New Zealand sud | collected 2016-01-07 | reverse complement strand
ATGAGGCGGTTTGAAGCCTCCCCCCGCAGGGCGACTCCGAAGGGCCAACCTTCATCGGCTGCACAGCATTGACTCAAGCCAGTCGACCTACATCAACCAGCCCTCCTCATTCGTGGCACACCTCGACCCAATTGTTATCACCACCCGTGAGCTGGCTCGGGCTGCTGGGCAGGGTGCCGCCGGTGTTACCGACCGCTGGGATGCGCCGGGGGTGGCGGTGGCGGCACGAGTACTGCGCCGGCTGGATCTGGACGTGGTGCACGTGCAGTTCGCGCCGTCGGTCTTTGGCGGCCGTGATTCTTGCTGAAACGGGGCAGGCCATTACGTATATCGAGCTTGACCGGGGATCGACGCGGCTGGCTCGGTATTTCTACGCCGCAGGACTGCGACGCGGGGACGTCGTTGTGCTCGTCGCCGAGAACACGCCGATCGTATTCGAGGTCTACTGGGCGGCCCAACGCTCGGGGCTGTACCTCGCTGCACTGAACCACCACCTCTCGCCGGCCGAACTGGCCTACATCGTCAATGACTGTGGCGCCAAGGCCGTGGTGATGTCGGCCGCGAAGTCGGGCGCTGCCGCTGTCCTCAAGGAGCAGTGCGAGGGGCTCACAGTCCGGCTGGCCTTCGGCGGCGACATCGAGGGCTATGACGACTACGGGACGGTGCCTGATGAGTACAGCAGATCGGCGCCCCGAGGTTGGTCGAGCAACGGCTCGTCGGACACTGCCTTTAACACCCACGAGGTTCAGCGGAGGGACGGGGCGCTCGTGGGTGCCGATGGCGTGCAGGGCGCCCGTGATCGAGATGTAGTTGGTGTCGTGGCCTGCCGACTTCGCCCACGGCCCGTCCTGTCCCCATCCGGTCATACGACCGTAGACGAGGCGGGGATTGCGGGCGAGACACTGATCCGGGCCGAGGCCGAGGCGCTCGGTCACGCCGGGCCGCCGTCCCTCAATGAACACGTCAGCCGTCTCGAGGAGACGGAGTAGAGCGTCGCGGGCCGCTTCCCGCTTGAGGTCGAGCGCGACGCACGGGCGGCTGCGGTGCAACAGTTCGCGTTCGGGCGGGACGACCGCCAAGCCACCGCCACCGGGCCGATCGACTCGCAGTACGTCGGCACCCATTTCGGCGAGCAGCATGCATGCGTAGGGACCGGGGCCGAGCCCGGCGAGTTCGACGACGCGGACGCCGTCCAGCGCGCCAGTGGGCATCAGATCCTGCCTCTCGTTATCATCCTCTGACGCTATCGAGGCGATCCGCCGGCAGTGCGGGCGGGCTCAGGTGCTACGCCGTCTAATACGACGTCGACCAAGGCTTGTGCCACCTCTGCGATCGAGTCGGCGAGCTTTCGCACGTGGTCCGGAGGGGTGTTGGCCACGTGATTCATGGCGCCGCCGACCACCAGATCGAGTATCAGGCCGGGGGATGTCCCTTTGGGCAGCTCATGTCGGCGGATACCTCGTAACACGATCGTCCGCGAGGCAGCGACGACGGCCTGCCGGTAGGCCCCGGTTGCTGTCGCAACCTCGGGGTAGGCCCAGGTGTCCTGAATCATCTGGATCGCTGCGCGACCGTATGAGCTAGTCATGTGGGTCATCGTCATCACTGCGAGCGAATGCAGGTCGGTTCGCAGCGAGCCGGTGTCGATCGCTTCGACGTCGAACCACCGCGCGCGCAGGGTGTCGGACAGCAGGGCGCCGCGGTCGGTCCACCGGCGGTACAGAGCGGCTTTGCCGATGCCTGAACCGCGAGTAACCGCTTCGAAAGTGAATCCAGCCCAGCCATGCCGTGCGTACATCTCGATGGCCGTGTCAAACACCTTGTCCTCGACGCCAGGATCCGGGGGCCGTCCTCGGCGAGCGTCGCTGGCCTCGGGACCTGAAGGTCGCATCGGACGATCATATAGCGCCAAGATACTTGCAGACGGATCGCGTCCGGTTTAGCGTACGCGGCACCACTTCCTTCTCTCTATAAGAAACGGACCACTGTCGTGCGCACATCGTTCACCGATCTTGTCGGCGTCGAGTACCCGCTCGTTGGCTTCAATCGTTCGCCCGGCGTCGTGGCGGCAGTTACCAATGCCGGGGGCCTCGGGGTGCTGGCCGCCTCCGCTTACTCGCCCGGTGAGCTCGACGCCCAGCTCTCGTGGATCGAGCAGCAGGTGGGTGGTAAGCCCTACGGGGTCGACCTCCTCGTGCCCGAGAAGTTCGCCTCCGGGGACCCGGAGAACCTGGTCGCAAGCCTGCGAGCGCAGATCCCCGCTGAGCACCTGGCCTTCGTGAACGGCTTGCTAGCTAAGTACGGCGTCCCCGAGGCTGCGCCCCACTCCGGCGCGTTCACCGACGAGATCGCGGCTGCGCTGAACGCGGACGGCGCCCGGGCTCTGCTCGACGTCGCCTTCGAGCATCCGATTGCGCTGGTGGCAAACGCGCTGGGAACTCCGCCGGCCGACCTCGTCGAACGAGCCAAGAGCGCCGAAGTCGTGGTCGCATCGCTGGTGGGTCAGGCCAAGCACGCGGGTCGACAGCTCGCAGCCGGCGTCGATGTCCTCGTGGCCCAGGGAACGGAGGCCGGGGGACACACCGGCACCATCGCCACGACAATCCTGACCCCCGAGATCGTGGACCTCGCGGAAGGGCGGCCGGTATTGGCCGCCGGGGGCATCGGTAGCGGGCGGCAAATGGCCGCAGCCCTTGCGCTGGGGGCAGCAGGCGTCTGGTGCGGATCGGTATGGCTGTCCAGCCATGAGGACATCACGCCGCTCGAAGTCAAGGAGAAGTTCCTGGCCGCTACAAGCTCGGACACCCTGCGCTCCAAAGCGCGGACGGGGAAGCCGGCCCGCCAGTTGCGTAGCGCATGGCACAGCGAGTGGGAGGCCGAGGGCAGTCCCGAGCCTTTACCGATGCCGCTTCAACCCATGTTGGTCAATGACGCATGGAATCGTATCGACGCCGCGGCGGCGGCCGGTAACGAAGGCGCCCGGGAGCTGGAATCGTTCTTCATCGGACAGGTCGTGGGGGCGTTCACTGCTCTGCGGCCGGCGAGACAGATTGCCCACGACCTGATATCCGACTGCGAGCAGAGACTGCGCGAATTGGCTTCTCTGGTGGCAGAGACACAGCACGCATAGCTCCCACGAGTTGGCAGCAGTCCTGCGATGCCCACCTCCCACCCACGACGCCGAAGTCGGAGAGTCCTGTGGACCCACAACGTGTTCGAACCTTCCTGCGGCCAAGTTCGGTGGCCCTGGTCGGCGCCGCGAACAAATCGATGTTCTCGACCCTGGCGTTCCAGAACCTCGAGAAGTCAGGGATGCTCGATCACACGTTTCTGGTGAACAGGCGCGGAGCCGAGACGCACGGCCGCCCGACTGTTGCGTCCTGCACGCAGATCGGCGAGCCCGTCGACATGGCTTTGCTTATGATTCCGCAGGCCGGAACGTTGGACGCCATGTCTGACGCTGCGGCCGCCGGAATCCGCAACGCGGTGGTGCTGACGTCGGGCTACGGCGAGGCAGGGGAGACGGGTAAGCAGGCGCAGCGGGACCTCGTTGCTCACGCCCGTGACCTGGACATGCTCCTGCTCGGTCCCAACAACCTCGGCTTCACAAACGTGATCGATCAGCGGCCCGTGGCGGCGATCCCCAACCTCCCGCGACGCTCCGGCCCAGTAGCCCTACTCTCGCAGAGCGGCGCCAGTTCGTCAGCGATGATCGATTTCGCCACCGACGCGGGGGTGGGTCTGTCATACATCGTGACGCTCGGCAACGAGGCGATGCTCACCGCCGGCGACCTGATCGACGCCCTGGTTGACGACGAGGAGACCCGAGCCTTCGCCGTCTTCATCGAGACCGTCCGCAACCCGCTGGCGTTCGCTCGATCGGCGCGGAGGGCAGCGGAAGCGGGCAAGGCCATCGTCGTACTCAAAGCGGGTTCAAGCGTTCTTTCGGCTCGTACCGCAGCAGCACACACCGGCGCACTCGTGGGTGACGACAAGGTGATCGACGCCGTCTTTAGAGATCTCGGCGTAATCCGGGTCGATTCGATCGAGGACATGCTGACCACTGCAGGCGTCGCAGCCGCGACCGGCCGTCTGCGTCAATCAGGGATCGGCGTCGTGAGCATCTCTGGCGGAGCCTGCGACATCGTCGCGGACCGTGCAGAGGACCTCGGCGCGAACCTGCCGCAGCTCGACACGGTCACCACCAAAGCCCTCACCGCCGTCATGCCGGACTACGGCACCGTGCAGAACCCGCTCGACGTCACGGGCGCGGCCATCATCGATCCGTCCCTGTTCACCTCGTGCATCACGGCCATGTCTCAAGATCCCTCTGTGGGCGTGGTCGCCGCCGTGCTGACCTTTCCCTGGCGACCGTTCGACGGGCCCTACATCGCCCAACAACTGATCAACGCCGTTGGCGAAGGCGCGGCAACCTCGGAAGTCCCCGTGATCTTGGTCAACCAGGTCAGTCAACCGATCACCGAGACTTCCCGTTCCGTCCTCGACGCCGGTGGTGTGCCAATTGCTGTCGCGGGGCTAGGCCAGGCGGTCGTCGCACTCGGCAAGATCGGATGGTGGTCAGCGGCAACCCCGTTGCCCGCGCCGCCCAACGATGATCGGTCCGAGCGTTCGGTTCCGACCCAGCGCCGTGGAGAACGATGGTCGGAACACCAGGCGCGCGAAGCGCTCTTGGCGGCAGGGATCCCCGTCGTGGACGGCGCCGTAGTCACAAGCGCGGACGAGGCAGTGACGGCGGCGGCAACCTTCGGGACTCCCGTCGCGATGAAGCTCGTGTCACCGGACATCCTCCACAAGACAGACATCGGCGGTGTCCGGCTCGGCGTCACCGGTCAACACGACGTCCGTTCCACGTTCGAAGAAATCCTGGAAGCAGGCCGCGGACATGGCGACGCACAGGTCGACGGCGTTCTGGTGAGCCCGATGAAGCCTGACGGTGTCGACCTGTTGGTTGGCGTGGTCCGTGATGCGGAATGGGGATTGGTCCTCGCTGTCGCGGTCGGTGGCGTGTTCGTCGAGGTTCTCGACGACTCGGCGCTGGCGTTGGCCCCGGTCAATTCGGCAGGGGCTCGCTCGCTCCTGCGCCGCTTGCGCGGTGCCGGGTTGCTCGACGGTGCCCGAGGACGACCGCCCGCCGATCTGGACCTGCTTGCCGCAACCATCGCCCGCATCAGTCAGCTCGCGGTCGAGCTCGGGGATGATCTCGAGTCGATCGAGGTCAACCCGCTGCGGGTCCACGGCGATGAGGTCGAAGCGCTCGACGCCGTTGTCACCTGGCGCTCTGCCTGACCTGCTACGCCGCCCGATCGGAAGGACTCACTGTGGCCAGCTTCGACGACCTCGACCCAAGGACCCCTGTCATCGTCGGCGTGGGCCAATCCGCAGAGCGAGTCGACGCTGCGGACTACCAGCGAATGTCAGCCGTCGATCTCGCTGCCCGCGCAGCCGAGCGAGCACTCGCGGATGCGGGTGTGCCTGCATCTGCGGTCGACACGGTCGTCGGAGTCCGCCAGTTCGAGATCTCGATCCCAGGCGCAACAGCGCCTCTCGGACGCGCGGACAACTACCCTAGAGCCGTCGCAACCCGCCTTGGTGCGGCGCCGCTCCGGGCCGTGCTCGAGGTCAGTGGCGGCCAGGCGCCGCAGCACTTGATCAACGAGTTCAGCGCCGCCGTCGTTCGTGGCGAAGCGGCCACCGTGTTGTTGGTCGGGTCTGAGGCCATCGCCACCACCCGACTGCTTGGACGAGCGGTAGACCGGCCCGACTTCACCGAGACTGTGGGCGGCCAGCTGGAGGATCGCGGTTACGGATTGGAGGGTCTCGTCGACCGGCGGGCGACGCAGCACGGGCTGGTCGACGCTGCCAGCCAATACGCTCTGTTCGAGAATGCCCGCCGCGCGAGGCTCAAGCTCTCGCGTGACGACTATGCGACGAGCATGGGGCGGCTGTTCGAGCCGTTCACCGAGGTGGCGGCGAGCAATTCGTTTGCGGCGGCGCCCGTCGAGCGCTCGGCGGCCGAGATGGTGACACCCACCGAGCGCAACCGGATGATCGCCGACCCCTACCCTCGGTTCCTTGTCGCCCGTGATCAGGTGAACCAAGGCGCAGCTGTTGTTCTGACCTCGGTAGGCACTGCGCGTCACCTCGGGATCCCCCGGAGCTCGTGGGTGTTCCTGCGTGGACACGCCGATCTGCGCGAGCGGAACCTGTTCGACCGTAGCGATCTGTCGTCGAGCCCCGCGGCGGGGATGGCGGTGAGGCGCGCGCTGGAGATGGCCGAGGTCACCCTCGACGACGTCGCGACGTTCGACTTGTACAGCTGTTTCCCCATTGCCGTCTTCAACGTCTGCGACCAGACCGGTCTCGACCCTCAGGATCCGCGCGGACTGACTCTCACGGGTGGGTTGCCGTTCTTCGGCGGCCCCGGCAACAACTACTCGATGCACGGGATAGCCGAAACGGTGCTTCGCGCCCGTTCTACTCCGGGCAGTGTCGGCCTGGTCGGCGCCAACGGCGGCACCTTGAGCAAGTACTCGGTCGGCGTCTACACGACGACCCCGTCCCCGTGGCGAGCCCGCTCCAACGCCGACCTGCAACGTGACATCGATGCATGGCCCGCCGTCGAGCGGGTGACCCACCCCCACGGCTGGGCGACGATCGAGACCTTCACGATCACGAGTGACAGGCAGGGTAAACGCATGGGGATTGTGATCGGTCGGCTCGAGTGCGATAACCGCCGATTCGTTGCTCGCGGAATCGACGGAGACGACGCCCTGCTCGATCTCTTGGCCTCGGAGGAGCCGATCGGCGCGAGGATCTTCGTGAGGGCCTCCGGGCCGGGGAACCGCGTTGCGCTCGACGACGCCGCGATAGAGAGGCTCATGCCGACACCATCGCTTGTCCTGCGTGACAGGTACGACAACATCGTCACAGAACGAGTGGATCGTCGGCTCGAGATCATCATCAACCGGCCGGAATCCCGAAACTCGGTGAACCCGCCGACCAGTGACGAGCTGGATCACGCGTTAAACGCCTTCTTCGCCGACCGCGACCTGTGGGTCGCGATCATCGCGGGCGCAGGAACGGAGGCTTTTTCTGCGGGCAACGATCTGATCTGGACGGCCCAGGGCAAGCCCATCTGGGTGCCGATGTCTGGGTTCGGCGGTATCACCAGCCGGCGCGACATGGACAAGCCGGTTATCGCCGCAGTCAACGGTTACGCGATGGGTGGTGGCTTCGAGATCGCCCTGGCGTGCCACCTCATCGTCGCCGACACGACCGCCCAGTTCGCGCTGAGTGAAGCGAGGGTTGGGCTGGTCGCGGGGGCCGGCGGCCTCGTGCGCCTACCCAACGCGCTGCCACCCAAGCTCGCGACCGAAATGATCATGACCGGCCGTCGACTCCGCGCGCAAGAAGCCCTTCACCATGGGTTGATCAACCGCGTCGTCGACAGCGGCACCGCGTTGGAGGGCGCCCGTAGGCTCGCTGAGGAAATTCTCGGCAGCTCGCCGACCTCGGTCCGAACCTCATTGCAGATGCTGAACAAGATCGACGAGATCGCCAGTACCGCCGATGCGGTCGATAGGGACTTCGCTGAGATCGACGATCTCCTGGTCAGCGAGGACACGGCCGAGGGTCTCGCGGCGTTCGCGGCGAAGCGGCCGCCGCAATGGCGAAATCGCTGACACCACCTCGCGATGTCGATCGCGGTGACGCCGGCTCGGATCGACCCGTCCCGGCGCCCCCGCTCCAGCAGGGCGTCGAGCTTGCTCGCGACCGACTCCCGTCCCCGACGACTGCCTGGTGTGCTCACGGGCGGAGCGCCGCGGAGCGGGAGGATGAGGCGGTCCCCGATCGCGACCGAGCGTTCCAGGAACACGCGCACCGCGTCGATCCCGCTCAGGTGCTCAGCAGCGACGAGCTCGCCGAGGATCACGGTGAGATCGCCGTAGCCGCGGACGGCGAGCTCCTCGAGCAGCGAGGCGCGGTCGGGGAAGCGGCGGTAGAACGTCCCGATCCCGACCCCCGCGGCCTCGGCGATGACGCTGAGCGGCACCGTGATGCCCTCGCGCGCCATCACCTCGATCGCCGCTTCGACGAGCCGCTCCCGGTTGGCCTGCGCATCACGGCGCCGTCTCCGGCCGAGCGGTGGGGCGGTGGGCCTCGAGGAGGCGGCGGCCATGTCCTGCTCCGGTCCGGTACGGCGACCGTGCGCGACGGCGCCACGGCGACGTCGAACGCGACCATCACATCGTCACGTGTGCCGGCTGCTGCCGGCTCGGCTGACCCTACAACCCGGCCCCTACAACCCGGCCCCTACAACCCGGCGATGAGCGGCGACCTGACGAGAACCCTGCCGGGGTCGATGACGTCCGCGATGGCCGCGACCCTCGCGCGGACGTCGGCGGGCAGTGCGTCGGGGACGTTGTCGCGACCGTCGGACCAGGAGCCGATGGCGAGCCCGGTGTCAGCGGGCCGCCGCCGCGACCATTGCGTCGAGCGCCGTGTCCAGCGCGGCCGTGCTCCCGGCGTCGTCGGGGCCGCCGACCGCGTGGAGCATGAACGTCCCGGGGGCGCGGTCCAGCGCGCCGGGGCGGGTCGGGGCGTTGTTCGCGACGTTGCGGATCTCGGCCATCATGATCTCGTCGCTGCGGGCTGCGACCTGCAATGCGTCCAAGGCGATGGCGGGGGTCGTGTCGGTGAGCCACCGCGCGCGCCCGACTGACGGCACCGGGTTCGGCGGGTCGAGGTGGATCTGCCCGAGCCGGTCGACGTCCGAGCGCCCCCAGGTGTCGACGGCCGGTGCGGGCGCGGCGGCGAGCGCGTCGAGCAGCGGCTGCGCGTGGCCCGCGCCGGCACTGGAGGCGAGGGCGAGGTGGACGACGCGCTGTCCGTGCAGCTGCGTCGGGATCAACGGCATGAGTGGGGCCTGGAGCACGGTGAGGCTCGTGCACAGCGCGGGACCGAACCGCGGCAGGCTCTGGCCCCACGCGGAGACCACGTCGGCGAGCGCGTCGATCGGCCACAGCCGGTAGCCGGCCCACAGGTCGTCGACGCGGACGAGGTCGAACTCGAGCGTGACGGCGATGCCGACTCCGCCGCCCCCACGGCACGCCCAGATGGCGTCGCGGTCCCGCTCCTCGGGCGCGTCGTCGGCCGCCCGGCGGACCGTGCCCGTGCCGTCGACGTACTCGACGGCGACCAGGGCGCTGGACGCGAGCCCCCAGGGTCGGGTGAGCCACCCGGCGCCGGCCCCGAACGTGAACCCGGTGATGCCGACGTCCGGTGCGGAGCCGGCCCGGCCGAGCAGGCCGTGCTCCATCGCCGCGGCGTCGACCGCGCCCCACGTGCACCCGGCCCCGGCTCGCGCCCGACCCTGCTCAGGGTCGATGTCGATGCTGTCCAGGCCGGAGGTGTCAAGCAGCAGCACGTCGCTGCCGAGCGCCCCCGTCGCGCCGTGCCCGGTCCCCTGCGGCACAACGCGCAACCCACGCTCGGCGGCGTGGCGGACGCACGCCGCGACCTGGTCGGCGGACGTCGGCGCCGCCACCATTGCCGGCTGCTGCGTGGCGACAGCGTTGTGCGGCGTCGTGGCCTGGGCGTACCGGTCGCTGCCGGGGTGAAGGCTCGTCACGTCCGAGCTCGCTGCGTCGGTCACTGGTCTGCTCCGGGGTCGTCGGCGCCGGCGTGGACCGCCGTCGTCGGGTGCTCGGCACGGGCCAGCACGGAGCTCGCCATCGGCAGCCCGAACGACACGTCGTCCGGGGTCCCGCCGGCCAGCGCCCAGCTCGCGACCGCCCGCAACCGTCGACGCGTGGTCGGCAGGGCGAACAGGTGATAGCCGCGGGTCACCAGCTTGGCGACGGGCCCGCTCAACGGGACGCCGAGCGGCCGCGCCACCGCCTGCGGGCCACCGAGGTCGACGACCAGCCCGAGGTCGCGATGGCGGTACGGACGTCGCTCCCGCCCGCGGACGTCGGCGGCGATGGTGCGGGCGACCGCCCGGCCCTGGCGCATCGCGTTTGCGCGGTCGGCGGGCACAGCGGCCGGGTCCCGTCGGCCGCCCTGGGCTTGGTCAGGTCCGGGACGGCGGCCGCGTCACCTGCGGCGTAGATGTCGTCGTGGCCGGTGACCCGCAGATCGGGTTCGACACTCAGGCGGCCGCGGACAGTAGGCAGGCCGGCGTCAACGACAACCGGGCTCGGGGTCACGCCGGCGCACCACACGACCGTTGCGCAGGGAACCACGCTGCCGTCGGTAAGGTGCGCACCTGCCTTGGTTATGCGGTCGATGCTGGTCTGCAGCCGCACGTCCACGCCGCGCTCTCGCAGGACGCGCAGGGCACGGTCGCCGAGGGGGTGTCACCCAGCTCGGGCATCACCTGTGGAGCCATGTCGAGCAGCGTCCACTTCAGCTCGCCGGCAGCGATACCCGGAAGGCGCTTTGCGAGCCGGTCGGTCACCCGGGCCATCTGGGCGACCAGCTCCGTGCCGGCGTAGCCGGCGCCGACGACGA
>JAABVA010006305.1_pt1 | contig 10534 bp, 14 predicted proteins | sample 5560331 | NCBI WGS metagenome assembly JAABVA01 (sample SAMN12812661, study PRJNA571458) | rock metagenome | isolation source: Antarctica rocks | place: Antarctica: Victoria Land, Mt New Zealand sud | collected 2016-01-07 | reverse complement strand
GGCGAAAGGCCTTCGCGCCAGGGCGTGGACTTGGTCACATGACCGACGTACCCAGTGGGAGGAAATACTCCCACTGGGTTGTGGTAAAAAAGTTAACCCCACATGAGCAATGTGAAGCCGTCGTGAGAGATTCTTGGCTTGGCTCACGGCTCCTGGCACATTCTTGCCTAATGCTCATTTGGAAGCGAGGAAGAATACCTTCCCACCCAGTACGTCGGTCATGTGACCGGGTCCACCAGGGCGCATGACAGAAAGGGCGTTTTCATTAACGTTATGGTCTGCTCCGCTATGTCCACTACTCTCTCCGCATGACCGATGGCCCACGTAAGAGATGCATGGTGGCGGACCGCAGGAGCCATTAATGATCGTGGCCCGATAGGTATACAGCACCGTCGCGACGGAGTACGCGGCCCATCGCCAAACCTCGCCCTATGAACGAGCAGCCGTTAGCAAGACGACGCGCGTGCTAGGTGCCGCGATCGTGACTGCTACCGGTGCTCATGACGCATAGGTATTTGTGCGACATACTGGCGTCACACGACGGATAACGCATGTGGCCATAACAGGGATGAGGGTGTAGAGCAGCGTCATCTGGACAGTGGATATCGTTTCTTATCCTCTACGCGGCGTGGAGCGCCACGCCGATGATCGCGCCGGCGAGGGTACCGGCCGTGACGATAGCGAGGAATCCGAGCCCGTTGCGCAGCGGCCCCTTGAGGCTGTAGCGCGCCTTGACCGCCCCAAGCGCGAGCGCGGTCAGTGCGGTGAGCCCGTAGGCCGCGATCTGCATCCAGGGGAGCGGCAGCCCGAGCAACACCGGGACCGTGGGAATCAGACCGCCGAGCACGAACGACGCCCCGATCTGAAGGCCCTGCCGCCACGGCACGACAGGCTCCTCCTCAACCACGCCCAGCTCGTCGCGCACCAGCGCGTTGAGCCAGCGATCGTGATCGGCCGTCTGGTGCGCGATGACGCGGTCGAGCAGGCGCCCGGTCAGCCCCTTCTTCCGGTAGATCGCGCGCAACTCGGCCCGCTCCTCCTCCGGCTCGGTCTCGATCTCGCGGCGCTCGGTCTCGATGCGGTAGGCCAGGATGTCGCGCTCGGTGCGCGCGGAGAGGTAGCCGCCCAGGGCCATCGACACCCCGCCTGCCGTGACCTCCGAGAGGACGATGAGCAGCAGCGCGGCGTGCGTCTGTACCGCCAGACTGGTGGCGATGATGAAGACGAGCGTCGTCACCAGCCCATCGTTGAGCCCGAACACGATCTCGCGCAACCAGGCCCCCCCATGCGGATGCTGTTCCTCCCGCGGCCGCTCACGCGTGGTCGGCGCACCGAAGCGTTGGAGGTGGGCCTGAGTCATGCCGGCACCGGCCGCACGCTCGTCCAGGCCCTCGGCTCCCGCGCGCAGCAGGATCTCGCGCGCCTCGGTCTCCCGACCGTCGACCTCCACGAGCACGAGCTGCTGGCCCGGCGCCCCCGCCTCCGCGACATCCTCGTTATAGGACGCGGCGCGGGTGAGGCCAGCCGCCGCCAACTCGGTCCGCGCGCGATGGGCGGCCACCGGGTCCGCGAAGAGGCCCACAATGGTCTGCGTCATGGTGCGGCCACCCCGCAGTGCGTCCGTGTCAATGCGTTTCTCCTTTACCTCTCCACACAGGAGAACTCGTCGGCCTGTTTGGGCGGACAGGGCACGTCGCCGTAGGAGCAGAACACACAGCAATCGCCGGGCCGTGGCCGGAGCCGCGCGGCGCAGTGCGGGCAGGTGTAAAAGTAGCGGCAGGCGTCCGTGGGCGGCGTGTCGGTCGAGGTTCCCTGACAGGAGGGGCAGGTAATCGTTCCCGTGCGTTCCATGGGTCTACCCTCCGCAGGTGTCATCGCCGCAGCCACACCCGCCGTGTCCGGCCCGTGCGCCGTCCAGGGCTTCGCGGGCCTCGTGTTGGAGCCAGTAGAGGAACCCTAACGCGGCCACGCTGTCGGCCCACCACCACCCGAAGGCGGCCGTCAGGACCAGGCCGACGAGCAGGGTCGCAGCCATGTAGGCGCAGGTCAGCGAGCAGGCGGCGTCGCCGCGTAGGGCGGCGCTGTCGATACGCCCGGCAATCGCGTGCTTGCGCCGGGCCAGGAGGGGCATGCCGACGACGGCGACGAGCGCGAGCGCGATCCCGACCGGGGCGCTCTCGGGACGGTTGTGCGTCCACAGGCCCACGCCGGCGCTGGCGACGATGTAGAGGCAGAGCAGGACGAGCCCGATCCCCGTCACCCAGGCGGCGCGGTTCTCCGCGCGTTCGACGCGCGCCAGGGAGCCGCCGCGCGCCTCGGTGGACAACCGCCACAGCAGCACGCCGCCCGTCACCAGTTCGATCACGCTGTCGATCCCGAAGGCGGTGAGGAGCACGCTGCGCGCAAGCAGGCCGGCCGTGAGGGCGACGAGGGCCTCGACGGTCATCCAGCCGACGGTGAGCTGTTCCACGCGGACGCCAGCGTGGAGAGCGTGGGCGCGCGCTGTCCGCGTGCGGGGTGTGTCGAGCGTCACGGTGGAGTTAGCCACGTCTTTGCCCTCTCATTCCTGCCGTTGTGGCGGATACATCCAGTCCGTCCGCTGTGTGCTCGCGGTCATGGTCATGGTCACGGTGCGCGTGATCGTGCGCGTCCCCGCCCTCGAGGTCCATCGTGCAATACAGGTGGTTGGGGTTGCAGCCCGCGCACTCGATCTGGATGGTCGAGTGCCCGATCTTGTACTTGGTTTGGAGCAAGCGGTTGAGCCCGACCAGCAGTTCGTCGCAGGCAGATAAGGGGCGATCCGCGACCTGGACGTGGGCCGAGAGCGCGCTCATGCCGCCGGCGATGGACCACACATGCAGGTCGTGGACATCGGTAATCCCCGGCTGCCGCACCATGTCGCGCACGAGCTGCGCCACGTTGAGGTCCTTGGGCGTCGCCTCCATGAGGATATCCACGGTCTCGCGCAGGATGCCCCAGGCCCCGCGCGCGATCAGCACGGCGATCCCGAGCGAGATGAGCGGGTCGGTGGGATACCAGCGCGTGAGCAAGATGACCACGCCGCCGAGGATGACCCCGACCGACGCGCCCACGTCGCCGAAGACGTGCAGCATGGCCGCGCGCACGTTGAGATTGTCGCCCCCCTCCTTCTGCAGGCCGAAGCCGATGTACAGGTTGACGGCGATGCCCACCGCCGCCGACACGAACATCAGCCAGGGCGTGACGGCCTCGGGGTGCTGGAACCGCTGGACGGCCTCGTAGGCGATGGCCAGCACGACGAGGATGAGCGTGAGGGCGTTGGCGAGGGCGGCCAGGATGCCGGTGCGATGGTAGCCGTAGGTGTTCTTCGCATCGGCCGGGCGCTCGGCCTGCGCCGTGGCGAACCAAGCCAGGCCGAGGGCGAAGATATCGGTCAGGACGTGGCCGGCGTCGGAGAGCAGGGCCAGGGAGTGCGAGGCGAGGCCGCCCGCCAGCTCCACGACGAGGATGACGGCGGTGAGCAGGAAGGCCGTGCGCAACTTTCCCTTGGTCAGGCCGTGCGCGTGGTCGTGCCTATGGTCGGCGGCCATCACGCACCTCCGCGCGCCGTCGCGGCGGCGAGCACATCGGGGATGGATGTGTTGCCGGCAGCGGCGGCGTGGCCCTGGTGCGTCAAGCCCACCTGGACGAGCAGGGCGATATGGGCGTCGTCGATGCTGTAGTAGACGAACTTGCCGGCACGCCGGGACTTGACCAGCCGCAGCGCGCGCAAGACGCGCAAGTGTTGGGACACGCCCGACTCGCTGATCCCGACGACGGCGGACAGGTCGCACGTACACAACTCCTGCCGTATGAGGGTGTGGACGATCTTGGCGCGCGTGGGATCGGCCAACGCGCCGAACAACTCCGCGAGGTCCTTGTAGGTGTCGTCGGTCGCCAGTAGCGCGCGTGCATGGGCCACATCCTCCGTGTGGACGCAGCGCACCTCGCACAGCTCGACGCCCATCACCTGACTCTCCATCGGCCGTCCTTTACACTGCAATGGTTTAGTAGTCACTACATTATAGTCTACTACCTCTGCCGCCGAGGGGATAGGAGATAGGCCCGGAGAGGGGCGTGGCGTGAGGCTGGCCTAGCGGTGGACGGTGACGGTGACGCTATCGAACTGCTGCCAGCCATAGCCCTTGAAGTACGCGTCCACCATCGCTTTGTACTTCCCCGCGCGCCGGTACGCGTGCGCGGCGGTGTCGCCCGTCTGCACCGTCCCGTCGCCCAGGTGCCAGCGCCAGGATCGGCGCAGATCGGCCTGGGGGAGCACCTTACGCATCAGGGCATCGTCCTCCTTGAACGCGATGCGCTGGCCGGCGCGGAACGCGCGCGGGAAGGCGAAATGCGCCCAGGTGGCGTAGGTCGCCGCGGTCGGGACTCCCTTGTAGATCACGGCGCGCGTTCCGTTGGCGAAAACGGAGGGTTTGCCGTCGATGGTGCAGGCGTGCGCCGCCCCGACGACGGACACAAAGCCGATGGCCAAGGCGAGCGCGGGGAACGAAAGGGCTAGCCGTCGCATCTATGTCCTCCCTTTCTCTATTCTCGGATACCACGAGTATGCCACAGCGCGGCGATGTAACGCCGTAGGACGCGCCAGAAGAGGCATAGAGGCATAGAGGCATAGAGGAGGGGTCCGAGGGTGTCCTATCTCACAACCCTGCACACCTCTGTACGGCCCGCGTGGCGCATCTGGTCGTCCTGTTGTTAGCGGTCGGGCACGGCGACCGAGAAAAGGGCATCGGCGTGTCAGACCCCTCCAAGGTGGAGGGGCCAGTGCAAGAGCAAGAGGACGACCGGGCGCCGGGCCGGGGGCACGGCGGGTCGTGGTATCGTCGGCGTGGCCGCGGCACCGACGCCGGCACGCCGCAGCGCGCGGTTTTGGTCAATGTGCCCTACTCGGCGGCCGGCGGCCTACTCGCCGCTGTCCCCGTCGCGAGTGTGTCCGGCCCGAGGGGTGGAATCAGGGTCAGGGACACGCCGATGGTCCAGACCAGCGAGCCCGCCCAGCCGCCCAGCACATCGCTCGGATCGTCCGCGCCCAAGGCTACCCGTACGACGCCGATCAGCACGATCAGGGACGCGGCCAGGGCGAGGACAGGCCATCGCCAACGGGTAGGCCAGGCCAACATGGTCAGCGCGGACAACAGAGCGAGCGAGCCCATGGCTGCCAGGCTGAGATACCCCCCGGCTGGGCCGGGTCCCAGGTCCCCCCACCGTTCGTTGAGCGCGGAGAAGATCCCATTGACCGCCAGGTTCGCGGCCAGCGCGCCGCCATAAGCCACGCCAACGTAGAGCGCGTCACGCCACCGCTGCCGGAAGGACAGCACAAGGACGGCAAGCGCGCAGAGCGGGATGGTGCCGACGAGATCGCCGAGCGTGGCGATGGCCCGCGGCAGGGGGCCGTGGGCCGGGGTCGCGATCCAGCGGACCGCCTGCAGGATGGGCCTATCCCAGGGGGTGCCTTCCAGGCCCCCCACATCCTCCACGAAGAGATCGAAGGCCGCGAGGGCGATCAGCAGGCTCCCGAACAAGGCCAGGAGCGACCAGCGCCGGTCCCACAGGAGGACGGCGGGGTGTGTCGGGAGATGGTCAGCCAGTTGCTCGACGGCGGTCCTCCGCGTGATACCGGACTGCACGGCGCAGTGCAGGCAGAGAGACCGTTCGCCGTCAGGTCCCCGGACCACGTACACCGTGTCGCCCAGAACCACATCGCCGTGGCGCAAGCCCGCCAGGGCCGCAGGATCGGAGCCGACGCGTGCGGGATCGAGGATGCGCTTGCCGCACCGGGCGCACCGAACGGACTGATCGGGCGCGGCGCCTGACGCGACCGTGCGGATGAGGGTATAGGCGTGCGGATCGCGGATCATAGCCGGGCGGGGTTTGAGAGCGGGGTCGGGCGGCATGCAGTGTCCTTCGGATATCTCCCGATAATGGGATACCCCCTTCAGCATAGGTGGGGAGCATGAACGCCGCGTGAAACGCGTTGGCGGACGGATCGCACGTGAGGTCAGGGCCGCATGCGCGTCGCTCTCTCTCGCCCACCTGGGTCGTCGTGCCGATCGGCCCCCATTCCGGGCCGCACGATCACACGGCCCCGCGCACGAGGGCGTAGACGATATACGCGACGTAGAGGATGAGCAGGGCCACGCCGGTCCGGCGATGTAAGGACGGCTGCCGGAAGAGCAGGGTGACGAGGAGGGTCGCGGCCAGCAGGAGGGGCACGTCCACATGGGCGACGGTTGGCGCCACGGCCAGGCCCGCGCCGCCGGACAGGGCCGCGAGGCCGAGCACCAGCGTGAGCAGGAAGATATTGGAGCCGGTGGCGTTCGCCGTGACGACGCCGCCCTGGCCGCGCAGGCCGCCGATCAGGCTGATCGCCTTGTCGGGCAGCGTCGTGCCGATCGACACGACGGTCGCGCCGATGGCGTATTCGGATAGGCCGATCCGCTGCGCGATATGCACCGATCCCTGCACGATCAGTTCGGCCCCCACCGAGATGACCACGAGCCCCAGCACGAGGACGGCGATGGGGCGCAGTGCGGACCCGGCCACCGGCGCGTCGTCGTCATCGTCGTCGTCCTCCGGGGGGCGCAGCCAGCCGCGCCGGATGACCACCAGGACCGAGGCGACGTAGACGACGAAGGCGGCGACCAACGCGCCCCCTTCCGGTCGTGTGACACGGCCGCCGAACGCGAAGAGGCAGGCCAGGGCGGTCACGCCGAGCATGACCAGGCCGTAGACGCGGGCGCTGCGGTCGAGCACGAGCGGCCGCCGCCCGAGCAGGCCCAGGGGCATCGAACCGATCAGGTTGGCCAGGCACGAGCCGACCACGTTGCCCACGGCGAGCGCGGGGTGCCCGCCCGCGAGGGCGAGCGCGACGACGACCAACTCCTCCCACTCGCCGCCGGCGGTGAGCAGGCCGACCACGCCCTCCGAGGCGCGCAGGTTCCGGGCAATGGCCCCGATCGCCCCCGTGAAGCGTTCCGCGCCCCATTCGAGGACGATCAGGCCCACGACCAGGGCCGCGACGGCGAGCACGATATCCATCGGTCGCTACTTTCCTTTCACTTTGCGCGTCAGCGGCAGCGCCCACCAGAGGACACCAAGGATCAGGCCGACCCCCGCGGCGGTGATGGTCCCGGCGCGCTGATCCACGACCTCCCCGACGATCAGCTTTGCCACCAGGATGAGGGCGAGGGAGAGGGGCGCGAGGCCCGCGATCAGCGGGTGCGTGGCCTCCCTCTTGAAGCGCGCGCGATCGCGCAGGGGCCGCTCCAGGCGGTGCTGGGCCGCCGGCGCCGCGAAGAGGATGAGGCTCACCAGCGCGCAGATGAAGGTGATCAGATAGTTGCTCTTCTCGCCCTGATCGATCTTGGTGAAGCCCTGCTGGAAGGGCAGGATAACCAGGAACGCCGTCAGGACCTGCGAACCTTGCAGCAGGATGCGCTGCTCCTGCAACAACTCGTCCAGCTCGCTTCGGCCCATCTGTCCCCCATGGGGGGCGTCCTCGTCGTGCGCGGGCGCGGGTGGCGCGTCCAAGGTGTCCCCCCTCATGCTCATCGCCTAATCCGCCGCGGTCGAGCCCTGCGGCACGAGGACCCTGAGCGCGTCGCGCGCCTGGGTGAACAGGACAGGCGTCTGATCGACCAGCTCACCGTCCACGTTCGTCGCCAAGGTACGCTCCGTCTCGATGCGCACTGCCGCGGTCTCGTAGTGGTGGACGGTCGCGCGGTGGACGAAGCGGCCGCTGCGGAAGGACAGGGCCAGCCCCGCGAGGTCGCGCCACCCGGCCCACTCGATGGCGTACACGTCGAGCGTGCCGTCGTCGATGCCCACGCCCGGCGCCACGACCGCCCCGCCGCCGTAGAAGCGCCCGTTGCCGACGCCGATCTGCAACAGGCGCGGGAACGTCGCCGGCGGGTGGTCGCCGCCGGGGAAGGTGAGCGTGGCCGCGAACAGGCGGAAGCCGACCAGCGCGCGGGCGGCGGCGACGGGGTAGGCTAGCTTCCCCGCGACGCGCTTGAGCCAGGGCGATACCCGCGTGATGACGCGCGCGCCCAGCCCGATGGAGGCCACGTTGACGTAGTAGCGGTCGTCGGCGCGGCCTAGGTCGATGTCCACGACCTTGCCGCGCGCGATGGTGGCGCAGGCTCCCTCCAGGTCGTAGGGGAAGCCCAGCGTGCGCGCGAAGTCGTTGGCCGTGCCCAGGGGCAGCAGGCCGAGCACGGCGCGGCGGTGGGCCAGCAGGTCGACGGCGACGCTCACCGTGCCGTCGCCGCCGCCCAGGATGATGAGGTCGCAGCCCGCGTCGAGCGCGCCGCGCACCGCGCCAGATAGATGCGACGAACCACGCAAGGCATAGGTCTTCGCGATCGGAACGCCGCCCGCCGCGAGCAAGCGGCGGGCGTGATCGACCTGCTGGCGTCCTTGTCGCGCCCGCGTGTTCACGATCAGAGCGGCGCGCTCGAACCGGGCGGCGTCACGCGTGGCGGCCGTGGCGCTCATGGCGCGTCCCCGGCGACGCCCGCGCGGCCCCACACGTCCTCGGCCAGCGCCCCGAAGGCCCACAGGCGCGCGCGCACGCCCAGGAACAGGGCGAGGAGCGGCACGCGGTCTGCGCGTACGAGAGATAGCCTGTGCCGCGGGGCCGTGGCCCACCCCGGCTGGGGGTGCGTGAGGGCGCGGCGTGCGTCGTGTCGATTCATGTCATTGCGTCCATATCTAACAGTCGTTACAATACAGTATAACAGCAGTTTTGGAGATGCGTCATGCAGGAGTGGCTGGTGCTCGTCTACAAGATCCCGCCCGAGCCGAGCCGGCTGCGGGCCGGCGTTTGGCGCAAGCTCAAGGCGGCCGGCGCGCTCTATCTCCAGAACGGCGTGGCCGCCCTGCCCGCCGGGCCGTCGAGCGAGCGGGTGTTGCGCGGGATCGCGGAGGAGGTGGCCGGAATGGAGGGCACGGCGCAGCTCTTCCAGGGGCGGCTGCTCGGCGACGAGGAGGCTGTGCGGGGGCAATTTAACGCCGCGCGGGACGAGGAATACACCGAGTTGCTCACCCGCTGCGCGGAGTTCCACGCCGAGCTGGCCCGCGAGCGCGCGGCCGGTAAGTACACCTTCGCCGAGTTGGAGGAGAACGAGGAAGACCTGACCAAGTTGGAGGCGTGGCGAGACAAGATCGCGCGCCGCGACACCTTCGGGGCCGTGCTGGCGCGGGAGGCGGCGGAGGCGCTAGCCGCCTGTCGCGCGGACCTGGAGGGGTACGCTGGCGCGGTCTACGCAGTCGCCGACAATGGGCATCCCGCCGCGCCTGACGGAGAGGAGTAGGAGTACGACATGAAGAAAGCAGTGCTGGTGTGGGCGGTGCGACGCATCGCCGGGATCGTTATGAGTCGCCAGGGTAGCGTCGGCGTGGGCGGGTACGGGTGCGACGCGCGCGCCGGGTACGGCGGGTCTACGACCCTCCATCCCGAGCGGGACGCCCGCCTCGACGGCCTGCTCGCCTTGGCGAGTACCCTGTTGCGGACCCTGAGCGGCCAGCTCGCTCGGCTGCAGGACGAGCGCCGCGGGCCAGGGGACATGCGGGGCGACGCCGTGTATCGGGGGCGCGGCGGGTCGGAAACGCGGCCGCTGTAGGCGTTGGAGGCCGTGGATAGGTGAATCGGGGCCGGTGTGTGGGACGCCAGCCGATGAGAGGAGCGGTGCGCATTCCTCTCGCACAACGAAGGAGACGACGAGCGATGTACCCATTCGACCAGAACAATCGGCAGATGTACGAGCAGTACGCCCAGGCCCATGAGTCGGGCAATCACGAGGGGATCGACCCCCACCAGGCGTACGGGCACGTCCAGCAGTTCATGCAACAGGCGCCGCCTGAGATGCAGCAGCAGGTCTATCAGCAGCATTTTGAGCAGATGCCCTACGAGCAGCGCCAGCAGTTCGCCCAGCAGGCGCCGCCGCAGTACCAGCCGTACATGGACCCGAACAATCCGCAGCAGATGGGGCAGGGCTTCTACCAGATGGGCCAGCAGCAGCCGGGCATCCTCCAACAACTCCTGGGCGCGGCCGGCGGACGAGGGGCGCAGGGAGGCGGTCCGAGCGGCGGCATGGGTGGGCTCCTGTCGAACCCGATGGCCAAGGCCGCGCTCGTCGGGATCGCCGGCCTGGCAGCCAAACAACTCCTTGGTGGCCACCGGAGCGGCGGCCTCGGTGGGGGGTTGGGCGACTTGCTCGGCGGTGGACAGGGTGGTGGCTACGGCTACGGCGGCGGTGACCGGGACGACCGCGGCGGTGGCTGGGGTGGGGACCGCGACGACGACCGCAGCGATAACGACTGAACGGGTCGCGGGGAGCGGCGTGGGCGCCGGGGCAATGATTGGGCGGTGAGGGGAGGAGGACACGTACGGGAATAAGGCGGTGGGACAGCGCCGCTCCGTGCTAACGCCCGTTGCTCCCTGATGGGTGAACTGATCGGGAAGCGTCAGGATTCGGAACGCAATTGGGCTGTAGCG
>JAABVA010006304.1_pt1 | contig 10536 bp, 11 predicted proteins | sample 5560331 | NCBI WGS metagenome assembly JAABVA01 (sample SAMN12812661, study PRJNA571458) | rock metagenome | isolation source: Antarctica rocks | place: Antarctica: Victoria Land, Mt New Zealand sud | collected 2016-01-07 | reverse complement strand
GAGCTACGCGGCCAGCGAGGCGAGCGCCTTCGACTTCGCCTGGTCAACCTCGCGGCTACCCCACACCCGGTTGCCCGACCCTGCGGGCAGCGGACCGTACCGCACCGGCTCGAGCGGCTCGTCCGGCGACACCGCGGCGCTGTCCATGCGTCCGAGGCAGAGGTCCACACCGAAGCGCCGCAGAACGCGCAGGCGAGAGGTAAGCCGATGGATTCCAGGTGGCGGTCCATCGCTTCCTGGCCTATGCCGCCGGGCGCCTTGCGCTCGGCATCGGGGCGGTCGGACAGGTCGGCGATCGACTGCTCGAGCGTCTCCGCGATGGCCGCGAAGTGCCGCTCGTCGCCGGCGGTCAGCGTCGGGTCGGCCCGCATTTCGCGACTCTCATTTCGGTAGATCTTAGCCTCGGCCGGCGACTCTGCGGCACGACCCGGGTCTTGCCGCAAAAGTCGGCGCGCCGTCAGTAGGCGACGGTCAATCGTGATGTGTCGGTCGGCCGCTCGAGCTCGTCGAGAACGGCAACGGCGAGGTCTTCGGCGCTGATGCGCGAGGCTCCCTCTGCATCGGTCAGGAGCGTGTCACGGCCACTGCGGTAGCTGCCGGTACGCTCGCCGGGTTCGAGCAGTGCAGGTGGGCTCAGGTAGGTCCAGTTCTGGTTGGAGTGGCTCTCGCAGGCGCGCAGCTGAGCGGCGCTGGCCCGGGCGGTAGGGCGCCACGCCGGGGGCACGAACGTCTCGTCGTCGACCGCGAGGCGGGCGGGGTCGTGGGGCGTGCGGAGCGGGCCGGCGCCGCCGACCAGGAGCACGCGGATCCCGGCGGTAGCCGAGGCGTCGAGAAGCCGATGCATGGTGTCGGTGACTGCGTCGTCGTCCAGCGCGGGGGGGACGCTCAAGACGATGGCGTCGGCGTCGGCAGTGACGGCGTCCGGGGCGCTGGCAGACGTGATGTCTGCTGTCAGTGCGGTCGCGCCTGCCGGCAGTGGATGCGCGGAAGGTCGTCGGGACACGGCGGTCACCTGGTGATTGCGACGTACGGCTTCGGCGGTGACGCGTGAGCCGACCATGCCGGTGGCGCCGATGACGGTGATCTTCATGAGTGCGTGCCTTTCTGGGTGAGTCGTGCGAGTGGAGAGAGGTTGAACTGCCCGGCGACGAGCGCGGCCAGGGCAAGGGCGAAGCCGACGAGCTGGATCGTGGCGAGGACCTCGCCGAGCAGGATGGTGCCGAGGAGCGCCGCAACGAGCGGCGACAGCAGGCCGAGGAGCGAGGTCGCGGTGACCGGCAGCCTGCCGATCCCGCGGAACCACAGCGCGTAGGCGATCAGGCCGCCCAGAGTGCCGAGCCAGAGGTACCCGGCGGCGCCGGCGATGCCGATCCCCGAGGGCACACCTTCGACCACGAGCGTGAGCGGGAGCAAGGCGAGGCCACCCGCGGTGAGTTGCCATGCTGCGAGGCTGACCGGACCGACACCGGCGGGGCGTCCCCAACGCTTGGTGAGCGTCACGCCGAGCGCCATCGCCCCGGCGCTGGCCAGTCCCGCGAGGATTCCGACCGGGTCGAAGGCGGCTTCGGGACCGAGAACGACGGGTCCGACACCGGCCATGCCGACCACGCTTCAGGACAATCGCCAGCCCGACAGCGACTCCCTGAGGAGGACGACGGAGAGTCCGGCAACGGCCAGTGGCTGGGCGGCGGCCAGGGTGGCGGCAACGCCACCGGGGAGACGTTCCGCGGCAATGAAAAGTAGTGGGAGGAAGGTGCCGATGTTGAGGCCGCCAAGAACGGCGATCTTCCACCACCAATCGCCGCGGGGAAGGACTCCGGTGACACCGACGGCGAGCAGCCCCATTGGCAGGGAGCGCAGGAGCGCCGCGAACAGCGGGTGGTTCGGCGGAAGCAGCTTGGTGGTCACCGCGTACGTGGTCCCCCAGACCATCGGCGCGAGCGCCGTGGCCGCGGTCAGGCCGACGTAGCGAAGTCGACGGTTGGTCCGGGCGGTGGGCCTGTTCGCGGTCGCTGTGGTCATGTGGTCGAGTCTCAGCCGACCAGGACTGATCACGCCAACACATTGTTGCGATGTGATCAATCGTGCCGCACGATGGTTCGGTGTGGACCTGCAATAGCTTCGCTATGTCCTCGCTGTCGCCGACACTCGGAACTTCACCAGGGCCGCCGAGCAGTGCTTCGTCGTCCAGTCGGCACTGAGCCAGCGCATCGCCAACCTCGAGCGCGAAATCGGTACGCCCTTGTTCGCCCGCACTAGCCGCCGCGTCGAGCTGACGCCGGCTGGTGAGGCGTTCCTCCCCGCTGCCCGAGAATGTCTGGAAGCGGGCGACCGGGCGGTGACCGAGGCCGCGGCCGCGATGGGCGAGGTACGAGGTCGGCTCGCCATCGGCGTGATTCCGACAGTGGCTGCGATCGACGTCCCCGCCACGCTCAGGCGGTTCCACGACAAGCACCCCGTCGTCCGCATCAAGTTGCGGGTGGGCGCGAGTGATGCGCTAACCCAACAGATCGCGGCGGGGGAGCTCGATGTCGCCTTCCTGGGACTCCCCGACCGCCTCGAACCGGCCGGGGTCCGTTCCAAGGTCTTGAACCGCGACCGCCATGTCGCCGTCGTTCCCGCCAGCCACCCACTCGCGGACCGACCCGAGGTCACCCTGGCCGAACTAGCCGACTCCGCCTTCGCCGACTTCCCGCACGGATCGCCGGGCCGCGCCCAGAGCGATCAGGCCTTCGCCGCCTCGGAGGTACGACGAGACGTCGCCTTCGAGGTCACCTCCGCCGAGTTGATGATCGGTTTGATACGCCAGGGCCTCGCCGTGGGGATGCTGCCGTCGGCCTACGTCGACACCGCGCCTGACCTCGCCCTGCTCCCAGTGGTCGATGGGCCGCGACGCATCGAGTACTTGGCGTGGAGCGACTTCAACCCCAGCCCCGCGACCCGCGCCTTCCTCGACGTCCTCGAGGTCGAGCCGGCCGCCAGTTGAGCCTTTGCACCGGCCGAAGCCCGCCAGCAACGTGACGAAAGGCACTGCGCTCAGGGCACCACGACGACGGGGCAGTCGGCCTGGTCGATGCAGCCGTGCCGGATCGAGCCGTGCCGGCTCAGCCGCGTCGTTCCCCTGCGCCCGAGGACGAGCAGTTCAGCCCCCTCGGCAGCGAGCAGCAGCCCGGCCGTCGGCGGTCGCTGGATGAGGGTACGCGTCACCACCGCGTCGTGTGCCCGCTCGCGGAGCGCGCCCTCCACGGCGGCGGTGAGCACGGCCTCGGCCGTCGCGCGGTAGGACTCCTGAGACCCGGACAGCGGTGACATCTGGCCGATGCCGCCGCGGATCGCGGGCACGGTCCAGGCGTGCACCACGTGCACCTCCAGCTGACGCAGCTCCGCCTCGGCCAGTGCCCACCGCAGCGCCGTGATCGAGCTGGGTGAGCCGTCGACGCCGACGACGAGGAATGGCATGCCTGCCACCGGCTCTGGATCGGTCACGATGCACCTGCTCCCACGGGCACCGCGGACAACGGCGTCGCCACGTCCTCCAACGCCTTGTTCTCCGCATCGACGCCCAGGAACACCTCGACCAAACCTCCCGCCACCATGACGCCAGCCCCGATGAGATAGCCGATGAAGAGCTTGCCCCGGTCACTGCCGTCACCGATGAGGTAGCCGTAGAAGATCGGTCCGAGAGCTCCGAATCCCTGGGCGATGGCGAAAAATACGGCGATCGCCTGCGCCCGGATCTCCAGCGGGAAGATCTCGCTCACCGTCAGGTAGGCCGCGCTCGCCCCGCAGGACGCGAAGAAGAAGATGATCGCCCAGGCGACCGTCTGGGTGATCGCGTTGAGTGCGCCAGCGTCGAAAAGTACGGCGGTTCCGGCCAGCAGCACGCCCGAGATGATGTAGGTGCCCGAGATCATCTTCCGACGCCCGATCGAGTCGAAGAGATGTCCGATGGTGAGCGGACCGATCAGGTTGCCGGCAGCGAAGGCGATCAGATACAGCGGCGTGGCCGCCTCGTCCACGCCGAAGAACTTGGTGAGGACAAGGGTGTAGGTGAAGAAGATGGCGTTGTAGAGAAAGGACTGGCTGATCATCAGCGAGGCGCCGAGTACGGAACGTTTCGGCATCTGCGAGAACAGCACCCGCAGCAGGGACAGATATCCGTGTCGCTCGGTCGCCTTCACCTCGATTGCCTGCAGACCCTCGATGGGTGGGAGGGTCCGGCCCGATTTCTCCACCTCGTGTTCGATGAACGCGATGCTTTCCTCGGCCTCCTCCTCCCTGCCGTGCATGATCTGCCAGCGCGGACTCTCGGGCAGGTGCCTGCGCAGCTGCCAGATCGCGGCACCGATGATCGGGCCTACCAGGAAGCCCAGGCGCCAGCCGATGCTCAACGAGATCTGATTGAGCAGGACGAAGGTGCTGAGCGTGCCCAGGATGGAGCCGAGCCAGTACGTGCCGTTGACAGCGATGTCCACGCGACCCCGGTATCGCGCGGGCATCATCTCGTCGATCGCGGAGTTGATGGCCGCGTACTCGCCACCGATCCCCGCACCCGCGATGAACCGAGTGACGTAGAGGAACAGCAACGGCCAGAACGAGTTCCCCCAGGTGAAGGCGGTGAGCGCATTACCAACGAGGTAGACGCCGAGGGTGACGACAAACAGGTTCTTTCGTCCGAGGGCGTCGGAGAGCCGACCGAACAGCAACGCCCCGAACACCTCACCGCCGAGATAGACCGTCGCGATGGCGCCGACCTCCGTGGACGACAGCCCGAGGGTGGCGTCTTTGGTGAGCACGGCGGCGATCGCGCTGGCAATCGTGATCTCCAGGCCGTCGAGCACCCAGGCAGTGCCGAGGGCGACCACCATTCTGGTGTGAAACGGCGCCCATGGCAGTCGGTCAATCCGCGCCGGAATGATGCTACGAATGCTCCCTGCGGTGGTCATCGGCACAGGAAACTCCGCACACCGGCGATCCGCAACACGTAGCCGGTCGGGTTACCGTGAGGCAGGAGGAAGGAGGCTCTCGATGCACTGCATTCGAGTTGGCCACCGGCGGCCGGTGTGAGCAGTCCCTGGGTTGCGTTGCGCGCGGGGGAAAGCCCCGTCGCGGTGGCAGAGCGGGTGCACCGGGCGCACGAACGGTTCCTCAGTTCATGGCCCACCAGCGGCCTGCCCGGCTCCACCTCTCCCGGCGTCCGCACCGTCGTCGCTCAGTCGTGGGTGCGCAGCAGGGCCGGTGGTGTTGACCCGCACCGCCCGGTGGGTCACAGCCGGGTGATGGCAGCGGAGGAGTTGGATGCTCACCGGCGCAACCATCCGCTGGCCACCGTGCTCCCGGTGGTGCAGCGCCTGCTGGTCGACGGGATGGCCGACGACGGAGAGTCGGGTCTGGTCGTGGCCGTCACCGACGCGACCGGCCGGATGATGTGGCTTTCCGGTGATCCGGTGCTGCGCGAGCGGGCGGCCGCGATGCAGTTCGTCGAAGGTGCCGACTGGAGTGAGCGCAGCGCGGGCACCAACGCGCCGGGCACTGCCCTCGAACTCGACCACAGCGTGCAGATCTTCGGAGCCGAACATTTCGGTGTTCCCGTGCAGCCATGGAGCTGCGCGGCCGCGCCCGTGCACGATCCGGACACCGGTGGCTTGCTCGGTACCGTCGACCTCACCGGCGGCGACCAGGTCGCGGCGCCCCATGTGCTCGCACTGGTGCGGGCCACCGCGGCGGCGATGGAGTCCGAGCTGCGTCTGCACCGGTGGCGTGGCCAGCATCGGGTGCATCCCCCGGCGGCCATCCTGCGCGTACTGGGGCACGGCCGGCCGACATTGCAGCGCGGACCGGCCACGACGCCGTTGTCGCTGCGGCACGCCGAGATCATGCTGCTGCTCGCGCATCACCCGAACGGGCTCACCGCGGACCGGCTCGGCGCCCTGCTCGGTGCCCAAGAACTGGAACCCGTCACCGTTCGGGTGGAGATGTCCCGGCTGCGCCAAGCGGTCGGTGCCGGCGTGCTGCAGTCCCGTCCCTACCGGCTGCTTGCGCCGATCCGGACGGACGTGGCCGAGGTGCGCAGCCTGCTTGCCGCGGGGGACCGGCACGCAGCCCTGCACCGGCTGCCCGGACCGGTGCTGCCCCGATCCGTGGCACCGGCCGTGATGGCGATCAGGGCACAGCTCGATGCCGAGGTGCGCGACGCCCTGCTGCGCGATCCGGATTCCACGCGGTAGCGAAGTCGCAGGGCCGAAGCGCCTTTCCGCGTTGCAACGTTGGTGCAACCGTTGCCTACCCGGGCGCCGTCCGACAGACTCAAAGTGTGACCCGGATCACGCAGAAGATCTGCCGGGCCCATTCTTCAACAACAGGAGGACCGATGGCGCGCGTCAGCATTACGGTCGACGGAACCAGCTACGTCGACGAAGTAGAACCTCGCACTCTTCTCGTCCACCATCTCCGCGAACGCCTCGGCAAGGTCGGCACCGTCATCGGATGCGACACCAGCAACTGTGGCGCCTGCACCGTGCACCTGAACGGCATGAGCGTGAAGTCGTGCTCGGTGCTCGCCGTACAGGCCGACGGTGCGGACATCACCACGGTGGAGGGTCTGGCCCGCGGCGGTGAGCTGCACCCCGTGCAGCGCGCCTTCAACGAGAACCACGGACTGCAGTGTGGGTTCTGTACACCGGGGATGATCATGCAGAGCATCGACCTGCTCGGGGAGAACCCCGACCCCAGCGAAGACGAGGTGCGCCACGGGTTGGAAGGAAACCTCTGCCGCTGCACCGGTTACCAGAACATCGTGAAATCCGTCCAAGCCGCAGCGCAGAGCATGAAGCCGGCAGGTGCCTGAGATGACCGCAACCACGGACGCCGCCACCGCCCAGCCCGAGATCGGACGCGCGCGCACCCGCAAAGAAGATGCCCGACTCATCACCGGGCGCACCCGATTCACCGACAACATCGTGCTGCCCGGGATGCTGCACGCCGCCATCCTGCGCAGTCCCTTCGCGCACGCCACCATCACCGCACTCGATGTCACCGACGCCAAGAGCCGGCCGGGCGTGATCGCCGTCTACACCGGCAAGGACTTCGCCGAGGAGCAGGGCAGCCTGCCGTGTGCCTGGGCCATCACCCCGGACATGAAGGCACCCGCGCACCCGTCCATTGCGGTGGACACGGTGCACTTCGCCGGTGAGGTCGTCGCGGTGGTCATCGCCCGCAGCGCCTACGAAGCGGCCGACGCGCTGGACGGCATCGAGGTCGACTACGACGAGCTGCCCGCGGTGCTCGACATGGAGGCCGCGCTCGCCGAAGGCGCCGATCTGGTGCACCCCGAACTGGGCACCAACCGCTGCGCATACTGGGCATTCGACTCCGCCGAGGCCGGCACCGGGTCCGATGTCGAGGAGGCCATCTCCTCCTCGGACGTCGTCGTCAAGCGACGTTTCCGTCAGCAACGCCTGATCCCCGCCTTCATGGAGCCGCGGTCGGTGGTGTGTGATCCCACCGGTGAGCAGCTCACGCTGTGGTCGGCCACCCAGGTGCCGCACATCGTGCGCACCATGATGGCGATGACCCTCGGGATTCCCGAGCACAAAATGCGGGTGATCGCCCCGGACGTCGGTGGCGGATTCGGCGGCAAGCTGCAGATGACCCCGGAGGAGGTCATCGCCGTGTTGACCGCTCGGCGACTGGGCCGGCCGGTGAAGTACACCGAGTCGCGCTCGGAATCGCTGCTGGCCGGCCACCACGGGCGCGACCAGATCCAGGACCTCACCATCACCGCCAACCGGGACGGCACCGTCACCGGGCTCAAGGTGGAGCTGATGGCGGACATGGGCGCCTACCTCGGCCTGGTGACGCCCGGGGTCCCCGTGCTCGGGGCGTTCATGTTCAACGCCATCTACAAGTTCCCCGCGTACCACTTCGGCTGCACCAACGTGTTCACCACCAAGACCTGGACCGATGCCTACCGGGGCGCGGGCAGGCCGGAGGCCACGTTCGGCATCGAACGGATGATGGACGAGCTCGCCGTCGAGCTCGACATGGACCCGATGGAGCTGCGCCGGAAGAACTGGATCACCCACGAGGAGTTCCCGTTCACCACCATCGCCGGGCTCACCTACGACTCCGGCAACTATGAGGCGGCCACCGCGAAGGCGTTGGAGCTGTTCGACTACGACGGACTTCGGGCCGAGCAGCAACGTCGCCGGGACAACGGTGACGTCAAGCAACTGGGCATCGGGATCTCCACGTTCACCGAGATGTGCGGGCTGGCTCCTTCGCGGGTGCTCGGTTCGCTGAACTACGGCGCCGGTGGCTGGGAGCATGCGGCGATCCGGATGCTGCCCACCGGCAAGGTCGAGGTGGTCACCGGGGTCACCCCGCACGGCCAGGGCCACGAGACAGCGTTCAGCCAGATCGTTGCCGACCGGCTCGGCGTGGCGTTCGAGGACGTCGAGCTGCTGCACGGCGATACCCAGTCGTCACCGAAGGGCTTGGACACCTATGGTTCGCGCTCGCTGGTGGTCGGTGGCATCGCCATCGTGCAGGCGGCGGACAAGGTGATCGAGAAGGCCAGGCCCATTGCCGCGCACCTGCTGGAATGCTCACCGGAGGACCTGGAGTTCACCGGCGGACGGTTCGGCGTCAAGGGCACCGACGCCGGCGTGGCCATCGGCGACATCGCGCTCGCGGTGTTTGCGGCGCACAATCTGCCCGATGGCGTGGAGCCCAGCCTGGACTCGCAGGCCACCTTCGACCCGGAGAACTTCAACTACCCGCACGGGACGCACCTGTGCGCGGTGGAGGTGGACACCGAAACCGGGTTCGTCAAGATCCACCGCTACGTGTGCGTGGACGACGTCGGCAAGGTGGTCAACCCGCTCATCGTGGAGGGCCAGATTCACGGTGGCCTCGCCCAAGGCATCGCGCAGGCGCTGTACGAGGAGGGCGTCTACGACGAGGGCGGCACCCTGCTCACCGGCACACTGGCCGACTACCTGGTGCCCTCGGCGATGGATCTACCGCACTTCACCACCGAGAACACCGAGACGCCGTGCACCAGCAACCCCTTGGGCGTCAAGGGCGTCGGCGAGGCAGGGACCATCGCCTCGACGCCGGCGGTGGTGAACTCCGTGCTCGATGCGGTGCGCCACCTCGGCGTATCCGACGTCGAGATGCCCTGCTCTCCGCAGCGAGTGTGGCGGGCAATCCGGCAGGGCCAGGGCAGGCTCGGTTCCGGGGGGCCGGGCGGGCGGAACACTCCGGAGGCCGGTGGCGGCTTGGGCTCCACGGCGGGCACCGCTTCGGTCGACGAGTCCACCAGCACCACTCCCGAGGGAGGCCTCGCATGATTCCCGCAGCGTTCGACTACGTCGCACCGACCACCATCGCGGACGCACTGTCGGCGTTGTCGGCGGCAGGTGAGGACGCCAAGGTGCTCGGTGGCGGCCAGAGCCTGCTACCCGTGCTCCGTCTGCGGCTGGCCGCGCCCACCGTGGTGGTCGACCTCAGCAAGGTGGCGGAGCTCAAGGGTGTCAGCGTCGAAGGTGATGAGCTGGTTATCGGGGCGATGACGACGCATCACGACGTGCTCAACGACCCGCAGGTCACCGAGCACGCCGCGCTGCTGGCGCTGACCACGGCTACCGTTGCCGACCCGCAGATCCGGCACCGTGGCACCCTGGGCGGGGCCCTGGTCCACGCCGACCCAGCTGGTGACCTGGGCGCTCCAGTACTTGCTCTGGACGCCACGATGGTCATCGCCGCGCAGGGTGGCCAGCGCACCGTCGCCGCGAAGGACTTCTTCCAGGACTACTTCACCACGGCGGTACAGCCGGGCGAGCTGCTCACCCAGATCCGTATTCCGAAACACACCGGTTGGGGTGCCCAGTACGAGAAGTTCAACCGGGTCGCGCAGGCGTGGTCCATCGTGGCCGTGGCGGCGGCAATCCGGATGGACGGCGGCACCATTGCCGAGGCCAAGGTGGCTTTGACCAACATGTCCGCGACCCCCGTGCGCGCCACCGCGGTGGAGCAGGCGCTGGTGGGCCAGCAGGCCTCGCCGGAAAACATCCGGGCCGCCGCCGAGCACGCGGCGGAGGGCACCGCTCCGGGCAGTGACATCGGTGCCGACGCCGAATACCGTACGCACCTGGCCGGGGTGCTCACCCGGCGCGCGGTGTCGACAGCGGCGGGGGTGTCCTGATGGATATGGAGCACAGCTTCACGGTCGCGGCGCCGATCGGGGAGGTGTGGAGCGCCTTCCTGGAGCCTGCCCGGGTGGCGCCGTGCTTTCCCGGAGCGACGCTGACGGGCTCGGACGAGAAGTCCTTCACCGGCACCGTCAAGGTGAAACTCGGACCGATCGCCATGCTCTACAAGGGCACGGGCGAGTTCGTGGATACCGACGAGACCACCCACACCGCCACCATCGACGCCAAGGGCAAGGACTCCCGCGGCAACGGGCAGGCCAACGCGAAGGTCACGGCGACGCTCACGGAGGCCGATGCCGCCTCGACCAACGTGGTGGTCAGG
>JAABVA010006303.1_pt1 | contig 10536 bp, 12 predicted proteins | sample 5560331 | NCBI WGS metagenome assembly JAABVA01 (sample SAMN12812661, study PRJNA571458) | rock metagenome | isolation source: Antarctica rocks | place: Antarctica: Victoria Land, Mt New Zealand sud | collected 2016-01-07 | reverse complement strand
GTTCGGCTAGGAGTGGTCAAACCGGAGCAGCCCCGGAGCCTGAGCCCGTACGCGTTCCCTTTCCAGATAAGCGCGGCGCATGAGGCCGCCGCGACCTGCAACTATGCCAGCGGGGCTGACATCCCGTTTTGACGCACCGCCATGCCGCGCAGGCCGGCGGTCGTTGCCTGCACCTTTCACAAGGACTGGCCGACCGGGGCAGGTGCATCCTGGAGCATGGGCATCGTTCAAGCGCTTCTGCCTATGGCAGCCCAGGGCACCCTTTTCCGGATCTTAACCGATCTACGGGCTTCATGGGACTGGGAAGGCCGTGGACGGGGGGCACATACGCATTTAACTATGGTCCATGCGCATGTATGGCTGTGTCGCTGGACGATGAACGTTGATCCGAGCTCTTTGGGCGCGTGCCACTGCCAATCGTTGCGGCAAGCGGCGCGCCGGGTCACGGCGTTCTATGATGCAGCGTTGGCGCCGCTCGGCCTCCGGGTGTCGCAGTTCAGCATCCTGGCCCGCTTGGACCAGGATGGCCCGCACGGCATCCAGGCGCTGGCGGCCGAACTGGTCATGGATCGCACGACGCTTGGCCGCAACATCCGCCCGCTGGAGCGGGACGGCCTGCTCTGCGCCGTCGCCGACCCGGCCGACCGCCGCACCCATGTTCTGTCGGTCACGCCGCGGGGCGCCGAACTTGTTGCTGCGGCGTGGCCGGCCTGGGCCGCGGCGCAGGCCGGGTTCGAGGCGCGTTTCGGCGCCGAACCCGCGGCCCGGCTGCAATCGGCGTTGCGGGGAGTGGTATCTGCGTTGCATACCTCGGAACAGTAGCGTCCTGGCTGGAACCCATGCCCTCCCGTCGGCGCTGTCCGAGGCACGCGCAAGGATGAGGTTCGCAGTTGTTTGAGATGGCCAAGGCGTCCAGGATCACCGAGGGCCTGCCGCATCCGCTTGGCGCCACGTGGGACGGCGTCGGCGTCAACTTCGCCCTGTTCTCCGCCAACGCCACCAGGGTCGAGCTGTGCCTGTTCGACCAGGAGGGGCGCACCGAGCTCGAACGGATCGAGCTGCCGGAGTACACCGACGAGGTCTGGCACGGCTACCTGCCCGACGCCCGGCCCGGCACCGTCTACGGCTACCGCGTCCATGGCCCCTGGGCGCCCGACGCCGGGCACCGCTTCAACGCGCACAAGCTGTCGCTCGATCCCTACGCCAAGGGCCATGTCGGCGAGCTAGTCTGGGGACCCGAGGTGTTCGGCTACCGGCTGGAAACCGGTGACGACCGGACGTTCGACGAGCGGGACAGCGCGCCGAAAATGCCGAAATGCGTCGTCATCGACCCGGCCTTCACCTGGTTGCGCGACCGCCGTCCCGAGGTGCCATGGGAGCGGACGATCCTCTACGAAACCCACGTCCGCGGCTTCACCAAGAACCATCCCGCCGTGCCCGAGGAGCTGCGCGGCACGTTCTCCGGCATGGCGAGCAAAGAGGCCGTGGACTGGATGCGCGGCCTGGGCGTCACCAGCGTCGAATTGTTGCCCATCCACACCTTCCTCAACGACAGCCAGTTGATGAAGCTGGGCCTGACCAACTACTGGGGCTACAACACCATCGGCTTCTTCGCGCCGGACCCGCGCTACTCCAGCAAGCCCGCCTTTGCCCACGCCGAGTTCAAGGAGATGGTCGCCCACCTGCATGACGCCGGGCTGGAGGCGATCCTGGATGTCGTCTACAACCACACCGCCGAGGGCAACGAGCGCGGCCCGAGCCTGTCGTTCAAGGGCATCGACAACGCCTCGTACTACCGGTTGCTGCCGGACCAGAACCGGTTCTACATCAACGACACCGGCACCGGGAACACGCTGAACCTGTCGCACAGCCGCGTGCTGCAGATGGTGACGGACAGCCTGCGCTATTGGGTGCAGGAGATGCATGTCGACGGGTTCCGCTTCGACCTCGGCACCATCCTCGCGCGGGAGCCGCATGGTTTCGACGAGAGCAGCGGCTTCCTGCACGCCTGCCGGCAGGACCCGGTGCTGAACAGCGTGAAATTGATCGCCGAACCCTGGGATTGCGGACCCGGCGGCTACCAGGTCGGCGGCTTTCCGCCGGGCTGGGCGGAGTGGAACGACAAGTTCCGCGACGACGTCCGGCGGTTCTGGAGGGGCGATGAGGGCATGGCCTTCGCCATGGCCGTGCGCCTGTCGGCGTCGGCGGACATGTTCAACAAGCGCGGACGCAAGCCGTGGGCGACGGTGAACTTCGTCACCGCCCATGACGGCTTTACCCTGCGCGACGCGGTGAGCTACAACGACAAGCACAACGACGCCAACGGCGAGGACGGTCGCGACGGCAGCGACAGCAATAATAGCTGGAACCACGGCGTCGAGGGCGAGACCGACGACGTCGAGGTGAACGAGACCCGGCGGCGACGCATGCGCAACATGCTGGCCACCTTGCTGCTGTCGCAGGGCACGCCGATGATCCTGGCCGGAGACGAGTTCGGCCGCACCCAGGGCGGCAACAATAACGCCTACTGCCAGGACAACGAGACAAGCTGGTTTGACTGGAACCTGCCGGATTGGGCCAAGACCCAGGTGGTGTTCGTGCAGCGGCTGACCAAGTTGCGGCACGACTACCCCATCTTGCGGCGTGGCCGCTTCTTCACCGGCACGACGATTGACGCGCTCGATGTGAAGGACGTCACCTGGATCAACGCCTCGGGCGCGGAGATGGAGGACGGAGACTGGGGCGACCCCGGCATGAAGTGCTTCGGCATGTTGATTGACGGCCGGGCGCAGGCCACTGGCATACGCAAAGCAGGGAGCGACACGACCATGCTGATCGTACTGAACGCCCACCACGACCTTGTGACTTTCACGCTGCCGGACTGCGCCAACGGCAAGGCGTGGGAGCTGGTGTTCGACACCAACGTGCCCGACCGCGACGACCGGCAAAGCTTTGCCATCGGGGACGCCTACCATGTCACCGGCGGCTCGCTGCTGCTGTTCGCGTTGCAGTCCTGATATCGCTCGCCATGTTCCATGGCGGCCCCACCCTGACCACGGTCAAAGTGGACGCCTACAATGCCGAGGTGCGCGACGGCGAGAGCTTCATTGGCGACCGTGCCAGCAACCGCGCCTTCTGCTCCACCAACCAGGCTGGCAAGTAGGTCCCACGTCATGCATCGCCGCTGGTGACGCGGCTTCGGAACGCGCTGTGTCGTGGAGGCCGAACCGGGCTAGGATGTGGCCATGGACACGATCAACCCTGCCCGTACCGCCTTAATTGTCATCGACGTGCAGCGCGCCTTCGATTTGTGGGAAGCGGCCGGCAAGCGTCGGAACAACCCGGACGCGGTGGCTCGCATCGCGGACTTGCTCGCTGCCTTCCGGGCAGCCCGCGCACCCGTCTTCCACATTCGTCACCGCAGCGCCCGGCCCGGCTCCTCGTTTGCCCCGGACGGCTCCGGCTACCCGGTCAAGGACGAGGCGCGCGAGCTGGCAGGTGAGCCAGTCGTGGTGAAGGAGGTAAACAGCTCCTTCATTGGCACGGACCTAGAGATGCGGTTGCGCGCGGCCGGCGCACATTCGGTTGTGATTTGCGGGGCCACCACGAACCACTGTGTCGAGACCACTACCCGCATGGCGGGCAACCTGGGCTTTGACACTTGGCTGGTGCGCGACGCGACCTGGACGTTCGACCGCACCGGCCCGGATGGGGACGAGCACACGGCTGAAGCGATCCACGCCATGTCACTTTCCAACCTCAACGACGAGTTCGCCCACATCGTATCAGCGGCAGAGACCGTCAGGGCGCTGTCTGTGCCTGTACAAGCGGCATAGCCGTTCGGCCCAAGCGCTGAGGGCAGCATCAGTCTCGGAGCGTAGCGAAGGGAAGGCGCCTGTCCGCCAGTGATCTTCAACGTGGCGCGGGCCTCAAGCAGATAGGCAGGAAGCCAGTTGTCGGCGAGCACGCCAGCAAGATCCCAGGGTAAGCCTCCGGGAAGGCATCAAGGCCCGTCTCGGCAATCGCCAGCGTCACCGCATCGCCCCATTCCAGATCGTTCAGCAGAGGACTAAGGCTCAGGGTCTCCTTGAGTTTGTGGAGGACCTGTTTGCGCCGCCCGCGCATTGCGCGCTTCCAACTCGTGCCCTGGTGCGTGGGCTGGAACTGCCGCTTCAGACAGGCGGGCCTGCTCGGTGGCCCATGCCATCACGTCCTGGTTGTAACCAACGGGCCTGGCACTTCCCCAATTCAGCAAAATCAAAAGAATGGAGGTCTGTTCCTACCGAGGGCGTTCGTGGTGGCAAAAGTGGAAAGCGGTCAATGGATGCTTTATGCTTCCTCTCTCTCTGGAAGAGGGCCGGGGGTGAGGGTTGGAACGCACAAAATTCCGGTCCGTTCGGCCCCTCTCACCTAACCCTCTCCCAGAGGGAGAGGGCTTCAGCAAGCGCGATTCCCAAATGCGATGGCCCTGGCGTCCGGTATCAAGCTGCCATCAGTTGCGCCAGGGCTTGGCCGGACAGGAATGCGGCCTCGACCCGCGCACCCAGGCACCAATCGCCGCAGGCGCCGAGCCCGGCCGCCGCGTCCCACAACGCCGGCATGCCCAGCGGCGCATCGGCCAGCGCGTAGCGCCAGCGATGCACGGCGGCATAGGATGGGGCCGAACTGATCCCCGTCGCGGCCCGGAAGGCGTCCTGCAACTCCGGCAACACGGCCTCGGCGGGCTGCTCCAGATGGTCTCGGGACCACTCGGGCGCCGCGTGCGCGATCCAGCACTCGGGAAGGGCGGCGCGGCCCGGCCGCGAGCTGTCGCGGGCGATCCAGCGGAGCGGGCCGGTGCCCGGCCGCAGGGTGTCGGGTGCCGCCCCCGCCTCGGAAAAGGCCAGCATCATGGCCCAGCACGGCGTCATGCTGGCGCGCATGGCATCGTTGGCGAAACGGTGCGGGCGCAGCAGCGCCACGGCCTGGGGCGCCGGAACTGCAACGGCGACTCGGTCGAACGGCCCTGCAAGCTCCCCGCCCGTGTCCGACACCAGGCCCGGTGGCGTAGCGCCCGCGTCCATGTGGCGCACCCTCCAACCGTCGGCCTGGGGATGCAGGAACGCCGCGTGCCGGGTCGTCCGCACGACGCCGACGCCTTGCCGCTCCATGTGCCGGGCCAGCGCGGACATGCCGGGCACGCCGCACCAACGCCCGTCGCCAGCCGCGGGCCAGGGCGCCGCATCCCCGGCTGCGGCCATCGCCTGCATTTCGGCGGCGAACGCAGGGCTGCGGCTGGTCGCATACTGGGCGCCATGGTCGAACGTGAGGCCATCCACCCGGCGGGTCGCCAGACGGCCGCCGACGCGCCGGCTTTTATCGAACACCGTAACGTCCGCGCCGGCGCCATGCAGCGCACGGGCGCAGGCCAGGCCAGCCATGCCAGCGCCGATGACGGCGACGCGGGAGGTGCGCGATTGCGGCATATTCGATGCTATTCCACTTCACCTTCATGGCGAACCGCGGTTTGCGGTTGCGCATGGCGGCCCGCCTGCCGATAACAGGAGCGGACAGCCACAGGACCAACGATGAGCCGGCCCGCCCTTCGCATCATCCGGCACGATGCAGCAGATGGTTCCGCGCGCTTCGATTTCGAGGTCTGGAACCCCTGGACCGCCGCCTACGAGCCGCAACCGGATTTGCCCGGCGCGCTCCACCAAGTGGACGCCCTGCTGGACCGGGTGCGCCAAGCCTGGGTCAGCCAGGACCCGGTGCAGTCCACCCTGCAGGACGTGCCCGATCCCGATCTGCCGGAGGACCTGGAGTGGGCGGAGTTCCGTTGCAGCGCGCAGGCCAACCGGGTCCACGAAACCCGCAACTTCGACGCACTGCACTGGCGCAAGGCGATGGGAGGCCGCAGCGGCGCGCTTGAGACGACGTGCAACGAGGTCGGCTTCCGGCCCGGCTAGCGCCATGCGGCCACTCAGGGTCTTGTCGTTCTCGACCTTGTTCCCAAACATTGCGCAGCCGCGCCACGGCATCTTCCTTGAGCACCGCCTCGCGCACCTGGCCCGCGCCGGCGAGCTGGAAATCCGCCACGTGGCCCCGGTGCCGTATTTCCCCTCCCGCAATCCGCGGTTCGGCCGCTACGCCCAGCTCGCCAGCGTGCCGAGGGCGGAGCTGCGGGCCGGGCTGCCCGTCACCTACCCGCGCTATCCGCTGCTGCCGAAGGTCAGCATGTCGGCGGCGCCCTGGCTCTTGGCCAGCGCCGTGCTGCGCCATGTGCGCGACATCCAGCGCAGCGGCTTCGACTTCGACCTGATCGACGCCTACTACCTTTATCCCGACGGCGTCGCCGCGGCGGCGCTGGCCCGTATCCTGCGCAAGCCGCTGTTGCTGACCGGCTTTGGCAGCGACGTGAGCCAAATCCCGGCCTATGCCCTGCCGCGCCGGGCGCTGTTGTGGGCGGCCCGGCAGGCGCCGCTGACGACGGTCGTGTGCCAGGCGCTGAAGGACGAGTTGGTGCGACTCGGCGTGCCCGCGGACCGGATCAGGGTGATCCTGCACGGGGTCGACCTGAAGCTGTTCCAACCGCCGGCGGACCGGGCGGCGCTGCGGGACAGCCTGGGCCTGACCGGGCCGACGCTGATCTCGGTCGGCCACCTGATCGACCGCAAGGGCCACGACTTCGCCATACGCGCCATGCCGGACCTGCCTGGCCACACGCTGCTGATCGTGGGCGACGGCCCGCGCGACGCGGCGCTGCGGCAGTTGGCGCAAGGGCTGAACTTGGGCGACCGGGTGCGGTTCCTGGGCCATGTGGACCAGGCGCGGCTGCCGGCGCTGATGGGCGCCGCCGACGTGCTGGTGAACTGCAGCGACCGCGAGGGCATCGCCAACGTGCTGATCGAGGCCATGGCCTGCGGCACCCCGGTCGCCGCCACCGCGGTCTGGGGCTCGCCCGAGGCGGTGACGACGCCAGCGGCCGGCATCCTCCTGGCGGACCGCTCCGCCGCCGCGCTGATCAATGGCATCCACGCGATGCAGGCCGCTCCACGGGACCGTGCCGCCACGCGGCGCCATGCCGAGACCTTCACCTGGGAGCGCACCGCCGCCGAGCACCTGAACGCAATCCGGGACACCCTGGCCACCCAAGCTGCTCTAGCCGCCCAAGCTGCCGCTGTCGTTTGAGCGAAGATCTTCTCACCCTGCGGTTCAGTGAAACCTGCGCCGCGGCGCAGGTTGTGTCAGAGGAGCCGTCCGTCATGTGGTGGAAGCCCTGGCCCAGCGTCCTCGTCAACCTGTCGGGCCAGCCGTTCGACCCCGCCCGCCTGAATGCCGGGCACCGCCCGTCGCACGCGCGCCGCTTGGAGCGCCTGCGGTCGGTGCATCTGCTGTGGTCCAACTTTTTCATCGCCGATGGTGTCGTCAGCACGATCTACGACGGCGACGCCCGCGCCTCGGTGCAACAAGTCGTGGCAAACGCCGAGTTGTCCCGCTACATCGGCGTCACCCGGCGCGGCGAGGATTTCGTCGTCCCGCGCGCCCGTATGCATGATGCGCAGCGCATCCCCGGACCCGTGCTGTTCGCGACGTCGGACGAGCCGCACAACTGGGGCCTGTGGCTGCTTTACGTGCTCCCGGCTGCCGTCCACTTCACGCGCAACCGGGCGCTCTACCGCAAGCTGTTCGTGTTCGCCGTGCATCCCAATATGCGCGCCCTCTTGGCGCTGCTCGGCGTGGCAGAGGACGACATCATCCTGCATGACTGCGGCACAGCCTATTGGTTCGAGGAGGTCCACGTCTTCCGCCAATCGATGCGGGACTTCTACATCAGCCCAGCCGCGCGCCTGCTCTACGCCCAGGTACGCGACGCGGTCGTGGCCCGGCCCGGCCCCTCGGCCGTCCGCAAGCTGTATGTCGCCCGGCTGCGCCGCACACGGGAACTCGACGCCTACCGCGGGTTGTTGGACGAACAGGCGTTGGCCGACCGTTTGTCGGCGCTCGGCTACACCGCGGTCGAGCCCGAGTTCATGAGCGTCGAGGACCAGGTTCGCCTGTTCGCCGGCGCAGACCGCATCGTGGCCATCGGCGGCGCCGGGCTGTTCAACGCGGTATTCTGCCAGCCCGGCGCGCGGCTGCTCGATATCGAGAGCACGGCTTTGTACCTCGATGCTCACTCCAACATCTTTGCGGGATGCGGGCTCGACTATGGGCTGATGATCGGGACGGAGGACGCGGCCGACAGCAGCCCCGCCCATCGGCGCTGGTCGGTCGACCTCGACGTGGCGGTGCCGGCAATCGCGGACTTCATGGAAAAGCGCTAACACTGGCGGCAATGCTGCCCGAGTCGCTGCTGATCCTGGCCTGTGGGCTGCTGGCTGTGTTGTGCCTGCTGGTGCTCGCGTTGCTGTTCCGCCGGGCGCCGGAGTTGCAGCATCTGCTGCTGTTGGCCGACCAGGCGGCCCTGGGCCAGCGGCAGGAGGCGGAGGCGGCCCGCGCGCAGTTGGCCCAAGTGGAACGGGCGCTGTCCGTCCGTGCCGAGCAGGCCCGGCTGGAACTGCAAGCGACCCTCGGCACGCTATCGACCAGCATGGCCCGCGACCAGGGTGACGCACGCGCCCTGCTCGAAACGAAGCTGCGGGAAATGAGCGAGCAGGCGGCGGTCCGCCTTGCCGCCATCCAGCGCAGCGTGACCGAACAGTTGCACCAGGCGGTCGAGACGCAAATGCAGGGCAGCTTCCAGCGCGTGATCGACCAGTTCGCCCAGGTGCAGCGGGCAATGGGCGACGTGCAGGCGATGACCGCGCAGATCGGCGACCTGAAGCGCATTTTCACCAATGTGAAGACGCGGGGGGCTTGGGGGGAGTTGCAGCTTCGCGCGTTGTTGGAAGACGTGCTGCCGGCGGGCGCGTGGCACGCGAACCGCAAGCTGCGCGAGGACAGCGACGACATCGTGGAGTTCGCGGTCGTCATGCCGGTGCGCGGCGAGGTCCGGCCCCTGCTGGCGATCGACGCCAAGTTCCCGGCCGAGGACTACGACCGCCTGTTGCTCGCCGCGGAGGCCGGGGACGCCGAGGGCGAACGCGCCGCCCGCCGACGGCTGGAAACCCGGCTGCGGCTGGAGGCGAAGACGATCAGTGGCAAGTACATCAACCCGCCGGCCACCGTCGACTTCGCGGTGATGTACCTGCCGACAGACGGGCTGTATGTGGAGGCGGCGCGGATGCCGGGCCTGATCGAGGGGCTGAACCGCGAGCACCGCGTGCTGGTCATGGGGCCGAGCCTAGCGCCGGCGCTGCTGCGCACCATCCAGCTCGGCATGCTGACGCTGTCATTGGAGCAGAAGGCCGACGAAATCCAGCGGTTGCTGGGGGCGACACGGACCGAGATGGGCCGCATGGACAAGGTACTTGACCGGCTGGCGAAGCAGGCCGGCACGTTCAGCAATACGATCGACGCCGCCCGGCGCCGGACCCGTGCCGTCGGTCGCCGTCTCCGCGGCATCGAGGCATTGGAGCAGGCCCAGGCGGACGCTTTGCTGGATTTGGAGGGTATGGAGGAGTAGGCGCTGTTCGCTGCAAACGGCCCGCTAGAAACACAGAAGGCTCCGGGACGAGCCCGGAGCCTTCACATTGTTCGACAGCCGCAGCCGCCGGACGTTGGTGTCAGCCAGCCAAGACCCGAGTGGTCAGGGCCGGCGTCCAGGTCACGGGGTGCGACTGTAGGGTCAAACAATGAGACACTGGATCACCTCCTTTCATCAAGTTGAGACATTACAATGGGGTGAAGCAGCGGATCGTGCAAGCCTGGAAAGTGGCCTGCTTCGGCGCCATCTCGCGGCCATGCAGAGCGATGACAAAATTTCGATGGTCCAGGCCCCGTGGCGCAATGTCGCGATGGTCTGTGGCAAGTGCAGCCGCAAGCTTAAAGGCGGTTTCGGCAAGAAGCGGAAGCAGGACTTGGCGCAGGTCTTGAAAGGCGCGCTGAAAGAGGCGGGCCGCCGGCGTGAACTGCGCATCGTGGAGGTCGGCTGCCTGGGCCTGTGCCCCAAGCGGGCGATCACCGTGGCCACGTCCGCTCAGCCTGCCCACGTGATGGCGATTCCCGAGGGCACGGACCCGGCCCTGGTGCTCGCCCGGCTCAGCCCGGCGGCAGCAGCAACGCCGTAGCGCGCCCACCCTCGATCACGTGCGCCTGAAGCACGGCGTCCACGTCGGCGGGGCTGTCGATCCGATACCAAATGCCCTCGGGATAGATGACGAGGCAGGGTCCCAGCTCGCAGCGGTCCAGGCAGCCGGCGCTGTTCACCCTGATGTTCCTGATGCCCAGCTCCTTCGCCCGCGCCTTCATGTAGTCACGCAGGCGCTCCGACCCGCGGGCGGCGCAGGAGCCGCGCTGGTGCCCATCCGGGCGGCGGTTGGTGCAGACGAACAGGTGCGCGTCGAAGTGGGGCGGCGGGTCGGTTGGCAGAGGGGTGCCCATGGGATGTCCTAAAAATAGCGTAGCGTGAGGCGGATACGGCCGCCGCCGGGTTCGAGGCGGAACGCGGCGTCG
>JAABVA010006298.1_pt1 | contig 10544 bp, 11 predicted proteins | sample 5560331 | NCBI WGS metagenome assembly JAABVA01 (sample SAMN12812661, study PRJNA571458) | rock metagenome | isolation source: Antarctica rocks | place: Antarctica: Victoria Land, Mt New Zealand sud | collected 2016-01-07 | reverse complement strand
ACGGCCCCTCGCCCTCACCCCCAATTTTCACCAACCTCAACATCCAGGCCACGCATCCACCCTTGGTCAGAGAACAGATGCGAAAATACCCCACTGGCCGTCGCACCCCCAATCTTGCGGCAGTCCCACAGCGCAAAGTGTAGTGTGTTGAATCCACACGTTTTTCAGATCGGCACTTTTGGCACGGAGGTTACGACAAGGCCTGGTCGTCGAAGGCGGGCGTCGTGGATGCGGAGCTGGCCAAGCTTGGCCTGCGCTTTCGCGCCCGCAAGGGGACGGCGGGCCGCCGCGTGCTGACCCATGCCTTCGAGCAGGGGCACGAGGCCGGGCTTGGCTTCGAATACACGCCTGGCGTCGGCCACGACAGCTGAACGAGCCTGGCGGGTGGCCGATACGGACCCATGCGCGACCTTGTTCCCTGCTTGTGGCTCGGACGGCAGGGCCCGAGGTGCGGCGAGATCAGCCGCACCGTGTGGCCCAGCCGTCCGATCTCGCGCGCCCAGTGGTGCGCTCCGGCGCAGGCTTCCATCGCCACCGTGCATGGCGCCTGGGCGGCGAAGAACCCGAGCAGCTTTGTCCGCACCAAGCGCTTGCCGAACACCACATGGCCGGACGCATCCGCCCCATGCGCCTGAAAACCCGCTTCGCGATGTCCAATCCGATCGTACTCGCCTGTCCCATGGACGCCTCCTCAAGTGGCTGATCGACACCACTGCTCTGGCACGCAGATGCCGTCAGGGGGCGTACACCCCATCAACGCCCCGGCCCGGGACTGTCCGGGCCGACTGGATGGGTGTTGACTGGCGGCCAGCCGATGCAACCGTCGGTCGCCCTGCCCTCAAGCCGCCCGGAGACGTTCTTGGATTTCACTTTCACGCCCGAACAGGAGCAGATCCGCGGCTTGGTGCAGCGCGTCTGCTCCGACTTCGACGACGCCTACTGGCTGCGCAAGGACAACGAGGCGGCATTCCCCACGGAGTTCCATCGCGCCATCGCCGACGCCGGGCTGCTGGGCATCGCGATGCCGGAGGCGTTCGGCGGCTCGGGCCTGGGCATCACCGAGGCGGCGATCATGATGCGCGCCGTGGCCGAATCCGGCGCGGCCATGGCCGGCGCGTCATCCGTGCACATGAACATCTTCGGCCTGCAGCCGGTCGTGGTCTTCGGCACCGACGAGCAGAAAGCCCGCATGCTGCCGCCGCTGATCCGGGGCGAGCAGAAGGCGTGCTTCGCGGTGACGGAGCCGGATGCCGGGCTGAACACGACCGAGATCACCACCCGCGCCGAACGGACGGACGGCGGCTGGTCGCTGTCCGGCCAGAAGATCTGGATCTCGACGGCCCAGGTCGCCGACAAGGCGCTGATCCTGGCGCGCACCACGCCGCTGGACCAGGTCAAGCGCAAGACCGAGGGGCTGAGCCTGTTCTACACCGGCCTCGACCGCAGCCGGGCGGAGGTGCGGCGCATCCACAAGCTCGGCCGGCACGCAGTGGACAGCAACATGATCTTCTTCGACGCCATGCCGATCCCGGAGGACGACCTGATCGGCGAGGCGGGCCACGGCTTCCGCCAAATCCTGCACGGGCTGAACCCCGAGCGCATCCTGATCGCCGCCGAGGCAATCGGGATCGGCTACGCCGCACTGCGCCGCGCGACCGACTACGCCAAGGAGCGCGTGGTGTTCGGCCGCCCCATCGGCCAGAACCAGGCCATCCAGCACCCGCTGGCGCGCTGCTGGATGAGCCTGGAGGCGGCGAACCTGATGGTGCTGAAGGCGGCATCGCTCTACGACGCCGGGAAGGACTGCGGCGCCGAGGCGAACACCGCCAAGTACCTCGCCGCCGAAGCCGCCTTCACCACGTGCGAGACGGCCGTGCTGACCCATGGCGGCATGGGCTACTCAGCGGAGTACCATGTGGAGCGGTATTTGCGCGAAAGCCTCATTCCCCGCATCGCGCCCGTCAGCCCGCACATGATCCAGAACTTCATCGCCGAGAAGGTGCTCGGCCTGCCGCGGTCCTACTGACGCGCGCCTGCCGTCAGGACAGCCCGAAATAGGCCCGGTTCAGCGCGTCGTCGGCGTGCAGCGCCGCCACCGTGCCCTCGAACCCGATGCGGCCGCCCTCCATCGTGAACACGCGGTCGGCGATGTCGAGGAAAGTGACGTTCTGCTCGGCGATCAGCAGCGACAGGCCCTGAGCCTGGAAGCGGCCCAGCACGGACAGCACCTCCGACACGAACAGCGGTGACAGCCCGGCCGACGGCTCGTCCATCACCAGCAAATGCGGGTTCCCGGCCAGCGCCTTGGCGATCCCCGCCATCTTGCGCTGCCCGCCGGACAGGCTGCTGGCCAGCGCCCGGCGGCGGTGGGCCAAGTCCGGGAACACGCCATACAGCGCCTCGACCCGGTGCCGCAGCGTCGCCGGGTCCGAGAACTGGCCGCCGATGCGGATGTTCTCGTCGATCGTGAGGCCGGTGAACACGCCCACCTCCGACATGAACGCCATACCCCGGCGGACGCGCTTGTCGGTCCGCATTCCGGTGATGTCGTGGCCGCCCAGCCTGACGCTGCCGCACCAGGCCGGCAGCAGGCCGAGCAGCACCTTCAGCAGCGTCGTCTTGCCGGCACCGTTGGCGCCCAGCAGGACCACGCACTCGCCCGCGCCGACCGAGAGGCCGGCGCGCCATAGCACCTGCACCTTGCCGTACCCGGCCTCCAGGCCCTCGGCGCGCAGCAGCTTAGCTCGACTTTGGCCATTTTCCAAATCTGACAGTTCCAGCAAGTTACTGATTTTGCTTCGCTCCCCGCGGCGCTCTAAGGTTTCAACAGGTCGGGACGGCGGCATCCACCCGGCTAAAAGCCCTCCAAGAGGACATGTTCTTGTAGCAAACCATTGATTAACAATCACTTGGCTTACGAGCAAAATGGCCAAAGTCGAGCTTAGGACTCATTTGGAAACAAGCGCTCGGACTGACGGGCTGGTTGGTTGCATGGTGTAATTCCATTCGCCGTGGAAGGCATCGCGGCTGATGTTGAGACCTTCCATTTCCCGATCGGATACGACGACCCCCTTGGGATAGTCGGCACTGTCCAATTCGCAGCGGACGGTCAATCCGGTGTCGGTTGTCGTGGCGCTGATCAGATCGACGATGACGCGGTAGCTGACCAGCGGCCGGGCCTTCCAGTTCATCGTGATGAACGAGAACAGGCGGTGCTCTACCTTGTTCCACTTGCTGGTCCCGGGCGGCAGATGATGCACGGCGATGTCGATGCCCAACTCGTCGGCAAGGCGTTGCAGCTCACGCTTCCAGAGCCGGAAGCGCGAGCCGTTGCTGCCGCCGCCATCGGCGGTGATCACCAGCCGCGTGGCCTGCGGGTAGCGAGCGCTGCCGATCTCGGCCCACCAGCGGCGGATGGTCTGCACGGCAAATGCCGCGGTGTCGTGGTTCATGCCGACGCTGACCCAGCCCGTGTTGGCCGCGAGATCGTAGATGCCATACGGCACCGCCCGGCCCAGCTCCTTGATCAGGAAGTCATGCACCCGCACCTCTTCCGGCTCGCCCCGGGGACGCCAGGTCTGACCGGCATTCTTGAAGTTGCCCACAAGCTCCTTCTTCTTGGTGTCGACCAAGATCACCGGCTGACCCGCGGCCAGCGCCGTCTTCACGCTGTTGTTGATGTGGACGAACTGCGCGTCCCGGTCCGGATGGCTGTCGCCTTCGCGGGTCTTGCGGTTGGCTTGCAGGCTGAATTTCTGCTTGTGCAGCAACTCGCCCACCACCGTGCGGCCGATCCGATGACCCTGCGCGACCAAGGCGGCCGCCAACTGCGACAGGCTCTTGCAGGTCCAGCGCAGCGGCGACATCGGGTCGCCACGCTCACTCGGCTCGACCAACGCCAGCAGATCGTCAAGCAGCGTCGTGTTCTTCTCCACCAGCAGTTTGCGTCCGCCGCCAGGACGGCGAACCCAGTCGGGGGCCAGCGTATCCAAAGCCGACAGCTCCTTCAGGCCTCGGCCGATCGTGCTCACCGCAATGCCCGTCGCCGCCGACACCGCAGCAATGCCGCCGTATCCGGCGGCACGCGCCTCGGTCGCGGCATACAAGCGGCGCCCGCGTTCGCTCAGGTGCGGGCACAGCGAAATGAAGCGTTTGCGGATCGGGTGGAGGTCAATCATCCAAACGGAATAACAAACCTTTCAAGCAACAGGAATCCGGAAACCGGCCGACGACATGCTACTCGATTCGAATATTCCCGGATGAACCCTTAGGCCGCATGGGACTTGCCCAGGAAGACGCGCACGACTTCGGGGTCGCGGACGGCGGCGGTCAGCTTGCCTTCGAAGATCTCGCGCCCCGCATTCATGACGATCACGCGGTCCGTCACCTTTTCGAGGAAGCCCATCAGGTGCTCCACCACCAGCAACGCCATGCCGCTGGCCGCCAGCGCGCGCAGCCGGGCCGCGACGCGCGCCAGCTCCTGCGGGTTCAGCCCGGCCGCCAGCTCATCGACCAGCAGCAGCCGCGGGGCCGTCGCCAGCGCGCGTGCCAGGTCCAGCATCTTTTGCTGCGCGCTGTTCAGGTCTCCGGCCGGGCGGTCCTGCAAGCGGTCCAATTCCAGGCTTGCCAGCAGCGCCGGCAAATCGGCCGGGATGCCGCCGGCGTGGCCATAGGCGGCGGCGACCTGCACGTTCTCCAGCACCGTCAGGCTGGGAAACGGATGCGGCGACTGGAACGTGCGGTTGATGCCGCGCCGGGCCAGCCGGTGGGACGGGGTGCCGCCGATATCGGCGCCCTCGAACTCGACCCGGCCCTCGTTCGGACGGTGCAGGCCCGAGACGACGTTGATGCAGGTGGTCTTGCCGGACCCGTTCGGCCCAACGAGGCCCAGCACCTCCCCAGGCCGCAGCGACAGGCTGACGCCATCGAGCGCGCGGAAGCCGCCGAAGCGCTTCACCAGCTTGTCGATCCGAAGCAGCGGTTCAGGGGACACGAAACCCCTGCCGGGTCAGGAGCGAGGCGAGGCCGTTGGGCAGGAAAAGCACCAGCGACACGATCAGCCCGCCGTAGATGAGCTGGAAGTATTGCGGCACCGAAATCCCGATGGCGTTGTAGATGCCGTAAAGGATCAGCACGCCCAGGACCGGACCCAGCAGGGTGCCCGCGCCGCCGAACAAGGTGAAGACGATGGCGAAGATGCTGATGCTCAGGTCGAACACGGTCTCGGGATAAAAGACGGAGATCTGCCAGGCGAACAGCCCGCCGCTCAGCCCGGCCACCAGGGCCGACAGCAGCCAGGCGGTCGTGCGCATCCGCACCACGGACACGCCGGCCATCGCGGCGCTGACGGGGTCGTCGCGCAGCGCCTGCAACGCCAGGCCGAGGCGGGAGCTGCGCAGCCAGATCACCAGCCCAAGCGTGGCGGCCAACAGGGCGAGCGCCGCCGCGTAGGTGGCGCCAGGAGCGAACACGCCGGACAGCGACACGCCGTAGGGACCTTTGGTGAGGTCCTGCAGGGCCGGGTTGGAGACGATCTGGTACAGGGCCTGCGCGGCGGCGAGGTTGGCGATGGCGAAATAGGCGCCGGTCAGCCGCATCATCGGCGCCAGGATGCACCCCAGCAGCACCGATGCGGCCCCGGCCAGCGCCAAGGCAGGGAACGGGGCCGCGTGCAGGTGCATGACGGCCATGGCGAAGCCATACGCGCCCGCGCCGAAGAAGCCGACGTAGCCAAACGGCAGGAACCCGGTGAACCCGTAGATCACGTTCAGCCCCTGCGCCAGCGTCAGGAACATGACGAAGTTGAACAGCAGGAGCTGGTTCGAATAGACGAGCGGCAGCACGGCCAGGACGGCCACCAGCGGCGCCGCGACACCCAGGCCGCCGAACACGGGCCTACGCACTGCGCACCTGCCGCCCGAGCAGGCCGCTCGGCCGCACCAGCAACACGGCGATCAGCAGCAAGTTGGGCAACAGGTTCGCCCAGGCGCTCAGGTAGGTCTGCATCAGCATCAGCGAGACGCCGTAGATCGCTCCCCCCAGGACCGTGCCGAGCGGGTTGCCGAGCGTGCCAACGACGATCACGGCGAAGGCCGCGACGTTGATCTCGGTGCCCATCGCCGGTGTCACGCTGCCGAACATGAAGGGGGCGAACACCCCTGCGACACCGCCCAGGCCCAGCCCGATGCCGAAGGCGGCCGCGCAGACCCGGTCCACGTCGATGCCCGTGGCCACCGCTTCCTCCCGGCTGACCATCACCGCCCGCGTCAAGATGCCGAGCCGTGTGCGATACAAATAGATGTAGACCAGGATCACGGCGACGGCGCTGACGGCCGCACCCACGACCCACGCGGCCGGCAAGCGCTGGCCCAGCACCGTCATCGAGCGGAAGCCGAGCGCCACCGACGGGATGGACCGCTCGGTGGCGCCGAAGCTGATCGTGGCCGCGGCCTCGATCATCTGCGACAGGCCGAAAAACAGGATCAGCGACAGCATCTCGGCGTTCTTCGCAAGCTGCAGCCGGGGCACGACGAGGTAATACAGCGGCACTCCCAGCAGCATGAATGCAAGCATCACGGCGACGGCGCTATAGACGGGGTGCAGGCGGAACAGGCCGAAGGCCCAGAACGCCGCATAGGCCCCCAGCATGACGAACCCGCCCTGCGCCAGGTTGACGATGCGCATGACGCCGAACACCAGGTTCAGCCCAAGCCCGATCAGCGTGAAGTACAAGCCGAACACCAGCCCGCCCAGCAAAGCCTGCGTCAGCACGGCAGCGCCATCCGGCCGGACGAGCGGGTGCGGCTCACTTCTGGCCGATAATTGGCGCCGCGGTCGCGACGTCCGGCGGGAACACCACGTTCAGCTTCAGCCCGTCCTTGCCGTCGGACACGAATTGCCCCAGCGGCGTGATCTCGCCGACCTGCCCGCCGGTGTCGTCCAGCGCGAAGGTGCCGTCCAGCGTGCGGAGCTTGCCGGACAGGGAGAACACGGCCCGGCGGAGGTCGAGCTGCGCCATGCTGCTGGTCGCCTCCAGCGCCTTCTCGATCACCAGGCCGCTCATGTAGCCGGCGATGGCGTTGATGCCGAACTCCACGCCGCCGCCGGGGTAGGTCTTCTCCCACAGCTTGCGATACGCCTCGGTGTCCATCCCGGTCGTCGGCTTGTAGTCGATGTAGGCCCCGGTGACGTAGGTGAAGACGTTCTCCATCCCCGACGCGCCGACGTTCTTCCGCACCTCGTCAACCTCCAGGCCGGAGTAGATGGTGAAAACGAACGGGTAGGCCTGGCCGCTGTCCTGCAGGTTGCGCAGGAAGGCGATGTCGTTGCCGACGTAGCCAAGATGGATCACCGCGTCGGGCTTCGCCGCTTCGATGTTGTTCAGGATGACTGTGTAGTTTGACGTGCTGGTGGGGACGCCCTGGTCATAGACGATGGAGAGATTGTAGCCCGCTTCCTTCAGGAAGCCGCGCAGCGCCACCGCCTGGGTCGTCGTGAAATCGTTGGTCGAGTACAGCAGGGCGATGCGCTTCAGCCCGGCAGCCGGGCCGCCCGCCTTGAGGAAGTCCGCGATGTACTTGGGCCAGATCGTCGAGACCGGATCGGCCAGCAGGACGATGTAGGGGTTGTCCTTGCTGAAGAACGGAGCGCCCGTGCCGGTGGTGTCGAACAGCAGCATCTGGTGCTCCCGCGCGATCGGCACCGCGACCGCCGTGAGCACCGAGCCGGAGTCGGACATCAGGATGTCCACCTTGTCCTGCGAGATCAACTGGTTCGTCAGCGTCGCGGCCGTGCCCGGGTTGCTCTGGTCGTCATAGGAGATCAGCCGCACCGGCAGCTTCTTGCCATAGGGCCTCACCATCGCGCCGCCGGCGGCATTGACCTGGTCAACCCAGAGCTTCAGCCCATCGTACACCGGCATCGAGATGGAGGCATACGGCCCGGAGCTTGCATGGAGATGCCCGATCTTGATCTCCCCCTTCTTGATCTCAGGGGGCGCTGCTGGCTGCGCGTGCGCGGTGCCAAGCAGCAGCCCGGCAGCAAGGGTCAGGACAAGCGGACGCAGCATCAGTTCCTCCGGTTTTCCTTTATCCTGCATCGGCGCGCCCGCCGCGCCAACCCGCCTCATGCGTCCGCGGTCTCGATCACCGTGCCATCGCGCAGCAGTCTGCCGATCGCGTCCTCGTCCAAACCTGCTTCCCGCAGGATGGCAGTGCTGTGCTGGCCATAGCGCGGCGCCGGCCCAGGAGGATCGGGCTGCGTGCGTGACCAATAGCCCGCCGGCCGGGTCCGGCGCAGCGCCCCTTCGGTTGGGTGCTGCTCGGCCTGGAAGAAGCCGGTCGCGACCAGATGCGGGTCCTCGAAAATGGTGGACAGGTCGTGCATCGGCGTGAAGGGAATGTCGACCGCCTCCAGCAGCGCCGCCCATTCGGCAGTGCTGCGGCCAGTGAAGATCACGCCCAGCTCGGCATACAGCGTTGCGATATGCTCGTTGCGCGACGCCATGCTGGCCAGGCGCGGGTCGGCGGTCCAGCGCTCCGGCTGCCCGATGGCGGCATAGAAGCTGCGCCATTGCTTGTCGTTGTACAGCAGTGCGCAGATGTAGCCATCGGCAGTCCGGTAGGGCCGGCGTTCCGGCGCGAGCAGGCGGGGGTAGCCGCCCCCGTCCAACGGCGGGTCGAACGACAGGCCGCCCATGTGGTCGGCAAGCGCCAGGCGCACCATCGTCTCGAACATCGGCACGTCCACCTGCTGACCCTCGCCGGTGCGCTCGCGGTGCAGCAATGCGGCGCAGATATGACTGACCGCAGTCAGGCCGACGACGCGGTCCGCTATGGCGTTTGGAACGTATCGGGGTTCGCTGCCTCCGGCCTCCACAAAGAGCCAGGGGATGAGTGCTGCGCCCTGGATCAGGTCGTCATAGGCGGGGCGGCTGGCATAGGGACCGTCCTGGCCATAGCCGAACATGCCGGCATAGACGATGTCCGGCCGCACGTTCGCGACGTCGGCGTAGCCGAGGCCGAGCCGGGCCATGGCCTGCGGGCGCACATTGTATGCCAGCACATCGACGGTGGAGGCGAGTCGCAGCAGGGCATCCCGCCCCGGCTGGCGCTTCAGGTCGATGGCGAGGCTGCGCTTGCCCCGGTTGGCGTTCATGAACAGCGCCCCCATGCCCGGGCTGCGCAGCGGCCCGACGCCGCGCACCGGGTCGCCGCCGCCGGGCGCCTCGATCTTGATGACGTCGGCCCCCATCTCCGCCAGCGCCTGCGTGGCCGACGGCCCCATCATCACCGTGGTCAGGTCGAGGATGCGAATGCCCGCGAGCGGCCCGGTGCGCCGCATGGGCGACGTGCTCAGGCGCCGGGCCGCGGCTCGGGCTGGCGATCCGGCTGATAGTCGCGTCCCTTGACCAGGCGGGTCGGCGTGTAGGTCATCGCCGCCTCCCCGCGCTGGTTCACGATGCGGTTGCGGGTGGTGACGATGCCCCGGCCGGGCTTCGAGGTCGGGCGCGAAACCAGCACCTCGCACTCCACATGGATCGTGTCGCCGGAGAAGGTCGGCGCATCCACCTTCATCTCCAGCCCCAGGAACGCAAGCCCGGTCCGCTGCACCACGGACTGCATCAACAGGCCCTCGGCGATCGAGAACACCAGCGCGCCCGGTACCAGCCGGCCCTTGAACAGCGATTGGCTGCGCAGGTATTCGAGGTCGGTGAACAGCACCTCCGTCATGCCGGTCACGCCCACGAAGTTCGTAATGTCGGCGTCCGTCAGGGTGCGGCCGACCGTCTTGAAGCGCATGCCGACCGGGGTCTCGTCCCAGCACAGGCCGAGGCCCACTGTGCGCATGCCGCCATCGACCTCCTCCACCCTGTCCTCCCGCCCAAGAAGCCGCGTTCGATGCGCGTCATTGCCCCGATCTTGCGGGCGTCGCTTTCCAGCGTCAACACGGGGATAGTCGCTGGAACGGAGGGAGCCGCAAGCATGGAGTTCATCACGGTCGAACAGCGGCAGCGCGTCGGGCTGGTCACGTTCCGCCGCCCCGAGGTCATGAACGCCTGGAACCGCGCCATGCGCCACGAGATCGTCGCCGCCTGCACGGCGCTGGAGCATGAGCCGGCAGTGGGCGCGGTCGTGTTCACCGGCGGAGGCGACCGGGCGTTCGGCGCCGGGCAGGACCTGCGGGAGCCCGGACCCGGCAGCGCCGAGGCCGCGGCGGCATGGGTCGCCGAGTGGCGGGCCTTGTTCGGCGCGCTGCGTGACATGTCCAAGCCCACGGTCGCCGCGGTGAATGGCGTCGCCGCGGGCTCGTCGTTTCAGTTCGCGCTGCTGGCCGATTTCCGTGTCGGCCACCCCGGCGTCCGCATGGGCCAGCCCGAGATCAACGCCGGCGTCGCGAGCAGCATGGGGCCGTGGGCCAGCGTGGTGCAGGGATCTGGGGTGTGGGTGTACTGACCCTAATCCCGTTCTGGATCAGGCGACTTGGACATAGCTCGGGCGTCCCAGCTCGAGCATGCGGTTGAGGGCGTGGACGGCGACCGCCAC
>JAABVA010006297.1_pt1 | contig 10545 bp, 4 predicted proteins | sample 5560331 | NCBI WGS metagenome assembly JAABVA01 (sample SAMN12812661, study PRJNA571458) | rock metagenome | isolation source: Antarctica rocks | place: Antarctica: Victoria Land, Mt New Zealand sud | collected 2016-01-07 | reverse complement strand
GCGTGGCGCAGAGGTACTCGCAGATGCTGGGCGACGAGCCGACGCTGGTTCTGCCGCCGCGCTCGATCGCCGGCGGGCGAATCAGTTGGTTCGTGTACGTCGTGCGGCTGTCGGCGAGCCTGACGCGGAGCCAGCGCGATGAGACTGTGCGGGAGATGGGGCGAAGAGGTGTCCAGTGCGGACGGTACTTTGCCCCGATCCACACGCAACCGGCCTACGCGGGCGTGGCGGTCGGGCAGCCGCTGCCGGTGACCGAGCAAGAGAGCGAACGGACAGTCGCGCTTCCCTTCTTTGCCGGCTTGACGGAGGTGCAGATGGCGTACGTCAGCCGAGCTCTTCGGGAGACGCTTCGGTGGGTTGCGAGCGCGGGCTGACGACTTTTGCGCGGCGACGGGCGAGGCTGAGCGCCGGCATGAGCGTCCCCAGGAGTCGGTTTGCCGGCCGGAGACGCGCCGACGTCCGCGTGATGAGCCGATCCAAATTGTTCCTGTCACCCGCTGTTCTCCACCACCGGCGTTCTTTTTCATGTTGCTGTAAAAGTCCCCGTCTGGCATAGTGAATTCACCGAGCAGCTACAGAGACTTAATCGCCCCGTCATTCCGGGCACCGCAGATGCGTTCCTTGCGTCCTGCGGCGCCGCCGTCCCTTAGCGCACCTTTAGAGCCTTGACGCCCATTCAGACGTCCCTGTCGCGCCCAGCGACGGAGCGGATCTGACCAAGAATTCCACAGCGGTCCACCTTTTGGAGGCAAGCATGGTAACTCTGGCAAGACGTCGTGCCGTCGTTGTGACTCTCTTCTCGGTACTCCTGGGTGTGCTGACCGTTCCCTCGGTCGCCCAAAACACGAGCGGAAAGATTATCGGTCAGGTCTTCGATCCAAGCGGGGCGGTGCTTCCGGACGTCGCGGTGACGGCGACCAATACGGCTACCAATGTGAAGACCGGGGCGAAGACGGATCGGACCGGAATGTTTCAGATCCTTTCGCTCCCTATCGGGGGGTACACGGTTGAGGCGGACAAGGCCGGGTTCGCGTCGACGACCTCACCGGAGTACAAGATCGAGATTAATCAGACGCAGAAGGTTGATTTTAAGCTGCCGCTGGCGGGCACGCAGCAGTCGATGGAGGTCAGCGTGACCTCGGCAGCGATCGACACCGTGACCGCGACGGTTGGCGGATCGGTGACGGAGCGGCCGCTGGTGGACCTTCCGCTCAACGGCCGCAATATCCTCGACCTCGCCCAACTGCAGCCGGGTGTGACCCTGGGCAACAACCCGGGCAACGCCAGCGCGGGCGGCGGGAGCACGCAGGGTGGCGTGTCGATCGCCGGCGGACGCACCGATTCTGTGACTTACTTGTTGGACGGCGGCAACAACACCAGCCTGATCAACAACCAGGTGGTCTTCAATCCGAATCCCGATGCGGTCGAGGAGTTTCGCATTCTCGAGAACAACTACACCGCGGAGTACGGCCGCAACGGCGGCGGCGTGATCTCCGTCGTCAGCAAGTCAGGGACGCGGGCGTACCACGGGACCCTCTTTGAGTTCGCGAGAAACCCTGTTTTCAACGCGAATGCCTTCTTCAACAAGCGGAACAATGTCGGCAAAGACGACCTGAAGCGTCACCAGTTTGGCGGGACGTTTGGCGGAGAGTTCTTTGTGCCGGTCGTGCTTCCGCGGAAGGACAAGTTCTTCTACTTCTTTTCGTACCAGGGACAGCGGCTGACGCAGGCGATCAACAACGGCATCGCCCAGATCGCCACGACGGCCGAGGCGATCGACGGCGACTTCTCGGGCGCCGACCCCCAAACGACGGCGGCGGTCGCTGCGTTTCTGCAGGCAAACCCGTACTTTCAAGCGGACCCTGGAAAGGCAGCCCAGGGCATTATCGACCCTTCCAAGTTTGACCCGGTCGCGAAGGCCTACATTGCGGCCGGCATCTTTCCGTACAACGCGACGGGAACGTATAACAGCGTCGCCAGCGCCCGGGACAACTTCGACCAGTACGACGGCAAGTTCGACTTTGTCCTCTCGTCCAAGGACCACATGGCAGTCTCGCTGGCCCGCAATGACAACCCTTCCACCTCGCCGTTCGGGGGCACCTTCTCGACCACGCCGTTTCCCGTCAGCAACAGCCTGAAGGCTTACTTGGCGAATATCGATGAGACGCACGCGTTCACGCCGCGGGTTCTGAACGACTTTCGCGTGGTCGCCCAGCGGCTGGTGACAAGCCAGGCTGTTCCCCTAACAACGCTGCCCACGCCCGCGCAGCTGGGTGTCGGCATAACACCCGATCAGGCGACCGGACCGACGACGCTTACCTTTGACGATAGCGGCGCCCAGTACGGCTTCAGCGTGCAGGGCCCGACGACGCTGACGAACAACACCTTCTCGTACACGGACGATCTGAGCTGGGTGAAGGGGCGGCACAACTTCAAGTTCGGGGCTTACTTCTCGCCGTATCAGAACAACACCATCTACGACTTCTTCGTGGACGGCAACTTCGCGTTTGCGGGCCTGGGCGGCTCCGGAAGCGGATTCGCGCAGTTTCTGACGGGCTCCCCGAGCGTTTATACCCAGTTCGGGGCCGCGCCTTCCAACATCCGCAGCAAGGCCACGGCCGGGTACGCGCAGGATGAGTGGCACGCTCTGCCGCACCTGACGCTGACGTACGGCGTGCGGTACGAGTTTGCGACGCCCAAGTCCGACACCCAGGGCCGATCGTTCTCGCTGGTTCCGGGGGCGCAGTCCACACGCTTCGTCAACGCGCCGCGGGGTCTCCTATTTCCGGGCGACGCCGGTGCGCCGACAGGCGCCAACTTCCCGGTGAGGACCAACGCGGCGCCTCGTCTTGGAATCGCCTACGACGTCGGAGGCCGCGGCACAACGGTGGTTCGCGCGGGCGCCGGGCTGTTCTACGACATTCTGAAGGGCGAAGACAATCTCCAGTTCAACGGCCAGGCGCCCTTCTTCGGCTACACCTATCTCGAGTTTAAACAGCCGGCGGGCGCTATTGCGCCCCTCGGCATCTTCGAGGACCCGTATGCCGCGACGGGAACGGTGAATACCTTTCCCTCGAAGCCGCCCACCAAGACCATCGACTTCGCGGCTTCCGGATTCCTCCCATTTGGTGGCGACGGCGTCTACTTTGTCGATCCAAATCTCCGGACGCCCTACACGACCCAGTTCAATGTCGGCGTGCAGCAGGACTTCAGTCACGGCATGATCGCCGAGATCACCTACGTCGGAAGCGTATCGCACAAGTACACCGGGCTGACGGACAGCAATCCCTTCGTGCCCGGCACGCAGACGCGACTCTACAACCAGCTTAACGGCGGCGACAAAAACTACAGCTTCCTCGACACCTTCCGGAACCTGACCCACGCCAACTACAACAGCCTGCAGGCGAGTCTGCGCAAGCAGACGACCCGTATCCCTTTCCTGGGGACGACCTACTTCCAGACCTCGTATACGTTTGGCAGAAACCTGGACAACGTATCCGGCTTCCGGCAGCGTAACCACGAGGTTCCCTTCTACAATCCCAACCAGTTCTACGCGCTCTCCGACACCAACGTGACCAGCCGCATCGTTCTTTCCGGCGGTTGGGACCTTCCTTTCGAGGATCTCTTCAACCGGGCACCGAAGCTTCTGGCCAAGGGTTGGAGCGTGTATCCGATTGCCTATCACCAGAGTGGATTTCCGCTAGACGTGACCGCCAACCGGCGGCGGAACGGTACACCGGGGCCCAGCGGCGCTGGCGATCAGGAGTTGATTCGCGTCAATCTGATTGGAGATCGTGTCCTCACGTTGAATCCGTACGCCTCGGTTGGATTCGGCCATGGAGCTCCCTACGTGCAGGCCTCCAACTTTTCGGGCGACGTGACGAGCGGGTATGGAACCCTGAGCCGCAACTCGTTCTACGGGCCGGGCCGAACCAACGTGGACATGTCTTTCGTAAAGGATACGATCCTCCACGACGGCGAGCATCCGGTGACGCTGGAGATGCGCGGCGATTTCTTCAACCTGTTCAACCACACCCAGTTCCAGGCGCCGAACACCAATATCAGAAGTGCGTTCTTCGGCGAGATTACAAACACGCAGCCGGAAAGCTTCCGCATTATTCAGCTCGCTGGGAAGCTGCGGTTTTGAAGCAACAGCGCGTGGGGGGTGACGTGACAGAGCTTGTCGCGTCACCCCCTGACGTCTCCACCTCTGACTTTCCGGCTGTCCTGCTCCAAGCCGCGAACGCTGCTGTGTTCCCGCCGGCCCAGGGCGTGACCTCGGAGTAGCTTCTGAAACGCGCGACACACTGCCCAGGCGCGGCAAAGGTGATATGCGACCTTCTCTCGTGGTTCGAAGTGCCTGTGCTCTCGCACTCGTCTGCTGCTCGCCGCTCCCGGGACACGGGAGGCAGGCTCGGCCGATGCAGACCTTGCCTCCGCAGAGCCTTGGGACCATGGCTGACTATGCGCGCGACGAGAAGCAGCCGGTGGATGAGGCCTACGGCGCGAAGATCAAGGAGTACACGACGGCCCCGGAGTTTCTTTCGCCGCTGGTGGCACAGCTTCCCGCGTCGAAGACCGTGCCGACGCCGGCGAAGGTGCTGGGCGACATTGCGGGCGCGCCGAACATGCTGCCGTATGCCGAGGAGGTGTATCGCTACTTCCGGCTTCTGGAGAAGAGCACGCCGCGGGTGAAGGTGTACTCGATCGGGAAGACGGAGGAGGGGCGCGAGATGATTGCGGCGGCGATCGCGGATGAGTCGCTGCTGCAGGGTGCGAAGGAGAACGGCGAGCGCCTGGCGAAGCTGGCCGATCCGCGCTTGATTGGCCTCAATGACGCGAAGGCGCGAGAGCTGGTGAATCAGAGCTACCCGGTGTACTACATCACGGGGACGATCCACTCGCCCGAGACGGGCGCGCCGACGGCGCTGATGGAGCTCGCATACCGGCTGGCGGTCGACGACTCGCCGTACATCCGGTATATCCGGTCGCACATGATCGTGCTGATCACGCCGGTGGTTGAGGTGGATGGGCGCGACCGGATGGTGGACGTTTATAAGTGGCACAGGGCGAATCCGGGGAAGGATTATCCGCGGCTGCTCTACTGGGGGCACTACGTCGCGCACGACAACAACCGCGATGCGATGGCGATGACGCTGGAGCTGACGAGAAATGTGCTCGACACGTACCTCGGCTGGCACGCGCAGGTACTGCACGATCTCCATGAGTCCGTGCCGTTCCTTTACGACAACACGGTGGGTGATGGGCCATACAATGCGTGGATCGATCCGACGCTGGCTGATGAGTGGGCGGAGCTGGGCTGGAACAACGTGGCGCAGATGCAGTCACTGGGGATGCCGGGCGTGTTTACACATGGGAACTTCGACACGTGGAGTCCGGGTTACCTGATGTTTCTGGCCGGCATGCACAACGGCATCAGCAGGCTGTATGAGACATTTGGCAACGGCGGGGCGGATACCGAGAGACGTGTGCTGCGGCCGGAGGAGTACTCCCGGACATGGTTTCGGCAGAATCCGCCGGAGCCGGTGGTGATCTGGTCGCAGCGCGACAACAACAACTATGAAGAGACGGCGCTGCTGACGACGCTCGCGTATTTTTCCGAGCACACGCACCACTTTCTTGAGAATTTCTACGCAAAGAGCAAGCGCGCGATACAGAAGCCGGGTCTCGACGGGCCGGCCGCGTATGTGTTTCCGGCAGATGCGGCGGAGCGCAACCGGCAGGAGCATTTGCTCGAGATCCTGAAGCTGCAGCATGTGGAGGTGCAGCAGTTGAGCGCAGCGGTGACAAGCGCGACCCCGGCGGCGAAGCGCGGGGACAAGCCAGGGCAGGCGACCTTTCCGGCGGGGAGTTTTGTGGTGCGGATGGACCAGCCCTTTTCGCGGGCGGCGGACGCGCTTCTTGACCGGCAGTTCTGGGCTCCGGACGATCCACAGAGGCATCCGTACGACGATACGGGATGGAGCTTTCCGGACCTGTTCAACGTCCATGTGCAGCGCGTGACCGACCCGGCGATTCTGAGCGCGAAGATGGTTCCTCTTGGGGCTGCCGCGGCTCCGGTTCCGGGCGTGATCGGCGGAGAGGGCGCGGGGGCTGTGTTTGCGGTGGCGAACACGGGCCAGAGCTCCCTGCTGAGCCTGGTGTACGCGCTCAAGGGAGCGCATGTCAGCATTGCGGAGAAGGGCTTCGACGCGGGTGGGAGGCACTTCGGCGCTGGATCGCTGCTGGTGAGCAATGTCCCGGCTGAGAGGATGGCGGAGGCGCTGAAGAGGCTCTCGCTCGAGGCGTTGCGGATGGGTGCCGCGCCAGACGTGGCGATGCACGAAGGCGTGGCTCCGCGGGTTGCGTTTATGCATACGTGGCTGGCGACGCAGACCGAGGGCTGGTGGAGGTACGCGTTCGACAAGGAAGGCGTCCCGTTCGACTACATCAACGTGCAGACCGTGGCGAAGGAGAGTGATCTTCGCGCGAAGTACGATGTGATCGTCTTTGCGCCGGTGGGCCGCGCGTCGACCGAGGAGATTGTGAACGGCCTGCCGATGTGGGGCAACGCAATGCCGTGGAAGACGACCGGGCTGACGCCGAACCTCGGGAAGCTCGATGCGACAGACGATATGCGGCCCGGCTTGGGCGCGAGCGGCGTGGAGCATCTGCGCGAGTTCGTCAGCAAGGGTGGGCTTCTGATCACGTGCGAGGATACTGCCCAGTTCGCCATCGAGAGCGGTATGGCTCCCGGTGTGAGCGTTGCTCCGAGGGGTGAGGCGCGGGTTGTGGGGTCGGTGCTGAACTCGACGTTTGTGAGCGAGCGCAGCCCAGTCGCCTATGGGTATGGAAAGAACCTTGCGATCATGAGTGCGGGCGGCATGGTCTTCAACGTCAGCAACACGGTGGCGCGGCAGACATCGCGGATGCTGACCGACCCTTACACGCAGCGGCCTACGGGTCGGGGATCGGTCGAGGACAGCGACGTTCCACAAGGGCGCAAGATTGTGGAGCCGGAGGCGCTAGTGAAGGAGCAGCCGTGGGAGCCGCGCAAGCTCACCGATGACCAGATGCGGAACAATCCGCAGGTGATTCCACCGAGGTATCGGCCGGAGGTGATTCTGCGGCTTACGGATGCGAAGACGCTGCTGCTTTCAGGGCTTCTCGACAAGCCGGCCTCAATCGCAGAACGCGCCCTCGTTGTGGACGCGCATCTCGGCGCGGGAGATGTGCTGCTGTTTGCGAACAATCCTGTCTATCGCGGTGAGACCGTCGGCAGCTATCCCCTGGTTTTCAACGCGCTCATGAACTTCGGACACCTTTCGGCTGCGGCTGAAGTCCGCAAGTGACGCCCAAACTACCTCGTGAAACGAAGGTCTACATCTCGTGAAACGAAGGTCTACACCTCGTGAAATGAAATTCCAGGAGATCTGTTTGACGATGCCATCGATAAAACTGCGAACTCCTTTTCTGCGTCTCTCGGCGGCGGCGGCCTGCTTCCTGACGGCGGCCGCACCTCTGCTCCAGGGGCAGGCCGCAAAGCATGGCATGACGCTGGATGACCTGACGAAGTTCGTGCGTGTCGGTGCGCCGCAGGTCTCGCCCGATGGCCGATGGGTGGCGTACACGGCGTCGCACGTGGATGCGGGCGAGGACAAAAACATCACCGAGCTGTGGATGGTGAGCTGGGACGGCAAGGAGGATGTGCAGCTGACTTACGGCAAGGAGTCGGCGGGGAGTCCGCGATGGAGTCCGGATGGTCGCTGGCTGGCGTTCACCTCCTCGCGTGAAGGCGCGGCAAAGGGCGCTCAGGTGTGGGTGCTCGACCGGAGAGGCGGCGAGGCGCAGCAGCTGACCAACGTAAAGGAGGAGATGGGCGGCTTCCGCTGGTCGCCGGACAGCAAGCAGCTGCTGCTGACGCTCCAGGAGAAGGAAGAGCCGGAGCCGGAAAAGGGCGCGAAGCCGAAGCCGCCGAAGCCGATCGTGCTCGACCGCTTTCACTTCAAGCAGGACATTGAGGGCTACCTGACCGACAAGCGTCCGCACCTGTTCCTCTTCGACGTAGCGACGAAGAAGTCGACCAAGCTCACGAACGGGCCGATCACGGGCGCGACTGCCTTTGCGGAGGAGAATCCCGAGTGGAGTCCGGACGGGAAGGAGATCGCGTTTGTGAGCAATCAGGCGCAGCCCGATCCGGACCGCGTGGCCAACAATGACATCTTTGTCGTGACGGCGCAGGCGGGCTCCGCTCCGCGCAGGCTGACAACGTTTACAGGGCAGGATGAGGGGCCGCTCGCGTGGACGCGAGACTCAAAGCGCGTCATCTACCGGCAGGGTCTGACGCCGCACTACGCGATCTACGATCGCACGCAGCTGATGGCCGTAGCGGCGGCGGGCGGGGCTCCAGAGGCGCTGGCACCGGAGCTCGACCAGTGGGTTGGCGCGCCGGTTCTTTCCGCGGATGGCAAGGGTGTGCTGGCCGGCGTGTCGGAGGATCGCGTGGAGTACCTTGCCGAGTTTCCGCTTGGTGGCAAGGCCGGGGTGAAGCGACTGACGCCGGAGGTTGGGAGCGCCGAGGCGCATGACGAGGCTGCGGGGCACGTCGCACTGCTGTGGACGGCGGATGATGCGGACCCGGAGATCTATGCTCTTGAAGGAACAAAGCTGCGCAAGCTCACCGGCCACAACGATGCCCTGCTGGCGACCCTGACGCTTGCGCCCGCCCGGGAGATCTCCGCGAAGAGCGAGGACGGCAATGAGGTGCACAGCCTGCTGACGATGCCGGTCGGCTACGTACCGGGAACCAAGGCTCCGCTGCTGCTGCGGATCCACGGAGGACCGACGGCGCAGGATGCGCACGGCTTCAGCGTGGAGCGGCAGCTGTTTGCGGCGCGCGGATATGCTGTGCTGAACGTGAACTATCGCGGAAGCACGGGACGCGGGCACGCGTATAGCGAAGCCATCAACGCGGACTGGGGACATAAGGAGGTGCTGGACCTCTTGGCGGCGGTCGATGGAGCGATCGCAACGGGGATGATCGACGCGGACAAGACCGGCGTGGGCGGATGGAGCTACGGCGGCATTCTGACGGACTATCTGATCGCGAGCACAACGCGCTTCAAGGGCGCGTCGAGTGGGGCCGGCATGGCGAACCTGATCGGGCTGTACGGGATCGATCAGTACATCCTGCAGTACGAGAACGAGCTTGGGCCGCCATGGAAGAATCCGGACGCGTACATCAAGCTTTCCTATCCGTTCTTCCACGCGGATCGCATCAAGACGCCGACGTTATTCATGGGCGGGGACAAGGATTTCAATGTGCCTCTCGAGGGGGGCGAGCAGATGTTTCAGGCGCTGAAGAGCGTAGGCACGCCGACGGAGCTGATCGTCTACCCGGGGCAGTTTCACGGGTTTACGCAGCCCAGCTTCGTCAAGGACCGGTATCAGAGGTGGTTCGACTGGTACGACAAGTATGTGAAGGGAACGCCCGCCGCGGCGGCTGCGACCAAGGTCGGGTCGGCTGCCGAGTAGACGGGCCAAAGCCGCGTGGTGAGGAGGCCGGGTCGCAAGGAGCTGGCTTCCCTGCTTCCGCTCACATCTGTCGGGCCGGCCTGTCTCTGCACGGAAGGCTTGCATTTCAGGTGATACATTAGGTACGTTCTTTTGGGAGTGCAACTGCTGAGTAAGAGTGAGGCCGTGGTGGACGACGCATGCGGAACGGAAGTTGAGCTAAGACGCAGTGTCGTCACCTTTGCGAAGTGGCTCTATCGCCTTGGTTTCACACCGGGAACGTCGGGTAATCTCTCGGTGAGGCTGGGATCGAACCGTGTGCTTGCCACGCCTACTGGAGCGAGTAAGTACTTGCTCAGGCCTGCGGATATGGTGATCGTCGACCTGGACGGACGGCAGCTGACGGGACCGAGGAAGGTCACGAGCGAGATCGGCATACACCTGGCTATCTACCGGAGAAGGCCGGAGGTAAACGCGGTCGTGCATGCGCATCCGCCGATTGCAACCGGCTTTGCGTGCGCCGGCCGGGCGCTCGATGAGCCGCTCTGCTCGGAGGCCATCATGACGCTTGGACCGGTTCCGCTGGCACCGTATGCCACTACCGGAAGCGATGAACTGGCGACGAGTCTGGCTGCTCTGATCCCGGGGCACTCGGCGATCCTGATGGCAAATCACGGCGCGGTGACCTATGGCGACGATCTTCTGGATGCGTTCCTGAAGATGGAGACGGTGGAGCATTTTGCGAATATCTGCCTGGTCGCCCATCAGCTTGGATCGGCGCGCCCACTCAAGGAGCAGGCCGTACATCAGCTGCTCGAAGCGAAGACACGGTACTTGAAGAATGCGCGCGAATCGGTTCCGCTGGCCGCGACTCGCATGTAGGCCAGGTCGGGCGGGCTTACACCCGCCTGATCTTCGCTGGAGGTAGCGCGCGATGAAAGATCCTGAGTTGAGCTGAAGTCCGAGCCAGAGACTTCACGGAATCAACATGGCGCTCGAGCTAATCCGAGTCGAACCAAATATCCTTCTCAT
>JAABVA010006296.1_pt1 | contig 10549 bp, 9 predicted proteins | sample 5560331 | NCBI WGS metagenome assembly JAABVA01 (sample SAMN12812661, study PRJNA571458) | rock metagenome | isolation source: Antarctica rocks | place: Antarctica: Victoria Land, Mt New Zealand sud | collected 2016-01-07 | reverse complement strand
GCAGGGCAGCCACCAACCCAGCAGGGAAGAAGGACGACTATGCAGATCGACAAGCAGCAGGTCATCGACATGCTCAAGAAGCGCGGCGATCACGACCAGGCCGCCCAGGCTGAGCAGAACCTGCCGGGGCAGGTTGACACCGATCAGCACGCCGATCAGCTCAGCAAGCTCGGCGTCGACCCGCAGGACCTCCTCGGCGGTTTGAAGGGCAAGTTCGGCCTCTGACGGGGGCGCCAGTGGTGCGGATTGGATCCCGGGTCCCGTCCGCATCGCTCGTGCGCCCGGCTTGGCGGCGAGCAGCGGCCCATCCCACCGGGGTGGCCGGCCCATACTCCACAAAGCCATGACCCCCTACCCCCGGACCACTGCACGATAGTTCGCAACCGCCCTAAGCGAGTCGGCCCCGCGGCGATGTGTGGCCGCTGATGGCCTTCAACCGACCCCGAACCAGCGGCCTAGTCCTGGAGGACGGCGACGCCGGCTGGTCATCCGATGGTCGGCGCTCTCAGAAGTATTCAGGTTGGTCTATTGTAGTGCGGGGTTCACCAGAAGATTCATTCCGGGGAACACTGGATGAACAAGAGGCGAACGACAGCGTTGGCCGGTCGAGGCCGAGGAGGCAAACGTGGCTGGGGACAGAGAAGTGGTCGACGGCACATCGGGCGCGGCGCGCTCTGCGGCCGTGGCCGTCACCGGAGTCGGAGATGGCTTGGTCGGCGCCGTCGTCGGAGGGCTGTCTGGCGCGGTGAACGGATTGACCGGCGGGATGGGTGCGGTGCGCGGGGTGGCTCCGGGTGTTGCGGTGGCGGCGGCGGGTGTCGCGGCGGGCGCGCTGGGCCTCGTCGATTGGCCGCTGCTCGCTCTGGCGGGTGGTGCGGCGCTGGTCGTGCGCCAGCTGCGTGCGACCCCGGCGTCCTCTCGGGCCGGCGCGGTCCCGGCCAGGAAGACCACGCCGGCGACCGCCAAGGCGACGGCGTCCCGACCGAGGTCGACCGCGACGACCCGCAAGACGTCGACGCCGACGAAGAGGGCATCCCGCAAGCGCCCGAACCCGTCGACATCCGCCTCTTCAGGCTCGGGGGAGTAGGCGCTGTCGGTTCTGAGCCGCGGTCTTCGCGGGATCGCAGATCCCGCGTCGTCGTTGGCGCGGGCGGGGCTGCGAGCCGGGCAGGCGGGTGGGGAGCTGGCCTTCGGGCTGCTGACGGACTCCAGCCGGGGCGCGTGGCTCGACGGCTCGCGCGCGTGGATCGAGGTACGTGACCGCGGTGCCGACTCCTACTCAGCGGGAGTGGGAGCAGCGGTGGCCGCCGCCATCGGCCAGCTAGCCGAGGTTGTGGGCACGGAGGTCAACGCCCCGCTGCAACGGATCGTCGTGCGGTTCGACTCGCCGCCCGGGTCCCTGGAAACCCTGCTTCTCGTCGCCACGCACGCCGAGACCGACTGGTGGAGCCGCAACCCACCCACCCGCGAGGCACCTCCCCGGGTGGCCTTGCCCGGCGACCGGGGAACCGTCGCCCTTCGCGCTGCGTCACTGGGAGCGGACCTGGCGGGGTTGACCATCGCGACGGTGGGCTCGGCCCTGGGGCTGGCACGTGGCTCCGCCTCCGCCCCCGCGCTGACGACCTTCGTCGACGCGCAGCCGCGCGTGCGCGGCGCCCTGGAACGACACCTCGGCCGGGAGAAGGCGGACACGCTCATCGGGTGCGCCAACGCGGTACTGCAGGGCGTCGCGGGCGCCACGCCGGCCTTGGTCGTCGACCTCGTCGGCCGAGGGATGACTACGGGCGAGGCGCATGCCAACCGGCTCGCGTGGGCAACGCGGGAGCCGGCGCTCGCGAGGTATGCCGAGTGCCCAGACGTCGTGCGCGCTGCCCGTCCGCGGCCTCGACCGGGCGGGGCAGTAGAGAGGTACGGGGAGCTGGCAGGCGCCGGGGGGCTGCTCGCCGCTTCAGCACTGGCCGCCACGGGTCGGCCCGCTTTGACCGGAGCCGCACTGCTGGCCGCCGCACCCAAGGCGACCCGCTACGCGCAGGAAGCCTTCGCTAGCACCGTGGGTCGGCTGCTGTGCAGCGAAGAGGGGGGCCTGCTCCTGCGTGGGGAGGCCCTTCGACTCCTGGGTAACGTCGACAGCGTCGTGATCGACCCGAGGGTTCTGGTCACCGAGGTGACCACCGTGACGGAGGTGCGCGACGCGGCCGGTCCGGCGCGCCAGAAGCTCTGGGTCGCGGCCACCGACGACCTGGCGGCCGGCACGCTGGAACCTGGATGGCACGGTTTGGACGCACTCTCGCCCACTCGCGACACCACGACAATTGCCTGCAGCGCCACTTTTCTGGTGACCCGCGTGCCGGAGCCGACGGCCCTCGAGGTGCTGGACGCCGCCCGCGCCGCCGGCCTGTTCCTCGCGTCGCTGGACGTCGACTGGCTCGGGCCGCTGCGGAGCTCCTTCGACGAGCTCCACCGCGTCGAGGGCGGGCCGCTCGAGCTCGTCTCTGCCGAGGAGGCGGCGTCCGGGGAGTCCGCCGCCCTGACCGAGCTGGTGACCGAGCTGCAGGAACAGGGCCGCACGGTCCTCTTGCTCGGGACAGTCGGCGCCGCGGTCGCCATGCCCGCGGCGGATGTCGCGGTGGGCGTGGGGGAACGCCCCGTCTGGAGCTCGGACGTCCTGGTTCCCGGTCTCGGTGCGGCGTGGCGGCTCGTGAATGCCGTTCCGGTCGCCCGCACGGTGAATCGGCGGTCGGTCGAGTTAGCCGCCGGCGGCACCCTGCTCGAGTCGCTCCTGCTGCTCTCACCCCGCCGGCGCCGCCTCCCGGGTCCCGTCCTCACCGCAGGTGCCTTCGGGCTCTTCCTTGGCTGGCGGGCGGCACACAAGGTGATGACTCTCCCGTTGCCACACCTCGCACCCCTGTTTGCCTGGCATGCGATGACGCCGGAGGGGGTATGCGGGATGCATCCGGCACGCTTCGACAGGGCCGCCGAGGGCGCGGCACCGTCGAGGGCCGCCGACGGGAGCGAGTGGCTGCAGTCCGCGACCGACATGCTCAGGCGCGTGGTCTTCGTAGTGCGTGAGGACCTCGACGACCCGATGAGCCCGGTGCTCGCGACCGGCGCCGCCGCCAGCGCGGTCTTGGGCTCACCAGGCGACGCCGTCCTGGTGAGCTCGGTGATGCTCGGCAACGCGGTCCTGTCCGGCGTCCAGCGTCTGCGCTCCGAGCAGCTGCTCTCCCAGCTGTTGGCCACGAGTGATGCCCCGGCCCGGGTGCTGGCGGCCGACGGGCCGGTGGGCGACCTGGCTGACGGGCTAACGGCATACGTCGCGGTGCACAGCACTGAGCTGCACCTGGGCGAGATCATCGAGGTCCGCACCGGTGAGGTTATCCCCGCGGACGCGCGGATCCTGCGGGTCGACTCGCTCGAGGTCGACGAGTCGTCGCTGACCGGGGAGTCGCTGCCGGTGGTGAAGGCGGTCGACGCCACTCCCGGCGCGCCACTCGCCGAACGGACGTGCATGCTTTACGAGGGCACCGTCGTCCTGACCGGCACCGCGGTCGCCGTGGTCACGGCCACCGGCGCGGCGACGGAGTCCGGTCGAGCGGTGGCCCTGTCACCGTCGCGCTCACGGGACGTCGGCCTGCAGGCACAGCTGAGCCGGCTCACCAGCTCGGTCCTGCCGCTCACCGTGGCGGGTGGCATCGCCGTCACCGGACTCGGGCTGCTGCGGGGGTCCGCCCTTCGGGAGGCTGTTGCCAGCGGTGTCGCGATCAGCGTCGCCGCGGTCCCGGAGGGGCTGCCCCTGATCGCCACCCTCGCGCAGCAGGCCGCTGCGCGCCGGCTTGCGGGCTCCGGCGTGCTGGTGCGCAAGCCCGCAGCCATCGAGGCCCTGGGGCGCGTCGAGGTCATCTGCTTCGACAAGACGGGCACGCTGACCCAGAACCGCCTCACCGTCAAGGTCGCGCGGACCTGTCCGAGGGTGACGAGACGCTCGCTGCTCGCCGCGGCGGCCCTGGCCTCCCCGGCAGTGGGGGACGAGCGCGCGACACACTCCACGGACGCTGCGGTGGCCGAGTACTGCGGGGGCGACCGGCCAGCCGCCGACGGCGAGCTGCCGTTCCGCCCGGGTCGTCCGTTCTCCGCGGGCCTGGCCGGAGACTCTCTGGCAGTCAAGGGTGCGCCGGAGACGGTCCTTGCCGCGTGCGGTGCCTCCGTTGAGGACTGGCCCGAAGTCGGCGAGCTTGCCGGGAGGGGTTTGCGCGTGCTTGCCGTGGCCCAGCGGCGCCTCACCGGCGACCAGGCCCGTCGGGCGAGGACCGATCCTGAGTCATTCGGGCAGCTGGCGTCAGAAGGACTGGTGCTGCTCGGTTTTCTCGGCATCTCCGACACCGTGCGACCCGGCGCCCGGTCACTGATGACTGAGCTCGTGAGCCGCCAGGTGCGCCCCGTCGTCATCACGGGCGACCATCCCATCACAGCCGCCGCGATCGTCGCCGACCTGGGAGTGAAGGTCCCCTCCTCACAGGTGATGACCGGAGACGAGTGGACCGCCCTGTCACGCAAGGGGCGACGCGAGGCCGTAAAGACGGTGTCGATCTTCGCCCGCATGTCGCCCGAGCAGAAGGTGCAGATCGTCCAGAGCCTCGAGCAGTCGGGCCTGGTCAGCGCCATGGTCGGCGACGGCGCCAACGATGCCGCGGCGATCCGCGCGGCGAGCGTCGGCGTGGGGGTGGCGACGCAGGGAAGTGACCCGGCCCGAGGCGCCGCCGACGTCGTGCTGCTTGACGGGAGGATCGAGGCCCTCTGCTCGGCCCTCGACGAGGGCGCTCAGCTGTGGCGCAGCGTGCAGGCCGCGGTCTCCATGCTGCTCGGCGGCAATGCCGGCGAGGTGGCGTTCACCGCGCTTGGCGTCGGCCTCTCGGGAACGGCGCCCCTAAACTCACGTCAGCTGCTCCTTGTCAACCTCCTCACCGACGCGCTGCCGGCCGCCGCCCTGGCGGTGAGCAAGCCGCGCAGCCGGGCGGCGGACGGCGGACGGGGAATGGACGAGGACGAGCTGTGGCGGCGCGTCATCGAGCGCGGTGCGACAACAACCATTGGGGCGACATCTGCCTGGGGACTGGCCCGTCTTACCGGACGCCCACGTCGCGCCTCTACGATCGGACTGGTCGCCCTGGTTGCCACGCAGCTCGGACAGACCGTCGTGGACGCACCAACCCCGCTCGTGATCGCGACGGCCGGCGGTTCCCTCGCTGTCCTCGGCCTCGCGGTCAGCACGCCGGGCGTCAGTCAAGCACTGGGCTGCACCCCCCTCGGACCGGTCGGCTGGGCCCAGGCCCTCGGGTGCGCCGCGTCGGCGACCGCGGTCGGCGCGCTGACCCCAGCGGTGCGCGGAGTGCTGTCACGGGTTCCCGTCGTGCCCGGGCACTCGGACCAGCCGAGGGGCCACTCCCGCGAGGCACTAGGCACTGGCCAGGGGACGCCGGACGTATCCGCGGGCGAGCTGGCCGACGGCGAGCCGGACGCGGTAACCGGCCACGGCCCGAAACCGGTGGCCAGCCGAGCGATGGCCGCCGCTGGGGCCAAAGGTGGCGCCCGACCTGCCGTGCGCGCTCCGTCGACCACCTCGAAACGAAGGAGACAATGATGGCCACAGCAACAAGGGCGAGCCGAAAGTCGTCGGGAACCAGCCGGTCGCGCAGCCGGTCGGCGAAGACAGCTGTCAAGGCGGTCGGGTCACACACCACGGTGATCAGCCTCCCCGCTCTCGGAACGGTACAGCTGCCGTCGAAGGGCACGCTCGCCTACTTTGGAGCGGTCGTCGGCCTGGCCGCCCTGGGACTGGTGGAGTGGCCCGTCGCCGTCATCGTGGGCGTCGGTCATCTGCTCGCCCAGCAGCACGGGAACGCGGTCCTCGAGGAGTTCGGCGACGGCCTCGGGGACGCCTGAGACCGGGTCTGCCGCTGCCTCGGACGCTGCTCATCGGAAATTCACCTCCCGTCGGCCCAGTCGTCATCCGGACCCGTTAGACAGATCTCGTCAGCGGCCCGCGCCGTGTCCCACCGAGAGGTTTCCGATGGTCGAGATCGTGATGGAGATCCTGATCGGAGCGTTGAGCGCCGCCCTAGCGGCGTTGCTCGTAGGCGCTGTCAAGCGGGCCGGTAGCCAGCTCGTCCGCGCCTGACCCACAGTGGCGGCTGCGCATCAGACGGCTACGGCCGGATTGGGGAAGCTCCTGGTATGCCGTCACGTCAGCCCCGGACGCCGTGACACACGCTGCCGGCCCGGGCTCTTGGCACACAGACACGCCTACGTCCCTCCGGCCGCTTTCAGCGCGGCCGGGTCACCGCCGGGGCCCCTGAGCACGTAGGCAGCAGCGACCGCGAGGAGGGCCCCGAGGAGCGGCCCGGCGAGGTAGGGCCAGAGGCCGGAAAAGCTTCCCCGGACCAGGTCCGGCCCCAGCGACCGGGCCGGGTTCATCGATGCGCCGCTCACCGGGCTCGACCAGAGCCCGGCGAGCACGATATGGCCGCCCACCCCGAAAGCGGCGAGCGGCCCGACGTTCTGCGCGGTCGAGGCGGTGCCGAGGATGGTGGTCACGAGCCCAAAGGTCAGCACCGTCTCGATGACGAACCCCTGGAGATCGGTGAAGCCCGGCCGGGGCAACGTCGCGCCCAGCTCTCCAACCGTGCCGAAGGTGGCTCGTAGCAGTAGGCAGGCAAGCAGGGCGCCTGCGAGCTGGGCCGTCACATAGCCTGGGAGCCTTCGCCACTGAAAGTCCCGGCGCTCTGTTCGGCCTGGTCCCTGGTATGACACAGGACGACGAAGTTGTCGGCGTATCTCACCAGCACCAGAGCGCCCGCTGTCACGTTCGCCCCATGAGGGTCGCAGCGCAGGTAGCGGACTCCGGCGGCTTCTTCCATCCCGTGCAGCGCAATGTTCAGCAGCAGCGGGCTGACCACCCCACCCTGAGGAGTGCCCTCCTCAGTCGGGGCGAACCGGCCCTGCTCGACCACGCCGGCAGCCAGCCACCCAGCGACCATTCCCCGCCCGGGGAAGGTGCCGAGGTGGGCCAGCAGCCGGTCGTGGTCGATGCGGTCGAACGCCGCTGACAGGTCCGCGTCCAGAACCCACTGGCGCTTGGACCGACGGCCCTTGAGCGTCCAGAAGATCGCCTCGATCGCGTCGTGGCAGCCACGCCCGGGGCGGGACCCATACGAGCGCGGTTCGAACCGTGCCTCCCACTCGGGCTCCAGCGCGTTGACGACACGGGCCTGTAGCACCCGGTCCCGCAGCACCGGGATCGACAACGGTCGCCGCTCATCGCTGCCCGGCTTCGGAATGAACACGCGCCGAGCCGCCAACGGACGGTACCTGTCCTCTCGCAGTTCACCCGCCAACTCGTCCAGGAGCCGGGACACCCCGTACTCCTCGACCACGGCCAAAGTGGTTCGGTCAATGCCAGCCGCGCCGTTGTTACGGCGCACATCACCCCACGCCCGCGTCAGGACGCCTCTGCGGAAGACCTTGTCCCGAAGCGAGTGGAACCGTCGCCCGGGATCGGCCATGGCCGCCCGGTACAGCGCATGCTGCAAGGCACGGACTGGGTGGACCCCCCTCGTCCGGTCAGGTGGCGTCATGACCGGGCCGGTACTGGTGACCGGCGCCTCGGGGCTGCTCGGCCGTCGGCTCGTCGTGCGCCTGGTCCTCGACGGGCGAGACGTCAGAGGCCTCGCAAGGTCGCAGACGGCCGCCCTGACCGTCGAGCGGTCGGGCGCCTTACCGGTCCGCGGTGACGTTCTCGACTCAGACAGTCTTCTTCGAGCCACCCTCGGTTGCGACCAGGTCGTCCACTGTGCCGGCGTTTGGGAGGCAGCCCGCGCACAGCCCGTATGCCGCCGCCGGCAATGTCGAGGGCACGGCGAACACTCTCGCCGCGGCCGCCGAGGCCGGCGTGAGTCGGTTCGTTCACGTCGGCGCGGCCATGTGCCTGCTCGGCGGCCGCCGGCCAATCGAGGGCGCGTCCGGCACCACCGAGGGCCCGGTCTCAGGGTCAACTCGAAGGCGTCGAGGTTGCTCCCCCTCGGGGCCGTCACTTCAGGGCCCAGGAGCCGTTGCCGTAGGTCGGGTCCATCTTCAGCTCCACTATGGAAGCGTTCGTCGGCACCTCGGTCACGACGTATCCCGTCGTCTTCTCCCCAGGTGCGAGTTCGCCCGAGGACAGTCGTGGGCCCGCGGTGACATCCGCCGCGCCTCGGATCGGTAGCGGTATCCCTCTTTGTCAATCGAGATGAACCCAAGGCCGTTGAAGCTCAGTGGCGTCGTCCCGGCGTTTTGGATGTTGACCTTAAAGGCGACCCAGCGCTTTTCAGGTGCTGGAGTAGAGAAACCAGAGGCGGACTTGGCGCTGCGGACCCAGTTGCTCAAGGAGATTTGACCCTTGGCGTTGTAGGTCTGAAACGTCAGAGTCGAACCCGTGTTGGCTGCGACGTCGTACGTCCCGGTGGGCGCGTATTGGGGGGCTTGCGTGGAAGGCGCTGGTGCCGACGAGGGGCCGCCGGGCGCCGCGGGCCCGGAGGGGGTGCTTGTGGGCGATGAAGCCGCGGCCGTGGCTGGTGTCGTGCTGTTGGGCGGTGACGTCGCCACACTGGCCGCCGAGGGGCTGGGCGCCCCGATGGAGCTAAGGTCACTGGCTAGTTGCTGGGTCGCGTGCGACAGAATCACGAAGCCTCAGACGGAGAGCCCCACGGCAAGGACGGACAGGACGAGCCCTGAAATGCTGATGGCTTGGTGGACAATCCTCTGCGCGCGTTGACGCAGGCGAGAACCCCGAAGACGACCCCGACGACTCCGAGAAGGAGCGCGACCGGTGACAGCAGGGGGATGAAGCCAACGACCAAGCCGACCACGACGAGCACAAGAGCCGTGACGGCGAACCGTTCCTCTTTCGCTGAGCGCTCGGCTCTAGGAAAGCGGTTGACCCGGTCATGGGGTGAGTGTCTTCCTCCACCTCGGTTTCCCCTTTCCTCGGCACACAGATCAACTTCATCAACCGTAGGGGCATTCAACCTTTACGCACAGGAACCGCAGCGGGAGGTCTGGGATTATCGCCCATCCCGGTGCCACTCCCGCGGGCCGAGCCTCATCGGCGGCGCCACACTGGCGCTGGGGCTTTATGGGTGGGGTCGAAAAAGCGGGCGTTGGACCGCACGCATCCCGAGGTGTTAATACGCGTCGGTGGAAAGGAGGGGCCGGGGAGGGGTCATTGCCCCTTCGGCCAAGCCCAGGGCCATAGTCGTCGGGGTAGGTGGCCTCACCGCGGCGGCTTGCGCGCTGGCGGGTCTAGGCGCGAGGAGGGCGCGCTCGTCGTCATAGCTCCAGCTCCCCGAGTGGCTGCCTGGCTGCTCGGGATCCGGCGACCTTGACGCTTCTGGAGTTGCCGCCGCGGTGAGGCCGGCTCATGGGGCGTCGCCGGGTGGTGGCTCGGTCGACGCCGGCTCGAGGGTGGCGGTCGTCGCCGGCTCGAGGGTGGCGGTCATCAGCCGACCTCCGCCCACCGGACGACGTCGCGGTGGAAGTTGCCGCCGCCCAGGTTGAGGTTGTTGGCCAGCATCTGCCAGTGCTGTTGCTGGCCGATGCGCTGCTCGATGCCGCCGTACGGCGCGAGGTTGACCCGCTGCCCGCCGCCGAGCAGCTGGCGCCACGGATGCACCCCGCCCTCACGGATGCTCGAGGAGGCGGCGACGGCGGCGTGGACCTCGGGCCAGACCTGGTTGAACGCGGCGGGGTCGGCGGGCGGTTGCGGCAGGGCGGCGACGACGTACACGATCCCGGGTGCAGCCCCGGCCTCGCCGACGCTCGTCCCGAGCTGGACTCGGACCCGCAGGTAGTGCTTGAGGAACTCGGCGGATCGCAGCGCCGTCGTGAACGCGGCGACCTGATCGTCGTTGGAGCTGGCGTGGAGCTCGGGAGCGACCGCGATCGCCTCGGTGAACTCGGCGAGCGACTCGTCGAAGTCGGACCGCAGGTGCTCGATCCACCCCTGTGGTGCGTCTCGGTATTCGCCGACGAAGGCGAGGGGTGGGCCGCCGAGGTCGGTTGTGGTCTTCTGCAAAGCCTCACGCTCGGCGGCGGCGCTGGCTTCTGCCCGCAGGTAGGCGCCGACCTTCTTGGCGTCGGTGGGGACCGGCCCGACGGACGGCAGCGGGCCGGTGAAGATCTTCGCGAACTCGACGAGGACGGCGGCGGCGTCCTCGACCTCGACCGGGATCTTGTAGCCGAGTCCTCGGACGAGGGCCAGGCCAGCCTCTGCGCTAAGCTCAGACAAAGCGTCGAACCTACCTCCTGACGAACCGACCCGCAACCTCCGTTCATACCGCCAAAGTGCGACACGAACGCTGACGCAAGACCATGTCCCTAGTGGGGCCGTGTCGTTGTCGCCTGCCATGAGCATGGGACCGCTCTGAGCGGTTTTCTGCCAGGTTCATGGGACCACCTGGGTTGCCAGTTATGGGACCACCCGGCGCGCCTGGTCGGGGGTTGCTTGGTCGGCTCGTTG
>JAABVA010006295.1_pt1 | contig 10551 bp, 15 predicted proteins | sample 5560331 | NCBI WGS metagenome assembly JAABVA01 (sample SAMN12812661, study PRJNA571458) | rock metagenome | isolation source: Antarctica rocks | place: Antarctica: Victoria Land, Mt New Zealand sud | collected 2016-01-07 | reverse complement strand
GGCCATACCACATGTGTCACCCTACCTTCTATCAGAGCAAGAGGCACCTGCATTAGTGCACCTTTCTTGCAGCACTTAAGGCCTACTGTGGACAGTGTTTGCAGCAGAATTTTATGCAATAAACACTTGACCTTAAAAACTAAGGCCAGATAGCATGGGACTACCCCTGCTGCTGGGCCAGTGCATAGCATGACGTATACGCATGAAAAGGGCCTGATGCTTGCGAAAGTCAGGCACTGCAGATGATGGCATGGCAGATGATGGCATGGCTTGCGTAAGATGACTGTATTTCACATGTCCACACAGGCACAGGGTGGTGCTGTGTATGCAATGTTGGGGGGCCTCACCGGGCCATACTTGCTTCTGGAGTCTTCACTGAGCTCAGCATTGTCACCTTCCAGCCAACAGTGTCCCTGCAGGATGTACAACGCATATACTGGAAAGGTGCAGGCCAGTGACTGCAGTCACATGCATTGTATGTAGAATGCATGCCTGTGAATGTAGTCATGTTGGCACGGTCAGGCATTGGGAATACCTGTGGGATCTTCTCAATGTCAACACGATCTGGGAGGGTCACCCAGTCCCCTTCTAAAGCCAACAGCCGCTTAATCAAAATAGTGTCAGGGCATGCTGGGGACCTGCATACAGGAATAGTATGTTGCCTGTAACCAGAAGTGGATCATATACCGCTTTTTGTCACGACAGTAGTTGGTGCTGACCTGAAGAGAACTACATCACCTCGGGAGTACTTGTACAATCGTATGCTCAGCTTGTCCACAAGAACTATGTCATCTGAAGTGGAGCTGGAGGGGTTGAAAGTGGGCTGCATGGACCTGCCATGCACTGAAGCTGGTCCAATGACCAGGTCGTTGGCGGTGATAATGACAGGTGTGAACCAGAGTGTTTTGCTGACGACGCTCTTGACAAAGCGCCAGCCTTGGCTCATCACACAGCTCGCAAGCGCTACTGAACAAGCACAGGCAACAGCATGGGTGCCGGGGTAAGCGAGCCTGCAAGGTCACACCAGCTGTGCTTGGTGCCTGTCACGTTCGGACTCGTCACCTGATGTACTCGACTGATTCTCTGCAGCGCTGCTGGTAGCTCTGCAGCGCTTCGATGTAACGCAGCATGCATGCGGCCGAGTCAACAAGCTAGTTTGACCGAAACGCTTGTGCGCCCAATTTGCCTTGCGTTGCAATTGTCTGAAACCCGTAGGTCAGTGCAATAGCTGCTGTCCCTGCCATTTGTCAATCTTCACACAAGGGACGTCAAAGTGTGCGTTTGCTCACGTGCTTGCATGCACACAGCTGCTCAGCCAACGACAGGTCTACTGAGCACAGAAGGGGGGACTAGCAGACAGACAAGCCTATCTGCTTGCAAAGCGGCAAGGCTCTCCCATCCACCAGCTTCCCTTGCGACCCCTGTGCTGCCACAGCTACCAGCTTGCAGACACTTCTTGAATCTTACCAATGGCGTAGAAGCAGTACCTCTCTTAGAGTCTCTCAACCTGCCATACAGGTGAAGCTTACATGCAGTATCCTCAGGAGTCATTGCTCTGTCTTGCACTATTTCAGTGATGTCTCGATCTGTGACTGCAGCTTTGTTCGGATTCAAAGCACCTGGTGTGAGCAACAAAGGTTCGACCTTCTTTTGGCGAATTTGGATGCTTCATTGCTGATACATCTTGCGCTTGGTCACTGGTGAGTCCTGTGTAGAGACAATCCCAGCAGCTTGTGCCTTGCCTTCATGTTGTTCGACACAACTCGGTCACTGCTGAGAACCATCAGTGACTAAGGACTTGGACCATTAGGATCCACACGCAACCTCGGGGGTGTCCCTGTGTTCAAAGAACTTAATCTTGAATGCGTGCAGTTGCTTGGTGTGGGACTTTGCCAGCCGAAACAAGAAGCGCGGCATACCCCGCGCATTGTGGTAATCACCTTGTGCCATTGCGCTGTCTTGTGGGTGTGTGGCCTGGTCCTTGCTGTGCAATAACTCAGTGCATTGTCACTCCATGTGGCATCAGGCTGGCTACAAATTATGGATCTGGATCATGCACGTGCTTTTGTTTGTTATTAGGATGTGCCAAACAACAATGTTGTGCGTGTAGGTATGGCTTGGAGTTTGTGAACTATACATTGAGGAGACTCTGGTTTCAGCGCTGCACAGAAGCCTGGCTGAGAAGACAAAATGTGACCTCAGTCTTTGAGGCACACTACAATGACCTGCAGAAGACCACAATTGCGTAAGTATGCTACATGAAAGCTGCAAGGTTCATAAAACTGCAAACCTCCAAAGCTCAACACCATTTGGCCAACTTTTGGTCAACAAGGAAGTGCATCGCAACATTTTTTTGTTGAGCTGCAAGTACAAAAAGTGTGGCCTTGATGCAGGAAGCTCAAATACTACATGAGATACATTCCCCCTGGGGTCACTGATGTTCAGCTGTATGGTGTGTCGAAGGCCACTGTGCATGACCCAAATCCCGGATACTACAGGTAAGATGCCAAAGTAATCGCCAGCATTGCTGCTATGATGCTTCTGTCATCGTTCCACGCCATTGCTTGGGTTGAGTGTTGCTTGCAATGCTGCCAGGGATATAATACATCAGCATTTGTGGAATGGTCTCACTACAGACACAGCAGATCAGCAGGCCTTGTCACAGCAGACAGCGCCAATCACTTTGCAAGAAGCCCCTGGCATGACAGAGGTCTCCAGTGCAGTTCCTGGTGAGTATGCCCATATCAACCCAATAGATCATCATTTGGTTTGTAATACAGCTACGAAGGCAGCGTTTTAGGCACCATGAAGTACTCGTTGATGACACCACCGCTACACTCCTCTGTGTGCTGCAGATGTTGGTGCTGAAGCGCAGCTGGCAAGCTATGGATATAAAGTGTCATTTGGTGGAGTGTACTGCATAGATGATTACCGAGCAATGTAAGCCCAGTCAGTTGAGGCAGATACCTACACCAGTCTACCGTAAATCCAACATGTAGTTGGCTAAAAATAGCGCTTACTGCAGGCATGCAGCAATTCACACTGGATCCATGATGGTCTGTAATGTCACCTCCCGGTACATGTCACAACATGTCTGGCCAGAGCTGCACTCTAGACCCCATTGAGTGCTGATGGCTGCATGCATTGAGTCACAATCAACTGTTGCTGTAGCAGCAGCTGACATGATTTACATATTTGCTGGGACAGAATGTGATCTGACATGCTGCTGCAGAGTGGAGTCTGACAAGCATGCGTCATGCATTGAGTCACAATCAACTGTTGCTGTAGCAGCAGCTGACATAATTTACATATTTGCTGGGACAAAATGTGATGTGACATGCTGCTGCAGAGTGGAGTCTGACAAGCATGCGTCATGCAACAAATTTTTAACTTGGAATGGACAAAAGCTGCTTGACACACAGCTGAATTGCTGAACAACATGTCTTTAAGCCACAAAAGCTGATAAAATACATTGAATGAGAGTGAACAGTGTTGGCAGCCTCCAAATTGTTATGCTGTGGTGGGCATATGCATCACAATGTCTTGATGTTACGCACGTGCAAACGAGCTGCAAACGACAAATACACACTGGGACAAATGTCCAAGTCTGCACTACTCGAAACTGGCAAGATCTGTTTCCATAGTCACATCTGGCGCGCCACCTGTAGCTGTGACAATTTTGCGCAACACAATAGCAGCTATGAGCAGAGACAGTAGTACTGCAAGCACTGTCAGGCCCAAGTCCTCCCAATCATGAGCTGAGCGCCTGGAGAAAATGTTGCTGATCGATTGCTGTGATTGCCGCCCACCACTGCAGACAGATGTAAGTGTGTCACCATTCATCTTACTTGACTTGCTTGTGTCATAGCAACATGGTAGGCACCAGTGGAACCAAAGCATGCCAATACCCAAAACCAACAAGCACGAGTGCAAAAAGAGCGCATGTGTGGCATGGACTCTAGGCAGCAGTAACCAACCACAGTGCCAGGCATGTTGCACAGGTACCACAGTGCTGGGCATGTTACACTGGCAAACCATGAGAGGTTCAGTCCAGTGTGCTGGCACAGCCACAGTCTGCAGGCAGATATATAGTACTTGCCTTGCAGCCAGCAAACTTGCTGGTGTCTCAGATGCATTCTGTGCACTGCCCCTTTGCCTGAGCCCTTCAGGCTGTTCATCACCACCATGCTGCTGTGTCATTTGTGGCTGCTCTGGTGTTGCGTCCTGTGGCACGCTTTGGGTTGTTGCTTCTCTGGATGCCCAAGGCTGGCTTGATGCAGCAGCACTTGCAGATTGTGATTCTGTGGGTGTTTCATTGCTGACTGATACTGCTTCTGTGGGCTGCTCAACAGCTGGAGACTGCGAGGCAGAAGTCTCTGATGACTTGTCTGCCTGCAAAACCATGCTGCACAGTCATGATTGGTACAAAAGTTATGGCCAATAACAAAAAATACAACACATATCGCATCTGTTGAGGACAACAGGTGGTCACATGGACTGCTTTGTTTTGTTGGCCTGCAAAGTGCTTTTTGAGTGCACAGGACCTTACCTCACTTGCGGCCAGCATACGAGCATGCAAGCTGTTGACGATCTGCTGCTTGGATTCACTGCCGTACTTGGGAGGTGCTTTGCATGACTCAATGGCAAGCGCTCGCTTCTCATCTTTGGTGAAGTCCTGCATTAGCATATGGCAAGCGCTGAAGTTTGGTGTACAACATGCGCATATGCCTTGCTGCAGCATGAAGCAAACGGACAGCTGATGCATCCTGAAGCAGTAAACGAGCTGCCTGGCTGTGTGGAACCCGCAAGACTGCATGTCCAGCAAAGCTTACCAAAGATCCAATAGCACCATGTCCTGAGGTTGGTAGGAAGGCTATCAAAGCCACAAGTGCTACTCGCACGCTCCATGATGGTTGCCAGTGCTCTGGATGATGAGAAGACATCGACAGACAGATTTTGACGCCTGTCTCAAATCTGCCGCTGGGTGAAATCATGATGAATGATGGTGGCTTGAAGGGGTACTCAGGTGGCAGAATGATGCGGCCATGGTATATTCCTCCCTGCAGTGACGGTGTTCAGAGCTCAACAACCCAGTTCAGTCGACTACAGGCCCAAACACACCCAGGGTATATGAAGCAAATGTACTTAGTGCACAAAGTGTTGCCTGCTTGCCTCAAATTCCGTGTCTGGCGGTCCACGAATGGCGAAATGCCACTCGAAGATGTTGTCCTGGAAAGCATGGCGCACGTGAGAGTCGTGCAGGGATTGCAAAACAAAGCTGAAGCAAGAGACTCACCTCCAGAGCCTCTGCCATAATCTCGCCACTAGTCTCGCGCTGGACTTCTCGCATCTCCTGAAGCCCAGGACGCGCAAAGTGAAACAACTGTGAGGCTGAAGTCGCGAGGCAAGCCACGTCGAACTTACCTGCATAATCCGCTTCACCGCGGGATTGCGGAGGTTGTACTTGGTGCCGTCCATCTCTTATGCAATGTATCAGCAAAGTACGGGCCAGTAACGCCTCTGCGTGCGATGGTATTGCTGACGATCGTGTACGCGACTCAGTAATGTGCGATGCTGCAATCTGAGGGTGCTGCTGACTTCCACTTGGTTCACGTGATTCACGTTCCCCTGCCATGCCATGAACCTGAGAGAAGTGGCTCAAGATGATGCACAGATGCAGAGCGGGATGAAGGGTAAAAGGTTTGACAATTGCCCCTTTTCAGGACCCAGCTGTTGGGGGCATGATACTACTTGAAGACTGGTGATGAAGAGTGAAACAGCTATCAGGGCAAGGTAGTACATCGCAATTCATCTTGCTACGCGTGATGAAGTCACAGCTACACTGTTGCAAAAACAATCCTGCAAGGTCGACTTTGCCTTGAGGGACGTGCTAAAGTACCACAGATGCTGGCATAGGCTTGTGGTGTGCAGCTGAGTGTCATTTGTGGTGGTGCGACTGCTTGATGAGCTGCTTGATGACTATATTTGGTATGGTGAGGGTATGCACTAGCATGCCAGTGACAGGGGACGTCTCATGTTGCTGTCGCCACTCTTGCCGTGCCTTTGCTTCATAAGTGTAACCATCAGCAGCAATGACAGGCTCTGACATCAATGCCTGCAAAAGGCATGCATGCATGGTCAGTAGTCAGTCAGACAAATTTATATATCCCAGTGACATCTTGATTGTCTCTAGACCCTTATCTCACATCCAAGAATATCATGATGAGAACCCATTGCTTGCAGTGTTTCACAGACGACAGCATCAATGTATGCAGGGACAGTCAGGCAGTAAGGACCAGGGTTTTGTTGCATGTAGACAGGGTTCTGACTTTACTATAAAGCACAGTGTACTGACCTTGGTCAAGGGACAACACAACAGCCCAGGGGCGTAAGTAGTGCCTGCAGGTGCTAGGAGGGACCTGTCCAGCTGGACAGTGGTAGACTGCATCTCAAAGCCGTTGTGAGTGTTTTGAGTTGCATTTGGTACCAGAGCGTTAGTGAAGCCTGTTAGGTGTTTTGCAGCTGGACCAGCCTTGGTCTGTCCAGTGGACGTGTAAGACATGGGGGCCTGTTGCTCTGCAGAGTGGGTGCTGCAAGGGAATTTGGACTCCTGCTGCTGTTTGAATGGCTTGATCTCATCAGCAAGCGGCTGTGTCTCATGCTTGGGAGCCACAATGGCATCAGACAGTTCTGGTTGATGTGATGCTGACATGGCACAATTGCTGGGTGCTTGAGGGGAGTGGCGATAAGCTGTCTGATTGGGGGCCAGGGTTTGACTGTCTGCCAATGCAGCCGTTGAGGGCTCTGATGGTGGCCCATCAGCAGGTATGTTTCCTGTGGTGAAAGCAGATACAGGCTTTGGAGAAGCACGCTGTAGTCCTGTGCTGTTGTGGCGCTGCAGCTGCTTTTGACCAGGCTTATGGCACAGGTCTGCCTTGCTTGCATGTTTGGCAAGGTCGGCTTCTGGCTGGCAGGTGAGCAAAGGAGATATGTCTGGAGATCTGTCACCATCTTGTAGTGCTGCAGCAGCTTCAGACTGCTGTCCAGTCGTGTGTGCTAAGTCATCTGGCAGCTGCTTGGCAGCAGGCAGGTGGCTTGCTGACAATGACATGCCTTGAGAGCTTGTATTGGCAGTTGGCTCTGACTGCTGATGCTGGTCTGCTGCACTCTGTTGTGCCTTGAAGGTGTCAGGGCAGGTACTGAGGGCCAATGCATGCGAGTCCTGCCTTTTGGCCTTCTGCCTCTGCTTCTTGGCCTTTCTGGCAGCTGCCTGTGCCTGTGACCTCTCTTTTACATGGGACTCCTGCCCTGTTGCTGCAGCTTCCTGCTGGCTCTCAGAAGCCTGCAACAGACTCACATTAGTTGAAACATGCAGGCGACCAATGTGGCTTTGGCACCATATGCAAGTTTCAAAGCTTTTTTGTAGGGGTCTGAGTACAGCATGCACAGCTTTGACTCAACAATCTACAGCAGCTGTGACGGAAACCAGTATCATGAAGCTGACTCAGCTGGCTACCTCATGTCAAAAACGTGCCATTCACACCATCCTGACAGCTGTGAGATGAACTGCACTCCAAACAGAGTGAAGGCAGAACAAGCAGATTATATCCAAAGACAAGTCTACATAGACAAGCCTGCACATGCTGTGCAGCATTTACTCTGCTGCAAGTGACCTGACCGCAGACTATCCATAGTACAGCAGTACAGCCTACCTGTGGCCCAAAGAAACAGTTGTGTATGCTCAGTATACTTTGCCGTGGCATAGCTTTGCGCCTGCTCAGGTACTGCAAGCCAAGCTTGAGACGTGCTGGTGCCTCCTGGTCTTCGCACCAGCCTTGCTGCTGCAGGTTGGCTAGCAAAGCCTGCCAAGGCTTGACCTCATGCAGTTCTTTGAGTTGCTTCAGGACGGTGTCTGCATCAACACACCGCAATCAAAGTCAACAGGAAGCTATCTGCACGATTCTATGCCTGTGTTGTCATCAAGCAATAATGCAAGCAGGCATGATTGCAAAGTCGTCAGAGCAGTGATAGACAGCAGTTGTACTGCATGCTACATCAAATGGTTGGTATAATTCAGCACACCTTCAAGTGCAGACAGACATAACAGACACAACTGCAAGCGGCTGCACCCAAAAGCTCTATCATGCCAGCTCAAGCATGTGAGACCTTGTAAGCCTCAGCATGATCTCACACCGTGCAAGCCGGTGCAGAGCAACACAGATGTTTTCAGACAAACAGAAACAGACAATATGGACAGCATGTGCTTATCAAGCACTGCAGGGCTCACCAATGCGGTCCTTTGCCTGTTGTGCAAGTGGTGGTACCCAGGTTGAGATGTGCATATTGGCCGACTTGCTATATGCTGGTGCCAACAGAGCCTGGAGCCACAGTACTAGCGCATCCACCAGCACAGAAAGGTGCTGAAGGATGGCGCATGCAGTACTCCGGAACAAGGCTCTGTCAATGACACTTCCAAACCTTGGCTGCAGCGTATCCTGTTCTGTCATTGTCATGAAGTGTGCACCTGCAGAGCATGTGAATGACAGACCTAAATTGCTCACAAGCGAAGTTGCTGCGCCAGCTAATCAGTGTTTCGCAGATCAAGACAAGACACAGACATTGACAGCATACATGTGCTGCAAGCTGATGCAACAAGATGTGTATGTGGACCAGCAAAATGCTCAAAAGTATATCTTGCAGGCATACAGCACAAATGCACCTGAGTGCAAGCAGCTTGTTCCTTGCTGATCGCAAGCAAAGCAGCCAGGTTGGGTGATCAATAGCCTGGCAGGTTGCCAACAATACAGATCACTGCTACAGTTAGGGAGTTGAACATGAAGTTCGAGGCATTACATGTATCGGCAAATGTTTCGATGTCTGGGCAATGGCATGTGAGTGGGTGCCTGTGCAAGTCTATCTCTAGCTTCACGGCTCTGCCAAAATAGCGCATGCAGAGTGGCAGAGCATGAATTCCAAAGTAGGCCACATTCTCATCCTTAAACATGGTGCCCTTTGCCATGCTCATCAATGCGCGCAGCAGGCGTTCTGGCAGCAGAAGCATATTGGTACAGCCTGGAAGCTCGTTGGCTGATATAAATTGGTGATCCAAATCATGCTGTAGGTACACAACCAGGACATCCACTACTGCCTGGCACAGCCCCTGCACAACAGCAGTCAGCCTGGTTGATTCACAAGCATCATGGCGGGCACTTTACAGAGGGAGTCAGTGTCTAGCTGGGTGAGAGCTGTCTATCTGCAAACCGAGAGCTGTCTATATGCAAACTTGTGTGTGAGTGCTGACTACGGGTGTGAAGAGTTCAGCATCTGCACAATTCACACAAAGCAACAAGCAAATTGGCCACAAAACAGGCCAGCATACAGAAACATACTGACCAGAAGTACCTACAGATGCCAGCGACCCACCAAGGAATGGTTCAAATTTTGCAACAGAGCAGTTGAGGATACGTGTCATGCTCTGAACAGCAAGGAAGATCAAAGCAAGAGTGTGGGAAGCAGAAATGCAGTGTCAGTGATTAATCAATGCAGCACCTGTGTGGATTCATGTTCTTCACGGCACAGTGCCATGCGACCCACGAGCGCAAGCAGAAGTCGCTGTGGCACGTCATGGTGTGGGAAGCCTGGAATCTGATGCACTTGTTGGAGCAATTTGACCGCTGCCTTCATGAACTCCGAACGCTGCAGCAGCATGGAAATTTGACTTTAGTTCGACTGTTTGTTTTGTCTCTTCTTGTTTTTCAGTTATAGGATGTTGCCAAAAGTCTTTTCCAAGCACTGAAAGGCAGATACAGCTTATGTGATGAAAGTGCTGGACCATGACTTAAATAACCTTTAAGACACGCATTCTACAACCTTGAGGATACAGCAACAAAACCATTGACTTCTGCAGCAGCATCCAAATGTGCATGGATTTTGACAGGAACAGAAGGGGGTGGCCCATCATAACATGTGCAAGGTGCTGGATTCCCAAAAGAATCTGTCAGCCATGCTTCCCAACAATGTGACATCAAGTCCCAATGCCTTACCTTGATGAGTGCTGAAGGCAACACCTGAGCTAGCTCGAAGGTCCATACCAGGGCCCGAGTGACTGCTACATAAACTTCAGTAGACCAAGGATGAGGGACCTGCGAGATACCAAATAAATGTGTCTTTGGCCTGTAGACTTCATGCACTGTGCTTGAGCAGTGCGTGCATTCCAACAGTCTGCTTGTCTCGGTGTATACAACAGGTGCAAGTGCATGGAATAAACATGCTTATGACAAAGGAAACCTTCATTCATTCATTCATTCATTTTACAGGTGTTCCAGCATTGTTTGCTAGGTACCTACTAGGTGTGCCTAAATCCTAGTTCTGGAAGGAAACCTTGCACTACGCTGAAATGCCCACAACATGAGCACACATAGGTTCATGCAACTGTCAAGAATTGTCAAGCTGCGGCTGGAGTCAAGGTGCCAGCATCAGAGAACTTCAATGCAATGACTACAGGTGCTCACCAGAAGCGCATCATTGATGCAGTTATCGATTTGGTTGAAG
>JAABVA010006293.1_pt1 | contig 10552 bp, 9 predicted proteins | sample 5560331 | NCBI WGS metagenome assembly JAABVA01 (sample SAMN12812661, study PRJNA571458) | rock metagenome | isolation source: Antarctica rocks | place: Antarctica: Victoria Land, Mt New Zealand sud | collected 2016-01-07 | reverse complement strand
ACAGAAGTGTATTTTCAAAAAAAGGAAGTATTACTCATATTGAAGGAATGCGAGAACAAGGAATAGGAGGAAAGTAGCTCTTAGAATTGCCTATCTGAGTGTGTTGACACATGGGTCCACTTTAAAGTAGTACTGGTGCGCGTCGATGATATCGACTGGGATACTCATACTATCACCATTCGTGCCGAGATTACAAAAAACAACATGCTTGGTATCATCGTCCTCTCATATCCTACGTTTGTTCGGTTCAAGGAGTATGTTGAAGAGGATCGTGCGACCCTGATACGATGTTACGACGGTGACTGGAACGGGCCTATTTTTTTATCCGACTCTCATAGAAACCCAGGCCGCCCCATCACCAAATGGACGGTGAAAGATATCTTTGATCGTATTCGTGATGAACTCCATATCCCACAACTAACCCCTCACAAAATGCGTCATTTAATGCTTACTGAGTTAAAAAAAGGGGGTATGGACCTTCTCGATGTAAGCCGATACGCCCGTCATCGAAGGATCGCTAGTACGGAAATTTATCTCCACACCGACCTTTCCGATCTGGCACGCGATGTGAACAAGGCTCACCGTTCCCTGGAGAAATTGCTTGCACAAATGGAAGGAGAGGGACTTGACAGCCAAATCTAGCGCAATTCTCAGACTTCCTATCTCTGTCCCAATATGGCACATGCCTATCTTGCTCGAAAACTATCCTCAGCGAGATTCATGGGTGACTGATGAAGAAGTAGCCCTCATGGATTACTATGCGACGTCGGTCGGCGATGGTATCAATGAACATGCAGCAGTAACGCTTGCAAAGCTACAGCGGCTAGATAAGCCATTCCGTGATGCACTTCGATTACATACGAAATCAGAACGTAGTATCGCAAGTTCTCGTCGTCATTTGTTCAGATACATGATCCAAACTCGTCAACCATTCTGGTCCTGGTCAAATGAAACTTGGAGGAACGTTATCCAAACAACAGAGGACGGAACACGCAGTAAGAGAGGAATGAGATTTTGTATGCGTATGCTCGCTTATCTTTTTTCTGACTTTTTGTATGTAGATGCAGCGACGCCCTCCCTTGAGATGGCACATACCATTTTTGGAAAAGAGAAGATGCGTGAAGAAGCAGACAAGATATATGCACCGCTCATTGCGCTGGGCTACTCTGACCAGCAACACGTGAAACGGCGTTTCCGTCGCATGTGTGCATTGGTAATGCTTGTGAACAGATCTCCATATGCAGAAGCTCTTTCTGCTCAGACCATCGTAATGGTCAAGGAATTGCTTCTTCATCTTCCAGTGAAGGCAGGCGTAAAAGCACACGATGACATCATACGCGTCCAGACCGCATTATGTCATCTTGCCATACTTGATGAGCCAGCTCTGGTAGAGTCGAAAAGCAAGAAGGCAATGCACCCACCAACGTTGTGGCAACATGATACCAGCGTTGATCCAACGTGGTTGGCTTGGGTCTGTGCCTTCTACGAACAAACCCCTCATCAGATTGAGAAAACACTCCGTGGAACCTGCTACTATCTTCTTACCGCAGGGCGTTGGTTGAAGCAAACTCATCCTGAGATCACTCATCCGTCTCAGTGGGATGAAGCACTTGCAACTGAATTCATTACTTACACATGTCAGGCGTTGCGAGGAGATTACATGCCTCCGTCACATCATCGATATGCACAGTTTCAAGCAACACCTCAAAAACTGAGTCCAGCAGGCATTATAAATCGCCTCCAAGCAATGCGCATCTTCTTTTCATATCTCCAAAGAAGGGGATATACAATAAACGGAATATATATTCCGAAACTCCAGCTCACATGGCTACCCAATGAGGTATTTAAAACTCCAAATGACATCAGAGCACTGTCCCAACCCAATCCCAAAGACATTCAGGAAGACACTTGGTTCAAGCTCATTTGGGCCGCGTGTACGCTCTCGAAAGAGCATTTAGATGCTGCTGGCTCCCATAAATATCCTTTAGCCTACTATCGAGCGGCAAGCCTAGTATGGGTCACGGCTGCACGGAGGATGGATGAGATCAGAAGGCTGAGTGTTGGATGCGTGCGCCGGGAATGGGCACCAGAAATGCAAGATGAACAAGGACAACCAATTGAACCGGCCGAAGAATTGTGTTACCTACGTGTTCCCACCAATAAAATGAAGGGGGAATTTTACATTCCGATCCCCGCTTACGTAGCTGATGCGATTGACGTGTGGGAGAGTGTACGACCTCCAGCTCAAACGTCGCTTGTAGACCGGAAAACCCATAAACCTACAACCTATCTTTTTCAATATCGCAACAAACTGATGGGACCAACATTCCTGAATGATTCTGCAATTCCTCTTCTCTGTATGCTTGCTGGGGTCAGTCAGACAGATATCGTTGGGCGTATCACCTCCCACCGAGCACGAGCAACCACCGCCACTTGGATGCGCAAAATGGGAATGGCCCCTGCGGACATCGGAAAACTTCTTGGACATACTAATCCTGCAAGATCACTTCCCTGGTATATGCGTGAAGATAAACATCATTTAGGTCGAGCTTATCGTAAAGCGAACCCACTTGAGCGTTACGTAGCAGCTATTCTTGACACGAATGCGCATGCAAGACAGGAACCATGTGTGTTCTACTACCTTGCAGATGGCCCTGATGGACGCCCTAGAATGTGTGGTAATCCTCATTTCTCGCGCTGTATTCATCAGATGACGTGTCAAGAATGTGAAGCGTTTATTGATGCTGAAATGGCTGAGGTCATTGAGAGGCGAGAGGGAACCATCATTATCTCAGTCCCTGTTCCACTTCCACCTCAATTGGTGAGCGAGCTCAACGAACTGGATGAGGCCGGTCGTGACCCCATGTCGATGCGAGAGGCACTTCCACCTCCAATACTGCCAAGTCCAGCCTTTCATTTCAACAAACAGGTTCCCTTACGCTCTGCCTCACACGATCAAGAGAATCTTCACACGAGGTTGGCTGAGCTTGAGGCACAGATTGCCAAAAAGCAGGGTAAGGCTGATCAGCGAAGTGCCTCGATGCGAGTACTTCAACGAGAACAAGCCGAGATACAAGCCCAAATTGAAGCTCAAAGCAAAAATCCCTCGCGTTGCGTTTGAAGTAAAATGAGAAGGCCAACCGAAGCAGCGTACTCTCGTTGAAAGGATGAACAATGTGAATTTTCAATCCCTCTTTAGCACGCCTATCATTGAACAAACCTATCTTGACCCAGGATGCCCTGGACATACAAACGATGTCTGGCGTATCCAAACGACGCAGGAAGTAACGGTTCTACGCACTCTTCGTCAGGGAGAAGAACTGGAAGGCCCATTTTGGAAAGGGGGTGTTTCCCTTTTTTTGCAGAGACCCAAAGCACCTTTTTGATCTTGAGCTCATCAATGCAACCCTTGCTCAGCTTTGTCCCATTCCCATCTCACAGATCCTGCGTAAAGGGCCTATTGGTGTGATCCTGACGAAAAGGTACGATGTGCCATGTAACTATACATCAGCTTTACAAAAAATGGCTTCTAGAGCCATTTGATGAATAGTAAGCTTTTCTAAGTTTTACAACAAGAGAATGGAAAAGTAACGTATTTCCTTCCATAGAAGCATTTCTGGATGAGAACGAGCAAGTTTGAAATGTATTTGAAGGAAATAAGGATATCTCAGCCGCAGTTCTATGGTACATCGTAGTGCGCCCAAAGAGGCTTCTGATCGTCTGTGGCGAGCAATCGCCACCTCACTCAGGCGAGGTGAGTACCGCGACGCCTTACCTTCACTCGAAAGAGTTGGGGGAACAATAGCATGGTGGAACAAAGCCGGTTGAAACTCCAACACCAGGAGTCACAGGACCAGGCAGCGAGGCCGTCTATGGTGAACGCTTGATTGCGTGAATCCCAGTCATGGCAGACGTTACCTGTCTGGTGGGATGGTGTGATTGCCCACATCTGGTGGTATGGATGAAAGGTACGATGCGTTCATACAGCCTGCGCCAGAGCCAGCCTTCAGGGAGAAGGAAGTGACGAACAGGGCACCTACGGACGGAGCGACGATCAGAGGAAACTTGGGGATGGCCTAAACTGCGAGAGCAACATGGTCACGGAGTGACGGTAGTAGTCTGAGGCTGGGAGAGCCAGCCACGCGGCGAAGCGTCACAGGAGACCAGACTCAAAAGCACTGGTTGGCCCGGATGGGCCATGGACTAGCGCGGGAGTTGCGTTGAAAAGACGTGGGTCTCTGGAGAGCGTGGTGCATCGAAAGGATGCATGCCACGTTCGGAGGAGGGCGGTTGGAAACGTATCTGAAAAGATAACGCGCTGGCCGCCTATCCTACCCTTTTCGTCAGGATCACACCGATAGGCCTAAGGGACGCTGGAAGACAGAGCCTATGTGATCATAGAATACATGCCAGGCTCTCCTCTCAAAGATTTCACGTCCCTTCCTGAAAGTGCATTAGAGCGTGTTTTGTAAATGACCACAAAGCGAGAGCCAAGGCTGAGGAACTAGCGGGTATGAGCGAACTCCTCCAAGCCGCACCTATTACAGAGGCTGAAGTATCTCAGAAAGCGGCTTCAGCCTATTTACAAAACACGCTCTTAGCTCGACTTTGTACATTTTTCCTCAGGAACAAACCGCATAGGCTAGCCGAGAAAGAGTAGAAAGAGGCAATAAAACCACATCAGGGTTTGTGGGTGATGTGGGAAAAGTAAAATTCCCCCATCCACATCAAGCTAAGAATTGTTGAGCTTTTTTCGGCCTCATTTCTTGAGTTTGCGCGGTTTGCTGGTCCAGATGCTGATTCCCGTCATCAGCATCTGCGACGTATTGGGAGCTTTTCGTCGGGCGTTGAGACGACTGCTTTGCTGAGTCGCTCGTTGCAGTCGTCTCAACGCCTCCCCAAACTCCATCCCTCCCGTCAACGCCACCACCAAGATCGCTCGCGTTCGTACCGCCTTGACCGCTTTGACCAGCGAGCGATGCGGGTCTTGCCAACAGCCCACAATCATCATCCAGTGCTGGAGCAACAACCCGATCAACTTCCCATACACTTCACAAGATACGTGGATGACACATCCATCTCTTTTTGATAGTGTAACAGAGGTACATCTAAGATAACCAAATAGTAGGAATTAAAGCAGTTTGTAATATCTGGTCAGAAAGGACAACTGAAATACTGCTCAAAGGACTTCATCCTGGCAGACGTTGCAGCTCCTTCCTTTCTTGTCTGGCTTCCAGAAACGTGTATTTCTACGGCAGGATACCGCACTCTAATGCAACCGCAACTGCTGACGCACGCGAATCTACTCCCAACTTGGTATAGATGTTGGTCAGATGCCCTCGTACCGTCCGTTCTGTAATCTCCAATCGTAGAGCAATTTCTTTGCTCCGTTCGCCCTGTGCGACTGCCGATAAGACTGCCTTCTCACGTTCGGTGAGTCCTAGTGGTATGCCGACGTTCGTGGAGTCTGAAGTCAATGAGATATGAGCAAGGATACGTGCCATGATTTCCGGTTGGAACAACGTCTCACCTCGCGCGGCAGTACGAATTGCATCCAGCAATGTTGAACGCCCAACATCTTTGAGCAAATACCCGCACGCACCCGCCTGTAAGCCGCGCACCATCAGCTCATCCTCATTGTACGTCGTCAGAATAATGACCCGTATTGAGGGCCAATCGCTACGAAGGCGAGCAAGTGCTTCCAATCCCCCCATTCCTGGCATACGCAAATCCATTAGCATCACATCGGGGTGCGCTCTTGCCGCAAGTTCAAGAGCAGCCATCCCATCGGTAGCATCGCCGACCAGTTCAATACCTTCTTCCGTTTCCAGAATGAGGCGCAGTCCTTCGCGCACGATCAGATGATCATCGACAATTGCCACGTGAATGACCTCCGTTCGTTCACTCATTTCATCTTACCTTCTCCACACTTCTCGGAAGACAGAAGCGCAAGAGCGTTCCCGTCCCTGGAGCACTGAGCACCTCAAAGCTTCCCTGTGCTAACAGCGCACGTTCTCGTAAACCAAGCAATCCATAATGTCCAACCATCTTCACGACAGCACTCGGATCAAAGCCTTTGCCATTATCGCGTACCTCAATGACCACCATATTCTCACTCGTTCTCGTACATATCCACGCCTGACTCGCCTGTGCATGTCGGGTGATGTTGGTGATGCCTTCTGTAATAGCGCGTAGCGCATACTCGCACAACGGAGCAGGGACCATTCCCAATGCTGCAAGATCAACTGTGCAGTGAAGGTTGGTTGTGGTGGTACAATGGTCAATCTCTTCCTGAACTGCCTCAGAAAGATCACTTGGACTGATTCCACCAGCTCGCAAGTCATCAATAGCATGACGCACATCGGTGAGGGTAGCACGAGCGCGGATTCTTGCTTGCTCCACAATTTCTCGGGCTCGTTCATAATGCTGATGTCCAAGATGCATCTCAATCGCCTCGAGTTGAAGGATCAAGCCGGTCAGTCCTTGCGCCTGGGTATCATGCAGTTCACGCGCGAGGCGTTGTCGTTCAGCTTCTATGGTCAGTTCTTCCACACGCAGTGCATACGCTGCGACTTGTGCATGTGTTGTTTTAAGATCAGCATGTGTTTCTTCTACCTCATGCAAAAGGGCTTGTGTACGTCGATGAGTAGAGACCTGCTGTGTATGAAGGATGAGAGAGCTTCCGACGAAGAGGAGAGGTGGAACAAGATTGAGACCGAAGCCAAAGCCCGTCGTGACAACCCTCAGACTCAGGAAAAACAGCACGAGACACAGCACGATAGCAGCCGCGACCAAGCGAGTCTGCTTCAGGAGATCGAGTGCTTCCATCATCAAGGCAAGATAGAGACCAAGGATAATGTTGGCGTTGCGCGAAAAATGGCTCATTACCAGCACTGACCCTACCAATCCAAGCAGTACCAGGAGGTGCCCGACTTGTCCTACCATCCTCACTCTGCCACTCCAGTAGCACAGGAGATGCACTGCCATGCAGACACTGTACACCAGCAGAGAGGCTGAGAACAGACTCTCCTTGAATGAGAACGAGACGTGCCAGAGGAAAACCAGAAGAAGCCAGAGTGATACAAACCGAGCAATCAGGTGTCCTTGCAGGAACCGACTCATAGCATCCTCCTCTTTTCAGTGTCGTGTCTTTTTGCTGTGCTCATTATAGCAAGTCTTCGTCAAAACGGATACCGTCGCTTGAGACGGGGGCGGAAACGACGGGGTCTTCTCGTCGGAACAGACGATGCGCTTGCAGCTAACGATCAACTAGACTCAACGCAGGAAACACGTCCTTTCCATTTCTTGAATGAGGTTCTGTATGTATGATCGCTTACGCCTAGAACTGCTGTTAATGGGGAAAAAGATTCTTCTTCCTCCCCTGCTGCTGTTGGTTGGAGGCTCCCTGCTTGCCGTCTTTCTGGCCTCGACCAACGGTCCTACTGCTCGTTTCCTTTCGGCGGTCCTCGAGATGCTGCTTCCGCTTGCAACAGGAACCGTCGTGGCCTTTCTTGTGGCCTCCGATCCAATGCTGGAGCTACGCCTTACTCTGCCGCTGAAGTATCACGTCACCGTACTCCAACGCCTGGTCGTGGTCATCCTGTGGAGTTGCTGTCTCGCTTTTCTTGCGAGCTGCATCATCGTTCTGCTGAAGCTTGCGTTTCTTCCGCAGCCACATCCTGCATCCGTGATGGAAACCGTTCTCGCCGAGCAACTCGCCTGGTTCCCTTCATTACTCGGATGCACCGCACTCGGCTTTGCTGCTGCCCTCGTGCTTCAGAGTCGTGCCGCCAGTATTGGTCTGCTTGCAGGAGTCTGGCTCATTGAGATCGTTTTCAAAAATATCCTGATTCAGAGCATGTGGTTATTTCCTCTGTTGCTCTTCCCCACAACCCTTTTTCCTGATGGCCTCGACGTTCACCAGTGGCAACTGAATCGCTTCCTAGTGCTCATTGGTGCGCTTCTGCTGCTGCTTGCGAGCTACCCCCTCCTCTTGTTACCAGAACGATTGCTGAAAGGAGCGCATCAAGCATGAATACGCACGTGTCAATGGTGTGGGGAACATTTCTCTACGAGTTCCGCATGCAACTCCGCTGTCGTGTCCTTTGGATCGTCATGGGTCTTTTAATGGGAATAACGCTGTATTTGCAACGCGGGCCAACACGTATACTCCTGTTCAACTTAGAAACCTGGCATGGCAGCACACTGCTTCCAGCAATGGCGATTGCAACCTGGGCAGACTACGTCAATCGCTTGTTGCCTATTGCTGTCGGAGTGGTACTCGCGGATCGTTTTCCCCGAGATCGACAGACCCGAGTGGATGAATTATTGACAACACTGCCTGCCGGACTGGGGGTACGCCTACTAGGAAAATACCTAGGAAGTACATGTGCGACCATTCTCCCTGTCTTCCTGTATTACAGCCTCGGTATTGGTGTACTCTTTGCACGGGTGCAGAGCCTGATGATCTTCCCCATAGCACTTTTTGCCTTTGCAACGATTCTACTCCCAGGGTTGCTGTTTGTCGGTGCTTTCTCGATTGCCTGTCCAGCCTTTCTCTGGTGGCCTCTCTACTGCTTCTGCTTTGCCGCGTACTGGTTCTGGGGAAATCTCCTCTCACCACTACAGCATATTCCAACGATAAGTACCACCATTTTGACACCCATTGGGGGGTATATGAGTCAGGGCTTTTTCGGCGTAGCAGCCTATGGTGCCAACGCCAATGCGACACCACTCCAGGGAGTCGAAAGTTTGATTCTCCTGCTCACGCTGGCATTTGTTGCTCTGCTTCTCACCTGGGGACTGTTGCGATGGAAGCAGTCTCGACAATAAGGACCAAGAAGACCACAAAAAGGAAAGACGTCCCGATGAATATTATCATGACACACCTGACAAAAGTCTATTCAGGCGGAGTACACGCACTCAACAATCTCTCACTCACTATTCCAACAGGAATGTTTGGTCTCTTGGGACCCAATGGGGCTGGGAAGACGACAGTGATGCGTCTGCTTGCAGGAGTTCTTCGTCCCACCAGTGGCACAATACAGGTTGGCGAATTTGATGGGATGACGGAAGGTGGACGGACAGCGATCAAACGTCTCTTGGGATACGTGCCCCAAGACCTGGGCATGTACCCCGATTTGAGTGCCCACGAGTTCTTGGACTATATTGGTCTGCTCAAAGGCTTGGACAACCGTAAACAGCGCCACCTACGAGTCGAGGAACTGCTTGAGATTGTTTCCCTCAACGACGTTGCACACAGAAAGATGAAAACGTTTTCTGGTGGCATGAAGCGCCGTATTGGGATTGCCCAGGCGTTACTCAATCAGCCCCAGTTCTTGATCGTCGATGAACCCACAGCTGGACTTGACCCTGAAGAGCGTATTCGCTTTCGCAATCTGCTCTGTGAACTGGGAGAGAACCGCACAATACTGCTTTCGACGCATATTGTCGAGGACATTGCACAGACCTGTCAGAATATTGCCGTCATGAAGAGTGGTTCGGAAGTCTTCCAAGGTACCATTGCTCAGCTCCTTCAGCAAACAGACGGCAAGGTCTGGACGATTGCAACGGGCGGCCCGAAACCGCACGGGAACTTTACCGTTGTCTCAACACTCAATGTGGGCAGCACTCTCCGCTATCGTATTGTTGGTGAAATTCCCTCCGATACCTCAGCAACACCAGCCGAACCAACGCTGGAGGATGGCTATGTCTGGTTAATGTCTACACAGTCTCCATCAACGAAAGCAGGAGAGAAACACACCACGCGTGGGTAGGAGGGCGTGGACCGTCTTCGCTTCTACAGAAAAAAACGCATTAGTGCTATTGAACCACTGCTATGGACCTCTGCGAGATCAGAGCATACGCGTGGGCAGGAGGAATTCTTCAGTGACTGCTATTGAACGTACCGCATACCGACGGTTTACCCGTCCCCCTTCCGTGAAAGAACTGCAAAATCTCTACACACCGACCGCTGATGATGTGGTCTTCGTTTCGACGACCGCACGCGGTCCAGCACAGAAATTCGCACTCATGGTCTTCCTCAAAGTGTTTCAGACGTTGGGGTACTTTCCAGGGTTGTGTTGCAAAAAATAGGAAGGAAAGAAATTGAGCGCAAGGGTCCCACTCACTCTTTCTTAGACTGCAACTCCGAAGAGTTTGTTGACCAATGCAACCTGCTCTACCACATCTCCTTTGTTCACCCCTTGTAGCTGTCCTTTCCTCATCATATTCATGCTCTCAAACCCTTGCAGTGTTCGCCACGCCGTCTCAAACGAAAAGAAACCCATCCCAGGCTTCGTCAATCGTTTGATGAACCGATGATCTTGTTCGACCAAATTGTTGAGATACTTGACTTGCCGCAGCTCACAGTTTCCACAGATATATCCTGCTGCTTTCAATGCAGCGAACGCTTTTGGGTAAGCGGCGTTTTTGTCCACGTTGATCACCTGTGGCGAAGCCGTATGAGAGGCAGCGAGAGTTTTCCCAAAGAAACACTTGGCTGCCTCGCTATCTCTGGTTGAGCTGAGCATGAAGTCGAGCGTGTTTCCCT
>JAABVA010006292.1_pt1 | contig 10553 bp, 6 predicted proteins | sample 5560331 | NCBI WGS metagenome assembly JAABVA01 (sample SAMN12812661, study PRJNA571458) | rock metagenome | isolation source: Antarctica rocks | place: Antarctica: Victoria Land, Mt New Zealand sud | collected 2016-01-07 | reverse complement strand
GTAGAGGTACTTCAAAGCGAACTGGAAGAAGCGCGAATCGGGCGTGTTGGCCTGGAAGAATCGGGCGCTGGTGATGAGACCACCGTTGCTTGAAATTCCCTGGTTGGGGTTGCCGTAAGCAGGCGTGTTCAGCGCGTTGAAGATGTCGGCGCGGAACTGGACAGACTGCTCCCGCAAGGTGTGAAACGACTTGAAGAGCGAGAAGTCGACGCGCTCGTAGCCTGGGATACGGGTCTGACCGCGATTGCTCCCAACGTACGCATAGGCGGCCTGGCCTGAGACGCTGTTCGGAATAAAGGTGCCATCCGAGTACTTGCTCGTTGTGTAGCCGATGTTGTCCGCCTGGGGGTTGGCAAAGGCACACGGGTTGAACCAATGCTGCACGGTGCGCACCTTCGTTGGACACGTGCCAGGAAGACCGCCATCGCCTGCAGCAATCCCCGGGTTGGAGGGATCGGGGCTGCCGCCGCCCTTGAATGGATCGCGAACGCGGATGGCGTTTACGGCTGCTCCGCCCGGGCTTGTGATGCCGTTGGTGCCGATCACGAGCGGCTCACCGGTCTGCGCGCGAAGGACAAAGCTGGTCGACCAGCCGCCGATCGCGTAGTCGGCGAGGCCGCCGCCGTTGGCGTATCTCTGCCCACGGCCGAACGGCAGCACATAGTTGCCATTGACGGTGAAGCGATGTTTCACGTCAAAGCCGGAAGGACCATAGTCGGCGGCCAGACCCAGGATATTCAGGCTGCGTGTTCCCTGGTCGCCGGTGCTGCCCAGCGGTGTATCCGCGTTGTCCAGCGATTTCGCGTACGTGTAGGTGGTGAGGAAGCTCAGGCCGTGGGTGAGACGCTGCTCGAGCTTGGCCTGCAGCGAGTTATAGTTTGAGGCGCCATCATAGGCGGTAAAGGAGAAACCGTTGAAGTGCGGGAACGGCTGGAAGGGGTTGGTCTTGTCCCCGTTGACATCGGTGTAGCCGGAGAAGCCGTTGGGCGTCAGCGCCGTCTGTCCGTTGGGGTTGGGGAAGAACTGCAGATGCCTCGATACCGCACCCACATAGCCGACCGACGCCACCATCGAATTTCCAATGCCGTACTCCACGGTGAGGTTGTACTGCTGACTATACGGTGTGCGGACTTTGCCTTCGCCGCCGCGCAGCGTGGGGAAGGAGGGCGATGTGATGTTGGTCGGAAGTCCGCTCTGCAGGGTAAACCCGTTGTTAGGGCAGACCCCGTTGACGTTGCAGCTTGACGCGTTGTAGTTGGAGTCGAACTCGAACGGGAAGTTTTCGCCGAAGTTCGGGAAGTAGCCTGTGCTCTCGAGGCCGCCGAAGAAGATGCCGTACCCGCCATGAATGACCGCTTTTTCAGTGGCCTTGTAAGCAAATCCAACACGCGGCGCGACGTTGCTCTTCTGCGGCTCCACCAGGTAACGGTTGCTTACGTACTTCAACGTGATATGGTCTTCCGTCAACAGCTGCAGGAACTTCGCCGGAATGACAACATTCTGCTTGCTGACCGGAATACGGTACTCCGCTGTGGCGGTTCCGCCCGACACATAGGGGCTGGTGGGAACCACGGCCGCCTGGTTGTCATGGCGCTCCAGGTATGGCGTCGAATAGTCGTAGCGGAGGCCGTAGTTCACGGTCAGGCGTTGGCTCGCCTTCCAATCGTCCTGGGCGTAGCCGGCACGGTTGAAGCGGACGTCGTCTGAGGTAAAGACGTTCGAGGTGGCCGCGGTGTTCATGTTGTTGGTCAGCAGGTCGGCGATGCCCGAACCGGTGTTCGACGAACCCTGTTGGGCGGTGTAGATGCCGACGCCGTTTGCGTTGGGTATGCCGTAGGTGTAGGTGCCGCGCGGCTGCGTGGGTTGGGAGGTGGAGAACCGGATCCGCTGGATGCTCACGCCTGCTTTGAGGCTGTGATTTCCCGCGATCTTCGTGACGTTATCGAGGATCTGATAGACGTTCTCGTACTCGTTCGTTGCATAAAACTGCGGCGAGCCGAAGTTCGAAAGACCGGCCACGCTGAAGAACGGCAGGCCGCTATTGTTGGGCGCCGTCGAAACACCCCCAAGTCCAAGGCTGCTGGCGAGCGTGGGATTATTTGCGTTCTCATGGAGCCCGGCGTAGTGGCCGTAATTGTAACCGAAGCGGAACTCATTGGTGAGCGATGGGGTGAAGATGTGCGTCTCGCTGCCGGCGAAGTTTTCGCCGAGCGAAACGAGCTGCCCCGTGTCGCCGAAGCCGCCGCCGTCCAGGATCGGACCGAGCGGCGCGGGGTGCGTGGACGGCTCATGGTTGTAGCTGTAACGGCCGAATGCCTGGTCCTTGGAGGTGGCGTTCCAATCCACGCGCGTATCCCACTGGAACGTGTTGTCGATCGTATTCGTCTGGCTGGTGTAGTTGCTGAAGGTCTGTCCCGGGAGCCCCTGGTTGGGCAGGGGGAAGAGGCTGAGCAACTTAAGCGCGATGGGGTCGAGCGTGACGCCTGGCTGCCGATCCAGCCGGTTGCCGGCAACGGCGACCTGCCCGTTGTTTGTTGCGTTGGGAACGAAGATCTGGCCGGAGGCGGGGTTCAATTTACCCGTATTTTTGTTGAACGCTGTCGTGTCGTTGGCGGATCGTCCGCTCAGTGCCGGGTTCAGCAGTTCACTAAAGTTGCCCATACGCTCGAGCGCGGTTGGCACACTAAGGCCGGAATGCGTTTCGCCGAAGACGATGCGGTTGGCTTCGACATCGCCGAAGAAGAACAGCTTGTCTTTGAAGATGGGAAAGCCAAGCGTCGCGCCGAACTGGTTTTGGCGGTACTTCGGCACGGGGGAAGTGCTCTGGAAGAACTCACGCACATCGAACGCATCGTTCCGGATGTACTCCCACAGCGCGCCATGAATCTGGTTGGTGCCGGACTTGATGGAGGCGTTGATCACCGCGCCGGCGGAGTGGCCGAACTCGGAGCTGTACGATCCCGTTTGTACCTTGAACTCGGCCAGCGCGTCTGGCGGGGGGCGAACGACGTAGCTCGCGCCATTAAAGAAGTCGACCACGTTCACGTTGTTGTCGACGCCGTCCATGATGTAGTTGTTCTGCTCGGCGCGCTGCCCGTTGGCGTTGAAGTCTCCACCCTTTTGCCCGCGAGCTCCGTTGGCCGGCGCCACGCCGGCCGTCAGCTGCGCGATAAACACCCAGTTGCGCCCGTTCAGCGGCGTGTCGTTGATCACCTTCGACTCGATCACCTGCCCGGTCGATCCCTCTTCCGTCTGCAGCAGCGCGGGCGCTGCACTGACCGTCACCTCGGTGCTGCTCGATCCAGTCTTCAGCTGCAGATTCGCCTCGATGCGATCCTGCACGTGCACCTGGATATTCTCCTGCAGGGTGGGCGAGAAGCCCGCCGCGGTTGCCTCCACCTTGTAGGTGCCGATCTTGATGGGCGAGAAGAAGTAGTTTCCGCTCGAGTCCGTTTGCACATGCAAGACGAGGCCGGTCTCGACGTTGGTCAGGGTCACGTCCGCGTTGGGGATCACGGCACCGGTGGTGTCCTGGATCAGACCGGTGATCGCGCCCTGGTCGGCCTGCGCAACCGCCCTCCGTGCACCGCCCGCCAGGAGGCAGACGCACACGATTGCCTCGACTACCCTCAGAAGCCTCACAAAGCTTTGTCTCTTCCTTGCATCCATCATGAAATCTCCTCGTTGCCACCAGCCGCCCAGGTCCGCCAAAGCACAAGGCAAAGTCCATCGGAGCATGTCTGCGGAGGCATCCAGCAGATCAGCTCCAGGTGTTTTCGCCGCGCGAGAAGACTGTGCGTGTAAGCGGTTGCAAATTTAAAGAGGCAGGATGGGGGATGTCAAGTGCTTTCTGCCCATTTTTCTTCGCCGAACGCATTTGCACCAAAGGTGGCCCAGGCTTTTTTGTCCAATTTCAACTCTTCCCAAAGGGGTGGTCGGCAGACACGGAAACGCGGCAAAGGCGGTCTGCTCGGCGAATCAGGAAGGCGCCTACTCCTTGCCGCGGCATCCAGACCGGAAGACCTTCGGCTTGCGCCACTCCTCGTCGGTCGCAAAGATCACGCAGGTCTCGCCCGTATCCGTGTTCAGCCGCCACGTCAGGTCTCCCTGGCGGTAGAGCTGGAAGTGTCCGGAGCCGCCGAAGCGCATCCCATTGGGCGGATTGGGAGCGACGGTGTCCGTTGCCGGAGCAGCCATACCGGTGCTTGCCGTAGCGGATCCGCCCTGCGCCACCAAGGGGTTCGCCTCGCCATTGGCTTCGCCATTCTCAGCGCCTGTCGTCGGCATCGAGGGCAGGTTTGCGGTCGATGCACCGGATCCTCTCGGCTCCGCCTTGGCACCGGTCTTCGCGCGGCCGCCCGACATGCCGTCCGCGTAGACTTCCGCGGACCTGCCGGTCGCATATCCGCTGTACCCGATGTAGGCAAAGACGGCGAGCACAAGGGTACCCAGGCCGATCGACACACCCTTCAGCATGCGACCCTCCTCGCCAAGCCTGGCGGAGGAGCCGCAGCATCCCACAGGGGGGCTGCCCCAGCATGCAAGTCTGGCGTCTCTGAGTCGCCGTGACTGCCAAACTTCGCCGACAACCTCCGCCCAGATCTCACGGCAGCTCCCGTTTCACAAAATCCTGCTGTCCGTATCATCGCTCGGAAGACCTGCGAAAGCCAACCAAAACTTGAATTGACCGTGCCGGAGACGAACAAAACAGGAGCGTCTACAAAGACTTCGAGGTAAGATCCGAAGCCTTTCAGGCAAGCTTCGCGTTTAAAAGAGAGGGTCTGTCTGATCTTTATTCCGAAAGCCGGGTCCTCCCGCCGACCCCAACCCGCTTCAACAAAGGAGTAGTATCTCGACTGTGCCGAAATACTCCGTCGTCGTTCCATTCCATAACGAAGAAGAGAACGTCACGACGCTCTACGATCGGCTGAAGGCGGTCATGGAGCAGGTCGGCGACACGTTTGAGCTGGTCTTTGTGGACGATGGCTCGCGCGACCGCACCTACCGACTGCTCGAAGAGATCGCCGCCGTCGACTCGCGCGTGCTCGTTATCAAGCTGCGGCGCAACTTCGGCCAGACCTCGGCGCTCGCCGCAGGCTTCGATCACGCGCAGGGCGAGTTCATCCTTGCCATGGATGGCGACCTGCAACACGACCCGGATGAGATTCCGAACTTCCTGGCCAAGCTCGAGGAGGGCTACGACGTCGTCAGCGGCTGGCGCTCGCAGCGCGGCGATAACTTCCTGCTGCGCCGCATTCCGTCGAGCGCTGCCAACAAACTTATGGCGGTGCTGTCGGGCGTCAACATCCACGACTTCGGCACCACCTTCAAGGCGTACCGTCGCGAGGTCATCCAGAATATCCCGCTCTACGGCGAGATGCATCGCTTCATCCCCGCGCTTGCCTCCTGGTACGGCGCCAGCATCTGCGAGATCCCCATCTCGAACCCCGCTCGAACCGCGGGCAAGAGTCATTACGGCATCTCGCGCACCTTTCGGGTCTTCTTCGATCTGCTCACCATTCGCTTCCTGCTGAAGTACATGACGCGGCCGCTGCATTTCTTCGGGACCATCGGTGCACTGGGCATGCTCTCGGGCGGCGGCATCGCCCTCTGGCTGCTGATCCTCAAGATCATCACCGGCCAGCACATCGTGCAGCTTCACGGGCCCATGTTCATCGTAGCCGGCGTGCTGATTCTGGCCGGCGTTCAGATGCTCGGCATCGGTCTTCTGGGTGAGCTGCAGGTGCGCCACTTCCACACGGCCTCGCATCGCGCGCCCTACGCGGTCGATCGTATCCTTCGGTTGCGCTCGAGCGAAGAGAGCCTGCTGCAGTAGCACACATCCTCGCACCGCATCCGCTACTCTAGAAGGCGGCATGTCCTACAACATCCTCTCCCCTACCACCGCACCCGAGCCGAAGTTCGCCGGCAAACACGCCCTCGCCATCATGGCCAAGGCCCCGCGCGCCGGCAAGGTCAAGACCCGACTTTCGCCTCCGCTCACGCTGGCGCAGACCGCTGCCCTCAACGTCTGCTTCCTCGCCGACACCGCTGAGAACATCGACGGCGTCCACGCGGACGCCGTCGGCCTAATCTGCTACACGCCCGTCGGCGATGAGCAGGCCTTCGACGGCCTTTTCCCCGAGAGCTTCAGCCTCATCGCCCAGCGCGGCGAGGCCTTTGGCGAGCGCCTCCTCGCCGCGGCCGCGGACATTCTCGCGCTCGGCTTCGGCTCCGTCTCGCTCATCGATTCCGACTCCCCCACTGTGCCGCACGCCGCCTTTTCGCAGGCCGTCGCCGAGCTTGCGAAGCCCGGCGACCGCGTCGTCCTTGGCCCCTCGCATGACGGCGGCTACTATCTTATCGGCCTCAAGCAGCCGCATCCCGAGCCCTTTGAGCGCATCACCTGGTCGACCGCCAGCGTCGCCGCGGAGACGCGCGAGCGCTGCCGTGAGGCCGGGCTCGATCTCGTCTATCTGCCGCTCTGGTACGACGTCGACGACGCCGCGACCCTGAGCCTGCTCAACGCCGAGCTCTTCGAAGCGAAGCCGCCGGCGTTCACCACCGTGCCCGGCTATCCCGCCCCGCACACCCGCGAGTTCCTTTCCGAGCTCGACAGCCCTGCCGACCTCGTCGTGCAACCGTCAGGGCAGGGAAGCACCACCGCATGAGCGTCGAGCATCGCGCCAGCGCTGTCCTCCCATCCACCTCCGCAACCCCCTGGTCACGGGCGCAGCCATGGCAGACCAACGCCGGCCTGATCTTTCTCGGGCTCTGCCTCTTTCTGCTCTCGCGCCATCTCCCCTCCGAGTACAACGACTTCACCATCGGCTTCTCGGGAGTCTCCGGTTGGTCCATCTGGTGTTACATCCTTGCGAGCCTGCTGGCCCTCTTCGGCCCGACAGATCGCCTCACCTTCCCCATCATCCTCGTCGTCGCCGTTGCCTGCCGCCTCGCCACTCTCTTCGCCGACCCCTATCTCTCCTCCGACATCTACCGCTACGTCTGGGACGGCATCGTGCAGCATGCCGGCATCAATCCTTACCGCTATCTGCCGCTTGACGCGCACCTCGAGTTCCTCCGCGGCGCCTCCGACGGCGACATCTACCCGCTGATCAATCGCAAGGAGTATGCCCGCACCATCTACCCGCCCTTCGCGCAGATCATCTTCTGGATCACCACGTTTATCTCGCCGACGATCACCTGCATGAAGACCGTGATGATCCTCTTCGAGGGCCTCACGCTCTGGACGATCGTCAAGCTGCTCCACTACCTCGGCCGTCCCCGCGAGCAGGCCATTCTCTACGCCTGGTGCCCGCTGCTCATCTGGGAGATCGCTGGCGCCGGTCACCTCGACGCCGCCGCCATGGCCTTTATCGGCCTCGCCCTCGTCTTCCGCTATCGCCAGCGGCCCGTGCTCACCGGCGTCTTTCTCGCCCTGGCCGTCCTCACCAAGCTCTACCCGCTCGCGCTCTTTCCGGCGCTCTATATGCGTCGGCCCGCGGTCGATCCCGCCACCGGCGCGCGCCGCACCTTCCTCCAAACACTCGACTGGACCATGCCCGGCGTCATGCTCGCCCTCGCCGTGCCCGCATACGCGCTTTATTCGTCCGTCGGCAAGCTGGTCTTCGGCTTTCTCGGCGGCTACGTCCAGGAGGAGGGCATGGCCACCGGCACACGCTACTTCCTGCTCGAGCAGGCGCAGCACCTCCCCGGCCTCCACAATCTCAGCCCCACCGTCTACGTCGTCTTCGCCGCCGCGGTCCTCGCCCTGATCGCCCTGTGGGCCTTCCGCACCGCCTCGCCCGTCCTCGTCCCGCCCGAGCCCGCGGCCTCTCGCTCAGGCCTCGGAACCGAGCGCGAGCCCCTTCGAGACCAGCTGAAGCCGCACCATCGCGCCGCCTTTCTCCCGGCCGTCTTTGCCCTCGCAGCCGCCCTTATGCTCCTCTTCAGCCCCCACTACCCCTGGTACGTCGCCTGGCTTATCCCGTTTCTCGCCCTGCTTCCCAACATCCCCGCGCTCGCCTACATCACGGGCCTCTTCTATCTCTGCTACACCGCGCTCGCCGTCGGCTACGGCCCAAAGCAGTTCCAGCTTAACCAGATCCTTTACAGTGGCCTCCTTGTCTCCGTCCTCCTCCATCTGGCGCTTCGGCGATGGCGGCCCTACCGCGCGCTCCAGAGCCCCCAAGCCTCCTGACCCACAAGGCCTGACCACAAGCCTCCTTAACCCATGCCTTCTGACCTCATGCACCCTGACCATATAGACCAGATCTCCGTCATCATCCCCGCCCTTAATGAGGCCGAGTCCATCGGCGCCGTCGTCCGATCCATGCCCTGGCAGCGTATCGCCGAGTGCATCGTCGTCGACAACGGATCGACCGACGCGACCGCCGAGATTGCCGGTGCCGCCGGTGCCCGCGTCGTCCAAGCTCCCCGCGGCTATGGCTCCGCCTGCCTCGCTGGATCGAACGCGGCGCTGCCCGCCTCCACGGTTCTCGTCTACCTCGATGGCGACGGCGCCGACTCGATCTCCGAGTTCGACCGCCTCCTCGCTCCCATCCTCGCCGACGCCGCCGACTTCACCATCGGCTCGCGCATCCGCGGCCGCCGCGAGCCCGGCTCCATGCTCGCCTCGCAGATCTTTGCCGCGCACCTTGTCGGCGCGCTTCTCCGCTTCGTGCCCTCCGTTCGCCGGCGCGCCCGCTACACCGATATGGGAGCCTTCCGCGCCATCCGTCGATCGTGCCTGAACCAGTTACACATGTCCGAGCTCACCTACGGCTGGAACCTCGAGATGCAGATCAAGGCCGCCCAGCACAACCTCCGCATCCTCGAGCTGCCCGTCGACTACCGCAACCGCATCGGCGGCGAGTCCAAGGTCGCGGGCAACCTCCAGGCCTCGGTCAAGGCCGCCACCCGCATCCTCGAAGTGCTCTTCCGCGTCGGCCTTTCGGGCCCGTCGCGGTAGATAGCCGCCCTACGCCGTCGACTTCAGCCACAAGCCCCTTGCCGTCCCGCCCGCGCTCGGACGGAATCCCGACGTATAGTGGACGGACCCACCCATGCGCGCCCACCTCACCGCCGCCCTCCTCCTTGCCACACCCGCGCTTGCCACACCCGCGCTCGCCCAATCCAAAGGGCACACCGCCGATGACCTCACCCGTCTCGCAGCCGCCAACAGCCCGACGCTCGCGCAGGCCATCCGCGACACCTTTCCCGCCAAGGACCTCGCCGAGGGCACCGCCTTCCGCGGGCACCTCCACACCTTCTTTTTTGCCACCGAAGCCCCGACTGCGCCCACCCTCGTCATTGACGAGGCAGACTCGAACCCGGCCAATCCGGTACAGCAGCTCCCCATGCAGCCAGTCCCCAACTCCAACCTCTTCTACGCCCCTGCCGAGATCCAGCAGCTCGGTACCCTGCACCGCTTTGCTTATACCGTCGCCGGCAAGCCCTTCGGTGGTCGCCTCGACCTCCCCGCCTTCACCCCCGACCACTACGGGCAGACCGGCGTCCCCGCCGGCACCCTTTCCCCAAAGCTCTCGCACACCAGCAGGATCTACGACGACATGCAGACGGATTACTGGATCTACGTGCCTGCCCAGTACGACCCCAAGACGCCGGCCGCACTGATGGTCTTCCAGGACGGCTCCGGCTACGGCAACCACGACGGCGACCACGGCATCCTCAACGACCTCGATAACCTTATCGCGCAGGGCAAGATCCCGGTCATGATCGCCGTCTTCATCGACCCGGGCGACATCTCCGCCCGCCCCGGCACGCCGACTTACACCGCGGTCGATGCCTACTCCAAAAAGTGGTCGCGCACCCTTAAGGACTCCCTCCGCTCGGTCGAGTACGACACCGTCTCCGACCGATACGCGCGCTTTCTTCGAGACGAGGTCCTCGCCGACGTTGGTGCAAAGTACAACCTGCGCAAGGATCCGTACTCCCGCGCGATCACGGGTCTCTCGTCCGGCGGTATCTGCGCCTTCAACGCCGCCTGGCAGCAGCCCGACCAGTTCGCCCGCGTCCTCTCCTGGATCGGCTCGTTCACCGCCATCCAGTGGCACGAGGACCCGGCCGTCGCTGACGGCGGCCAGGACTATCCCGAGAAGGTCCTGCGCGAGCCGCGCCGCAACCTCCGTGTCTGGCTCGAGGATGGAGCGAACGACATGGAGAACGACCGCTACGGCTCCTGGCCGCTTGCTAATCTCCGGATGGCGAACGCGCTCCACCTCAAGCACTACGACAGCCACCTCTCCTTCAGCCACGGCACCCACAACCCGGCCCACGGCGCCGCCGAGTTCCCCGAGGCGATGACCTGGCTGTGGCGCGGCTACGACCCCGCCCGGAGCTCCGAGACCTTCCAGCCCGACCCGGCCGAGACTACCCAGCCGCCGCTGCGTGTCCAGATCAGTAATCCGCGAGTAACCCGCTAGACGGGCCTAACACCCGGCGACGACTTGCCACCCCGGCATGCCGCCGCAACACCGTTGCCGCAATGGGGTTCAAACAATCGACCGGCCCTGTTCCGCCCGGTTCGCATC
>JAABVA010006290.1_pt1 | contig 10556 bp, 13 predicted proteins | sample 5560331 | NCBI WGS metagenome assembly JAABVA01 (sample SAMN12812661, study PRJNA571458) | rock metagenome | isolation source: Antarctica rocks | place: Antarctica: Victoria Land, Mt New Zealand sud | collected 2016-01-07 | reverse complement strand
CACGCCTCCAGGTCTGCATGGAAAACATAGTCTGTGTCAGAAACTTCAAGCACAACGCACCTCCTACAAGCTTCAGAAGAGCACAAGCGTAACATGCATCTTATGCTACAAGCCTATGAATGAGCAGCAAACAGTGTGCACAACAACCACTGAAATGTCAAAGCAAAGATTGCACTCATGCAGGGGCTGCATCAGCCGCTGCACGCTCCTAGCACCGGGAAGCACCACGAAGCACGTACCTCAGGCGACGCCGCAGACCATTCTGGATGAAATCAGGGGTGAGGAATTGAGCAGGAATGGAATTGAGGGTGCCGGGGTCCCCGCCTGCATCTGGGCCCGCCACATCCAGCATGATGACATCAAACTGCAATGCATCACTGCTTGCTTTGTCAGAGTGGTGCTGGTTGGTGGCTGATTGGTTGCACTGCAGCAACTGCTTAAGACTATTTCCTTGTCTGTGACATCAGGGAGACCAGGATGCAATTGTTGCTCATCCCCCATGCATGCTGTATGCTCTTGCCACTACAGCACTGGACACTTGAAAGGACATCGTGTCGCAAACCTCACGGCAATTTCTGCATGCCGCAAACCACCAGAAGAGCAAAGGGTGGAGACTTGACAAGTCAGACTTGGGTATAAGTGTATGTCTTGGCATAGTGGTTCAAGTTATTCTAGCCATGAAGAAGGCATCACAATGCAGACTCACTGCGATGCTGCTAGCATGCACACATCACATCAGAACCCATTGCTGCACATACTTAGCTGCTGTCATGCAGGTGAATTCATCGCTCAAGCCCATTGCCAGCAACAGGCTACGACTGCAAAGCATGCAGCTGTCAGACCTGTGATGTAACACCATGCTTGGTGAGGAACTTTGCGCCATCTTGGTTGTGCAGCATGAGGTGTGCATCCTCCTGTGTTCCAAAGAAACACTGCGCTAGGTCCAGAGCCTCGGCATCAATGTCCACAGCGTCAATGGCAGCCATGGGGAAGTGGTGATGGATGGCCATTGGCAATGCGCATGCACCCGCGCCTACATGTTGCGTGACATCATGAGCCAGCAAGTGTTACTCAGGTGGGACATTGGCTCACAGAGCAAAGCTTGCTTGAGTGTGATCATGAGTCTAAAAGCTTTACTGTGTGACAGAACTGAACAGCATGCAACAAAACAGTGTCGGTTATCAGGCTTGCACTGATCTTGCTCTCTGCATTTCATTCAAGTTTTCATCCTCTACAAATTGACAGGCTCACAATCATCAGCCTGCGCAAATGGGCATGTCAGCATCACCAAAGTTGTGCGCTCACCAATGACAGCGACTGCCAGATTGGTGCTGGCTTGCACAGCTTGTGCATCATGCACGCTGATGGGCTTGTGGAGGGAGGAGGCAGCAGCGTTGTGCATGTGCTTCTGGCTCATGGCCTGCAGGGCAAAGGCCAGGCACATGCCCTTGTGTGCTGGCTGGCACAGCTTGTCGTGCCTCACCACCATGCTGCCGTCACCCTGCTGTACTAGCTGCACCTCTGTCTGAGCATAGCCTGGGCATGACTTGAGCACTAGACTCCTGTACATGCTGTGCAAGGTGTTAGGCGTCTGCGCAATGTACAACAGGGCTGTTGCAGCTCAGGGGTAGTGGGAATTGAGTCAGCAAACCAGTCTGATGGTCACTAAGATCACTGACACTTGCAATTGCCTGCAGGTTACAAATGTGTCATGGTACCGCTGTATGCTAATGAACTTGCCTGACGCAAACAGCACAATGGGCTTTGCTGCTGCCCCACAATGAGGGTGTTGGCCAAACCAGAGCACAGGTCCAGCAGAAACAGTACTGCATGGTATATGTCTTGCCTGAAATGCTCTGCAGGATCACCAATCCATGTATCCAGCACTCTCCACCTTCTGCTGTCATGGAGAGTCTTGCGGCCTCGATTGGCAAAGAAATCATCAGCATATTCATCCACCAACTCAGGCGATACTGAGGTGAGCAGCTCATCCATATCACTGCACTCGGCACAAGAAGCATAAGCTGCCACCACTTGCTGCAGCAAGCAGACAAAGTCAAGAGCTGCAAGCTGAGTGATGTGCAGTCAGTCGAGGGCATGGCTGCTGTCAAAGCTCCAGACATCTAATGCAACTGCGTGCATGCTGATCTTATTTGGACATGATGTAGTCACAGCACACCAGACACTGTGGCATCAACAACTGAGTTTATATGCGACGCTCACAGCCTGCAGAGCAACATGCATGTTTCACGGTGCATGCCGCTGGGTGCAATCAAAACATGACATGACATATCACAGCATGCGGGGTGTGCATACTTATAAGTAGTGCCGCCCATTTCCCCGCTCCTTGAAATCTCTTCCATCACCAGCTGGCGCTTGATGGCGTCCACTGGCACTACTGCACCATCAACTTCTGACTCAGAACCTCCGGCTGGCGATGCACCCGCCAAATTACTGCCACCATTGCCCAAAGGATCCAGCTCTGCCACACTGTGCGCTTCCACATTGCGATTTTCTGCAGCATAGCATGTGATGTATGCTGCACACAAACACGTCTACAATGGCAGGCTTACTGAGAAAGCCGTTTGCCTGATTGTGACTTGACATGCAGCATGACTGAGCTGCAGGGAAGCGAGGGGCCTTGCGTACCTGACTGTGCTACTTCCAAAGCTACATTGTGGTGTTGCCGGTGCTGCTGCAGAGGCAGCAAAGAGTTGACTTGAATGCCCTCGCATCGCAGTGCCTCAGCTTCCCAGTCATGGCGGGAAGTCAAGGGCTCTGGCCAGAAAGGATAGGTCCGGCACTACGTGCCAACGTACGCCTCTTAGTGTCCAATCATTGCACGACTCAGCTTCAAGGTGGCCCTTTGGGAGTGCCAAGGGTAGATGTATGATGGCACAGAAGAAGTGTCACCTGGGTTGGTCTGTGCTGGTACACAGAGCATTTTCCGTCCTTGAGGAATATGCATGCTGTGTCTGTACTGTTCTTGCGCAGTGAAAAGCGTGACCCTGCTGAAGTTACAGAGCCAGGCTGCACAAAAACAAATTTAGCAAACACTTCCAAAATGTTTTATTCAAGTGCGAGACAGCCGTGCACTCAATCCAACAATATCTGCTGATCAAGTTTGCTGGGCTACGAAGTGCAGATGCAGGCGTACATACCTGTACATAGCGATCAGCAAACTCATCGCCGTCCAAGCCTAGACTACTTGCAATAGCGCCTGCTTCTTGTTCAGAAACCTACGGATTCATAGCATTGTTGACTTATGAGTGCAAGGCCATGCATGGCCTGCAGTGATGGTATAAACGTCACGTACACACACACACACACACACACACACACACACACACACACACACACACACACACACACACACACACACACACACACACACACACACACACACACACACACCCAAACAATTCTTTCTCGACCGCCGGTGCAGCACTTGCCGCACTGAGTACACCGAAAGCTCAGCCCACGACGAAGCCAGCTTGCGCTATCAGCAGTAGTTGCATAAGAGCGCCAGCATTGGCGAAGGAAACCCGCCATGCCGATCGCATACATTGACTGAGCTCACGCATGGCAATGCTCAATTGCGATCACGCTGTGCGTGTACAGCCTTCTGAAATTACCTTTTCTTTATCTTGAGCTCAAAATGACGAAATCAAATAAAGGCAGCACGCTGGACAAACCTTCGAGACGCCGAGGCAGCTTGGCAACCACATTTGGCCCAAGCCTACCTCAATCCGTTTGTGTCACAGTCTATCTAGGACTTTGGCACATTGCCACGTCCTGCAGCCATCTGAAACTTTCCTGGTGAAGTTTCAGAGACTTATTGGGTTGATTCGTCCATACTGCTTGTTTGGCTGGGAGGTCCTTGCATAGTTGGATACATGTGCATGCATTGCACTTGCAACATGTAATGTGCGCACTGTGCTAGGCGTTGCCGTCGAAAGCAGGCCAGGAAGGCTACAGTGTGGTCAGGCAAAAAGGTGGTAAAAGCTATTAAAACAGGTTGCCAAAGGCAAAAAATTGGCACAAGCATTGAAGCTGGGACCATTTGCTAGCAGACACATCTTGCTCGTTCATGTTCATGAACATAGCAAACGTCAACGGACAATTTGAAAGGGATGGCTCTTCCGCTCACAACGAGGGCACCAACACTGGTGCCATCCACACTTTAGCGCAAGAGAATGAGATTGCTGATACACTGAGCAAATCGCCGCCAGTCATGATCACCGAGTCATTAGACGAAGCGCTACGCGGTTTGTCAGCGGAACAAACACGAGCAGGATTGCAAGGTGCGCACTGGCTTGGACCTTAGACGCGGTCTCTCTGTCTGAGCTTTGCAAACTCTATTTACAGACGAGCCATGCAGAGATTGCTGATGCTTTTCTGAGCGTGCAGACTACGAGATTGATGACCTGGTTCTTGCGGAGGCTCAGCAGATATCTCTGCCACCACAACAGCTTGAAGACAGCAGTGTGCAAACTGTCAACTCAAGCCAGTCACCCTCTCCGTCCCTTGATAGCAGCGGGTCTGCTGGTCAGACTGAAGTTGACAGCGAATCTGATGGCCTCAAGAATATCAGCAAGCTTAGTGGAGACAGTTTGATTGCAGCGCAGCAACGGCAGATCATTGCTGCAGCAGCCAACAAAGAGAGGCGCCGCAGGCAGATTCTCCCAAAGATTGCTAAGGAGGATCGTTGTGGTCGTTGTCATCACTGCTTGAACCCAAAACTCAAAAAGGCTTGCATCACTGCTCGAAAGCTGCAAATGAAAAGCCTGGATGACAAGGAAGAGTTGCCGCTGTTTTACAAGATGGAAAACAACAAGCTGAATAGCAAAGCAATTCCGCCTGTCAGGGCAAAGCCTGCTTCCCTCAGTCCTGAGCTCAACACGCTTCACAACCAGATCCAGGGCTTGCTGACCACTGTTGACAATCAAGTCATGATCAAGCCTGGCAAGCAGGCGCTGTTTGTTGACCTGATGAACAGGCCTCAAATGACATGGGCAGTGCGCATCTTCATTTTGACTGCAATCTTGGCACTGCCATTGGCTGACAGGACAATGCTTGTCACCCTGGCTGACCGCAAAGGGCTGCATGTCTTGCACAGCTGGCTCAAGTCAGCTTCTGACAAGGCTGGAGAGGCTGAAAAGTTCCAGCTTGATGTCCTCAAGACACTAGGGGTATTGCCAGTAGACATGGCTGCCCTGAAACAAGTGCCCATTGGCAAGACTGTGAATGGTCTTGCCAAGAGGGACCCCTCCCAGAAAGTCAAGGCTGCTGCAGCCAAAGTTGTGCAACAATGGCGCCAAAATGTTGGCATGGCAGACACTGATGCAAAGCGTCCCAGGTTGTTATTCACCAGTCTCTGTTCTATGCTCTGGGGTGTAGCATGCTGTGTGTTGTTCCACGTGGTTGAGTGCCAGATGCGTGTTAGCTGCTGTGGACAGACGGTAGCGTGCAATGAAAGGCAGCAGGTCATCGTGTGCAATGCTCAGTCCATGGCACTACAATATTTGGCTGATGTAGGCTGTTACATGTGCATTTGCCTCCTCTCTGATGACCTCCAAAGCAGCATCAGCCGCAGCATATTTAGCACTGCAAAGCACTTGGCCGTTGTGATCACAGTAACAGATCATCCTGCTAGCCAGAGTTTTTCCAAATACCACTTGTGTGCGGTGTTGTCCGAGCATTTCACTTGATCCTATATCAAACTTGTATCAAGGCAAAGTTGTATCCTTATTGATATGCAGTACATGGGCTCATTTGCATCATGAAACTGCAGGGAGGCTGATGGTGGCATAGATGGTGCACCTGCAAAGAAGCAGAAACAGGAGGCAAGCACATCTGCTGTGGTGGGTTGTCTACCTTTTGACACAACATAAATCTAAACACTGCTGCATGCAGCTTACAAATTCATTGCGTTATTGTTAACTGTGACTGCTGTTGCTGCATGCATTTGATTGTACACCACATGCGCCGCTTGTGCTGGTATGCTAGCATCTGCTCACCCTTGTTGTGTGCAATCACACATGTCTCTTGCTTGTGGCTGACACCACATGCTACTCGGTTCAACTGTGTGACTGTGTGTTGGGTTGTGTGCAGGCGGCGTCTACAAGCGCAGCTAGAGCAAGCTCAGCAGGTGGGTCTAAGCTTGCAGCAGCTGGCTTAGCCACTCAGAACAGCGCAGACTCCGCAGAGGTAGCCACGACCTCAGCTGCTGCTGGCAGCAGCGATGTCATTACCACATTGCCTCACTCCGGTTCTGCGGAAGGCTCTGTCAATGGGACTGGTCGCGTGCTGCCCATGGAGGTTGATGATGACGCTATGTTTCAGAGAAAACAGCCCCGACCTAGCAAAGCAGACGCTGCACAGGTGGGATCCAGATCCAGCTCGTGTTGCCGCTTGCATGGCTGTTGGTTCTGCGCTGCTCATCAAAGTATAACCGCTGGACATTTCAGCATTGTTGTGCAATATGCAGCATGAATGCAACATGTCGAGCGTCTGCATCCATGTTGTCGCATGCCAGTTATCAGTATTGCATAGCATGACATTTGCAGAATGGTGTCACATTGGTACAACATGCCGCTCACGCATGGTTGTAGCTCACATCTTGGTGCACCTGGCGTCTGCAGAGTCACAAGGTGCAGCGATTGGATGTGGCTGAGGTGGCTAAGCTGGGCAAGGACAATGAGCAGGCCGCCAGCAGTCAGACCATCAAGCAAGAGGACATCAAGCAGGAGGAGGTGAAGCAGGAGGATATCAGTCAAGAAGATATCAAGCAAGAGGTTGTCAAGCAAGAAGGTATCAAGCAAGAGCAGACCAATGTCAAGTCTGGCAGAAGCTCTTCTGCTGCCCCAGGTACTGCTTGCCCTGCATTTTGCCTTGCCTGTTACAGCATACATAAAGCAGCAACATTGCAGACGGCTTGTCAGTAAAAGAGTCTGATCAGTATGTCAAGTCTTGCGGCATGCAGCAGCACTGCAACATCTTGTACACAAGATCACACCTGCTCCTGCTGTGTAAGGGGGACAGCATCAGCAAGCAATTCTTTTCTGTTTACCCTCAGACACAAAGGAACAACTAATAGAGTTTGTGTGTGAGATGTCTGGTTTGGAGAATGCGTATTTTTCTTGCAGCTCCCACACGGGCACGCTTTGGGTCATCAGGATCAGCTCTGGGGTCCACCCGCATTGGAGCTCCATCCAGCACCAGCATTGTGGAAGCACACGTATAGGTGCTGCCTCCCTCTGATTCCTCCAGCACCATGTACATGTTCGCTATCAGTCTGGCGTTGTTTGCACACAGGCACTTCCCTTGACTAGTTTTGCAGCATGATTTAATGTATTAATGCGCCATTGCTACAAAAGCTTTTGCTGTTGATCCCAGGCAAAGGCTGATTTGGCAGGCTCAAATGCCAAATCTGCTCACCATGGCCGGGGGTGCTCTTGCTGCACTACCATGCGCTCCTGTCATGCAAAAGACCTTCACATCAGCAGCATACACACACACAAGTCACAGCTGTGTCAAACCTTGGAGTCCATCTATAAGCAGCTCGGTCTGTTGTCCCTTTGCTGCAAGCATAAGCTTAGACTAGTCAATTGCCTCTCTATTTGTGGTCCTGCCTATTTCAGGCTTTCGTCTGCAGTTCAATGCTGACATGTGGCCTTAATTATGACCATCCATTGGTTTGTACAATCAGGAGGCTTAGGCAGTATTGGGCTGGGAAGCCTAGGCACCTTCAGTGGGCTCAACAGGCAGACGCCAGCTGTCAAGACAGCAGCTGACAGAGCAGCTGAGGCAGCAGCCAGGATCCCTGACCCCCCTGCTGGCACCCCCAGGCAGAAGCCCAAGTCTGTCAGCTTTGTGGAGGATGGCCAGCTGGCGTGTGTACGCTATTTTCTTAAGGTCAGTACAGTCAAACGCTTTGATTAGTCCGTTGGACCAGCCCTTGTTCGCCTCTTAGGGTTTGCCATTGTGGCAAGCAGGCACTGGCATGCACAGATAGCAAGCTGACCCTGTTCTCTTGGATGTTTGCAAGCACATACACGCAATTTGTTGAGCATATTGGCAGCATGATGTGTGGTGCAAGTCATAAGTTCGCCCAAGATTTCACTGGGGTTTGCAATCAAAGTCTCCCACCTTGTAGAGCCCTATGGATATGCCTGCGCTCCAGGCCAATTTGCCAAGCTTGTAAGCTACATAACACCTCCCTTGTGTGTGGCTGCTCTACTGCTGTGGTAGAAGCCACACACTATGCACGTCTGACCTTGTCAAGAAGCCAATGCACATGTGTGATGACAGCCAGTGGTGCCTGCTGCAGACTGAGCCAGCGATCAGTGTGAGGGCGGACCCAGACTTCACAGCATCTCAAAGCTCTGATGCAGCTGCCTTACAGCAGAACGCTGAGGAGCCTTCAGAAGATCACCCGCCGGAGTTCAAGTCTGCCGCCCGCCAAGAGCACATGGATGAAGCTGCTGCCATCAGACGCCAAATGCAGGTCGGTGCTCCCACCTTCTGCCTGAGCTGGAGTGTGCTTGAGTGAACACCTGAGAAAAACATGTGTTGGGTTGTGCAATTGCTACAAGGCGCCATTCTTGCATACAACCTGTCTTTATCGTATGGTCTGCACTGCAATAGACATGACTTGTCTCCTGCGTCATCTGGTGTTGGCATGCTTGCTACACTCTTGTTACACGCTGCAAGGGCTGACTTCTTTCATTGCATTCACCTCTGCTACCAAGGTTGATACAACATCTGTCACTAGACAGCAGGTGTGATGTCTCAAAGAAGCCCAAATGGTCAGGGTTTGAGGAGTCATGTGACACTGTGCCGTGCGTTCTCACAGGATGGCTCAGATGGCCAAGACGAGGACGAGAAAAATGAGCTGCTGGAAAGCATGTCACCAACACAGCACTGGGTGCCTCCACCCCTCAACCCCCCCTTACCCCCTGAGGCTGACCCATGCGCTGCTGGCGAGGAAAGTACAGAGCGTGATGCCCAGAGTCAACGTGAGCAGATGTTTGCAGCGTTTCCGCCAGTACAGCTGCCGATGGAGCCACATCAAATGCCTCAGGATCCATTTGACCTGGCTTACCCTGAGCCAGATCAGCCACTTGATTACGCTGTGTCTGTGATGATCTTGCTCACTCCAAAGGAGATTCAGGATCAACAAGCTGCACAGCAGCAGCAGCAAATGGGCCCACCGCCAGGTTTTCACCCTGATCCCAATGCAAACCTTATGCAACATCAGCTTCCTTATGAACTGCCGCCACAGCAGGGCTTGCCAGGGTTTGCTGCCCCTCCTTTTCAGGGTACTGGCCCCATGCAGCAGCCAGGGGGGCTAGGCCAGTACTTAGCTCCTCAGCAGCCCAGGCCCCCTGGGGGTCCAGCACCCTACCCGCTGGTTCAGCAGAAAGGGCCCTCACAGCAGGCTCCTGGTCAGATAAATGAAGGACCCCCTTTCAGAGGCCCTCCCGGTGCTCCTCAACCCCCCAGTGCCCCCCCTCAGCATCAAGGCCCACCTGTAATGCGTCCCCTTCAGGTACTGATTTTGATTTCATTTGCCTCTGGAGTCCTTGTGTTACAGGCAAGCATATGCCCTGTGTACCCTCAAAGGTGTGCAATTAAGGCTTGCTGATTTAACATGAAGAGTACGTGAGATAATGGGCACAAAAATCTCTTCCAGCTGAGCTTGAGCTTCTGTTGTCAATGATGTATTTGGGCATTTCTGGTTTGACACAGGGCTGAAAAGATATCAAAACTCCACATGTCACCCAAACCTGCACCACTCTGAGTTACACAGACTGAGAGCTCCTGTTGCACATAGTTTTCAATCATTGTGCTTGAGTGGCTGCAGGCTCAAGGAGGTCCACCTCAGCACGGCATGGAGGCGCCTTCATTTGCAGATGCGTCCCGCTCTGCTGCCGGCCGAGAGGTGCAGATTCCCACAGCTGCTAAGCCCTCGGCAGCCCTCTGCAAGTACTTCAACACTCCCAAGGTTCATTCCCTCAGGGCTATGCAGTTCTTTTGTTTGAGCCACTGTTGCCCAAGGCTTCTCTAGTGTGTCCTCCAATCAATCAATCCTTCAGTCAAACCTCTTGCGACTGTGTACACCCAAGCAGTCATAGCCAGACAGCTCAACGGTCAAAAAGCTAATGATGTGTCATGGAGGATACAATCCCTCGCCTGAACGGTATTAGGCCTTGACTAGCTATTTCTTGACCGTCACCTGGCTGCTGACAGATTTTCAGGTCACGATTTAGATGTTGACATGATATATGGATGGTGGCCCTGACACAATGTTCTCTGTCAGATCCAGAGTGAGGCAGAGTTAATGCACTGCTGGGAGTCAGTATCATCAAAATCAATTCAAAGCAAGCGATGCAGTGCACCACTAGTTTGGTTTCCTGTTTCCTGCGTTCTCATGCTGTTTTGATTGTGCAGGGGTGTGCAAGACGTGACAGCTGTGGCTTCAAGCACATCTTCTATGAGCCGATTGAAGGGGCACCACCTGCAGGCTCAGAGGACTACAGGTCTACTGGTAA
>JAABVA010006284.1_pt1 | contig 10562 bp, 10 predicted proteins | sample 5560331 | NCBI WGS metagenome assembly JAABVA01 (sample SAMN12812661, study PRJNA571458) | rock metagenome | isolation source: Antarctica rocks | place: Antarctica: Victoria Land, Mt New Zealand sud | collected 2016-01-07 | reverse complement strand
AGCGCCAACGTCGCGTGTGGATTCTACGCCGGTGACCCATCGACCCTCCGACGGACCTGTGCGATGGCGGCAGCACGCGGGGTGGCGGTGGGGGCACAGGTGGGCTACCGCGACCTCGCCGCCGATGTCCTCTACCAGATCGGTGCGTTGGAGGCGCTCTGCCGGGTGGCGGGCACCCGGGTTTCGCTACGTCAAACCGCACGGTGCGCTGTACAACGCGGTGGTGCACCACGCGGAACAGGCCGCCGCCGTGGTGGCGGCGGTTCGGGACTACGACCCGGCGCTGGCTGTGGTCGGGCTCCCCGGTTCCGTCCTGTTGGCCGAGGCGTCGGCCGCGGGCCTGCGGGCGGTGCCGGAGTTTTTCGCCGATCGCGGGTACCTGCCCGACGGAAGTCTGCTGCCCCGCGCCGAACCGGGAGCGGTCCTGCACGATCCGGATGCGGTGGCGACCCGGGTGCTGCGGATGGCCACCGAGGGAGTGGTGGCGGCCGTGGACGGCAGTGACGTTGCAGTGGCCGCGGAGTCGGTGTGCGTGCACGGCGACTCGCCGGGCGCCGTGGCCATGGCCACCGCCGTGCGCGAGCGGATGGCGAACGCCGGGATCACGCTGTCGCCCTTTGCCGATGAGCGAGCGAAGCGACGTGGGGGGTGGAGCGATGAGCGAGCGAAGCGACGTGGGGGGTGGAGCGATGAGTGAGCGGCGACGGTGGCAAACCCGGGCCATGGGTGACACGGCGCCGTTGCTCGAGCTCGCCGGGCTGCCCGAGGTCCTGGCCGTGGCGGCGGCCGCGGCGACCCTGCCCGAGGTGCTCGATGTGGTCGCCGGCGCCCAGACCGTGGTGGTGCACGCCCGGCCGAAGGTAGAGCTGGGCCGGTTGGCCGCTGCGCTGAACGAGCTGGAGCTGAGCCCGTTGCCGAAGGACGCCGCCGGAGAGACCGTGGAGATTCCGACCGTCTACGACGGCCCGGACCTGCGGGAGGTGGCCGAGCGAACCGGACTGGGTGTTGCCGAGGTCGTCGAGGCGCACATCGCGCAACCGTGGCGGGTGGGTTTCGTCGGCTTCGCCCCCGGGTTCGCCTATCTGGTGGACGGGGACCCGCGTCTGCAAGTGCCCCGACGAGCAGAGCCGCGCACCCGGGTACCGGCGGGGTCGGTGGGACTGGCCGGGGAGTACAGCGGGGTGTATCCGCGGGAGTCCCCCGGGGGCTGGCAACTCATCGGCCACACCGATGCGGTGCTGTGGGATCTGCGGCGTAGACCGCCCGCGCTGTTGCAGCCCGGAGCCATAGTGCGGTGCGTGCAGGTTTCGGGGTGAACGGTCTGCGGGTGCTGGCGACGGGACCGTTGGCGCTGGTGCAGGACCTCGGGCGACCGGGTTTGGCCGCGCAGGGAGTGGGCCGCTCCGGTGCGGCTGACCGGGCGGCGCTCCGGCTGGCCAATCGGCTGGTGGCCAATCCCGAGGACGCGGCCGCCATCGAGGTGACCTTCGGTGGACTGCGCGTGCTGGCCTTGGCTGAGCTGGTCGTAGCGTTGGCCGGAGCGCCGGCGCCGGCTGAGGTCGACGGCACGTCGCTCGGCCACCACGCGCCGCTGCGCCTGGCCGCCGGTGCCCGGATGAGCCTGGGTGCCCCAGCCTCGGGCCTACGTACCTACCTGGCGGTGCGCGGCGGGATCGAGGTAGCGCCGGTCCTTGGCTCCCGCGCCACCGACACGCTGTCCGGCATCGGACCGCCGCCGCTGGGGCCGGGCACGGAGTTGCCGGTGGGACCACCGCCCGAGGAATATCCCGAGGTAGAGGTGGCTCCGGTCGCCGTGCCCACCGGCGGCGAGGTGCTGCTGCACGCCGTGCTCGGGCCGCGCGAGGACTGGGTCCGCGATCCACAGCAGCTCACCAGCGCCACGTGGACTGCATCAAGCCGCAGCGACCGGGTGGGGATTCGACTGGAAGGACATGCGCTGCAACGCGCGAGGGAAGAGGAACTGCCCAGCGAGGGCCTGGTCCGCGGCGCAGTGCAGGTTCCGCCCGGTGGCGAGCCGGTACTCTTCCTCGCCGATCATCCGGTTACCGGCGGCTACCCGGTGCTCGCCGTGCTGCTGACTCCGACGTTGACCGCGCTGCCCAGGTCCGTCCCGGGCAGCGCGTCCGCTTTACGCTTGTGCGCCCCTGAGCGGCATTTCGGCCACCGTCCGCGCTCGGCGCCCCGGTCTCCTAGGTCCGGATGCACAGCGCGATCAGCAGTAGCGTCCCCAGCAGCAGGCCACCGGAGATCACCACGCCGGCCAGCCGGGTGCCCAGCAGGTGATTCTCTGCCGCCTGAGACGTGCGGGCGGAAGGGGTGGCGGGGGAGCTCACTTTTGGTTCAACTTGTCGACCTGCGTGGAGAGCTTGTCCTTGGCGTGATCCAGTTGGGTCTGGATGCGCTCGACGGCGTTGTCGTTGTTGAGGAACAACGTGGCGCCGACCGCGATGGCGATCGAGCCGATGAGGGCGAGCACGCTGAGGGCCAATCCGCTCATCGCCACGCCGCGTCCGGTGATGCCAACCTTCTTGCTGGCTCGCAGGCCGACCGCACCGAAGATGAGGCCGAGAACGCTCAGTACCAGACCCACGGGCGACAACACGATGACGAGCACGCACAGCAGAGCAGCGGTGCCGAGTGCGAGGGCGAAGGCCGCGGCGGCGCTGGTACGGGCCGGTCGGGTGGCCACCCTTCGCTCGGCGGCCGTATCCAGCTCTCGCTCACCACCAGCGACGTCTGCGCGCCGTCCGGGAACATCCCTGGTACGGGCCCCACGGTCTCGGCCGAACAGTCCACGTCGTTTACCGGTGCCGGTGTCCTGGCTGCCCAGGCGTTGCGCTCCGGCGCGCTCGTTGGGTGCTTCGGGGACGTCGTGGGTGCTTGGCATGGTGGAGTGCTCCCTTGCAAGGTGGAGGCGCGGCCCGTGGGCATCGGCGCCGTTTCGAGGAGGGAGGGCGCGAAGGACGGAAATGTCCTGAAATTCGTCCCCGCCGAGATGTTCCGACGATCCCGTCGACGGATTAGCCTCTTTGGTGGCGCATAGTGTATGGACGGTCACTCGGTGGTGCAGATGTTGTTGAGGAGACGGGATGCGCGAACTCAAGCTTCGCCGGCAGAACGACTCGGCAAAGCATTACCGGGACCTGCTCGCGTCGTCCTCCGCGATTCGGACCACGTTGGCGCTGGCCGCCGAGTCGGCTGACTTTCCGGTCGCCATGCTGAACATCCTCGACGACACCGAGCAGTACACCCTCGTCGCACTGGGTACGCACGCGAGGACGTCCCGGCCGCGCGAGGGCACCATCTGCGACGGCGTGGTGAGCACGGGAACTCCGCGCGTGATCCCCGACCTCGACGCCGACGGCCACGGAGAGTTGCCCTCGCTCCGGAGAAGCGGCATGCGCGCCTACGTCGGTGTGCCGCTGACCGGTCGAGAGGGGCTGACCGTGGGCACCATGTGCCTGCTCGACGTGCAGCCGCATGCGCCTGACGAGGCGACGCTGGCCCGGCTGATGCAGTTCGCTCGCGTCATCGAGGAACAGCTTGACCTACTCCGTCGGCTGGGGCCGTCCCGCCACGGTGCGAGCGTCAGTGAGCTCGCGGTCGCCATCGACGAGGGGCAGATCGTGCCCTGGTTCCAACCCGTCGTGGATCTGCGGACCGAGCAGGTGGTTGCTCTGGAGGCCCTTGCTCGTTGGGAGCATCCGACCCGTGGCCTGCTGCAACCCGCGGACTTCATTCCGCTGGCCGAGGACAGTGAGCTCATCATCGACCTCGACCTCGCCATCCTGCGCGCGGCCGCCCGGAGCCTGGGCAGCTGGCGGCTGACCGATCCTGAGGCGGCGATCACGGTCAACATCTCCGGGCGGCATTTCGAGCATCCGGAGTGCATCGATCGACTGCACCAGGCCGTACTCGCCGCGGAGGTGCCGCCGGAAGCGGTGGTGCTCGAGCTGACGGAGACCTCGGCATTTGCCGCGAGCGAGGGCAATATCGCCTACCTGGCTCGCTTGCGGCAGTTGGGCTTCCGGATCCTGCTCGACGATTTCGGGGCCGGATGCTCGACATTGGAACATCTCGTCTACCTGCCGTGCGACGGTGTCAAGATTGACCGTGCCACGACCATGGCATTGCGAACCCCCTCGGGGGATGCCGTGGTGCGCGCGGTTGCCGGCCTGGCTGGTGAGCTGGGCAAGCCGGTGGTGATCGAAGGGGTGGAGTGGGCGGAGCAGGCGGAGTGGGCCCGCACGCTCGGCTGTACACATGGCCAGGGCTACCTGTGGTCGGCCCCGGTACGTGCGGAAGCCTTCTTGGCGTGAGGTGCGGTGTCGGGGGGTAGGTATACGTTCTGACCTTGGGTACCGGCTGAACGTCTCAGCCGGTAGGGGAGGTATCTGATGCAACAATTCGGTGGGGAAGAGCGCTGCCCGTTGTCCGATGATGACGCGGACCGCCACTCGGCGGAGCTCGACTTTCGAAGCGCATTCGATGATGCGCCGATCGGGATGGCGGTGTGTGCGCCCGGAGTCATTCTCCGGGTAAACGCGGCGCTGGTTCGCCTGCTAGGCCGCAGCGCGGAAGACATTGTGGGCAGCGACTTGCTGGACATCACCCATCCGGATGACCTGGTGGAGGCACGAGCGGCCGCCGCCAGCCTGGGCGAGCACCGGATGGTGCGGTACGAGTGCCGCTTGCTGGGTGAGCGCGGCCAGGAGATCCCGGTGTCGGTGTCGGCCTCGGTGGTTGTCGACGGTGGCGGGGAACGGGGCCACCAAGTGATGCACTTCGAGGACATCGGCGACCGCAGGAGACTCGAGATCGAGTTGACTTTTCGCGCCTTGCACGACCCGCTGACCGGGCTGCCCAATCGGACGCTCTTCGTCGACCGGACGCAGCACGCCCTGGTGCGGGCCCATCGTTCACAGGTCGCGACGTGCGTGGTGTTCGTGGATCTCGACGACTTCAAGTCGGTCAACGACACCCACGGGCACGCCGTCGGTGATGCGGTGCTCGTGGAGTTCGGGCGCCGACTCGACGCCGTGGTTCGCGAGGGAGATACCGCCGCACGCCTGGGGGGAGACGAGTTCACCGTGCTCTGCGAAGACACCGATGCCGACCAGGCGGAGGAGGTGGCGGCCCGGGTGCGGCAGGTGGCCGCGCAACCGTTCGCGCACGACGGCGTCTGCGTACAACTCAGCGCAACGACCGGCGTCGGCGTTGCCGCGGCGCAACTGGCCATGGACTGTGACGGGCTGCTGCGGGCTGCGGACGCGGCAATGTATTCGAGCAAACGATGTAGACAGTCCGAACTGGAGGGCTGAGTCTCGGTGGAGCGGATGACGGGAATCGAACCCGCATGTTCAGCTTGGGAAGCTGATGTTCTGCCATTGAACTACATCCGCCGGTGCCCTGAGGGCGACGGCAAGCAGCATAACGCGGCTACCAACCGCGCAGATCCACCGGCCAACGCTCGCGCACCTGCTCGCCCTCCACCAGCCACATGGCCTCGTGTAGCGCCACCGTCGGGTCGACGTGCGCAGGGAGTACCCGGATCCGCTGACCCACCTGCACGCGTTGGGTTGGTGCGAAGGTGGTGTGCTCGTCGCTGCAGAACCACACCTGGGCGTCCGGGATGGTTGGGTTGCCGTGGTCCATGCCCAGCGACTTCAGGCCCACGTCGGCCACGGCATAACCCTCGCTCACCGAGATGACGGTCGCCAGCAGCGACAGTGCCTGCCCGAAGGGGTAGCCGAGCGTTGCGTAGGAGGTGTCCATCAGCGCGTAGGAGCCGGCCTGGATCTCGGTGGCCCACGTGTTGGCGGCGTAGGTGCCCGTGCCGCCGGCGCTGACCAACTCCCCGCCGACCGCGGTATGTGCCCCCAGCAGCAGCGCCATCGCCTCTTCGGTGAGCCGCCGTTGCTCCTCGGGAGGCTGCATCATCATCAGATGACCTTCGTAGCCCATCACGCCGCGCACCGACAGGCCGCGGGTGCGGGCCAGGTCCGCGATCCGGCCGGCCTGCTCGGGCGCGCAACCGCAGCGCGGGAGGCCGATGTTGACGTCGACGACGACCTCCCGCACACCCCCCGCTGCGGCGGCGGCCACGGTCTCGGCCGAGTCGACCGCCACGGTGAGCCGGTGGCCCAGCTCGACCAGTGCACCGAGCCGGCTGGCGTCGAGCACCTCATTGGCCAGCAGCAGATCGCTGCCCAACCCGGCGGCCGCCATGCCCTCCACCTCGCGGATGGTGGCGCAGGTGAACCCGTGATGGCCTGCGGCATCTTGGACTCGCGCCAGTTCCGTGCACTTGTGTGCCTTGACGTGTGGCCGCAGTCGGGCACCGGGAAGCGCCGTGGCCATGGTGTCCACGTTGGACTGCAAAGTGGCCTGTTCGACGAGCAGGGCCGGGGTCTGCAGCTCGGCGGTGGTCAGGCCCATCCGAGCACCCGGTCCAGGTAGGAGTTGGCGAAGCGGCGTTCCGGGTCCACGGCGTCGCGCACCGAACGGAACTCCTCGAAGCGGGGATAGCGGCTTCTCAGTGTGGCGGCGTCCTGGAAATGCAACTTGCCCCAGTGCGGGCGCCCGTCCAGGGTGTTCATCACCGACTCCACGGCACGGAAGTACTGCTCATAGGGCTCGCCGCGGAACATGTGCACCGCGAGGTAGGCGGAGTCGCGGCCGGACGCGGTGGACAGCGGGATGTCGTCGGCGGCGGCGAAGCGCACCTCCACCGGAAACGAGACCGTGAGCCCATTCTGCGCGATCACCCGCGCGATTCCCGCCAATGCCTCACCCACCGCGTCGATGGGTACTGCGTACTCCATCTCCACGAACCGGACCCGGCGTGGCGAGACGAACACCCGATGGGAGGCGTCGGAGTACTCCCTGGCGCTGAGTGCCTGCCCGGCCAGGTTGTTGATGCGGGGCACGAGCGCGGGGACTGCCTTGCCCAGCCGGCATGTCAACCCGAACAGCGTGTTGCTCACGAGCTCGTCGTCCAGCCATGCCCGGGCCCGTCCCAGCGGCCGGGTGGCGTGACCTGGTGGCAGGCGATTGTTGCGCTTGGTGAGGGTTGCGGGAGGTGTGCGGGAACCAGTAGAACTCGAAGTGGTCGTTGGTGCTCACCAGCTCATCGAGCTCGTCGAGTATCTCCGGAAGCGCCATCGGCTGCTCGCTCGCGTGTAAGGCGAAGGCGGGCTCGGCCTGCAGCGTGACCGTGCTGAGCACACCCAGTGCGCCGAGCCCGACCCTGGCCGCGCTGAACAATTCCGGGCGGTCGGTGGCACTGGTGGTCACGATCGAGCCGTCGGCAAGTACGAGTTCCATCGCCCGTACCTGGGTGGCCAAGCCCCCGAGGCGACGTCCGGTCCCGTGGGTGCCGGTGGAGAGGGCGCCGGCGACTGTCTGGGCGTCGATGTCGCCGAGGTTGCTCAGTGCGAGTCCCAGTTCGGCGAGCGTCGCATTGAGCCGGTGCAGCGGCATCCCAGCCTGCACGGTCACCAGCCCGGTGCGACGATCCGCCGCCACAAAGCCCGACATTTCCGACAGGTTGAGCCGCACGCCGTCGCTGACCGCGATGGAGGTGAACGAATGCCCGGAGCCGACAGCCTTCACGCGCTGGCCCGCGGTGACGGCCTCCTTCACCGTTCCGGCGAGCTCGTCAACGTCTCGGGGGTGCACGACACGGCTCGGGGCGGCGTGTTGGTTACCCGCCCAGTTGCTCCATGACATGCGAGGCGTCCTCCCGCTGGACCCGGGCGCACCGAGTAGTTGGTCGAGTGTCCAAGTCTACCGTCAAAGCCTGCCGGTTGTCCGCAGCCGGGAAGGAATTCGTGCGGTCACCGCACGGAATTCTTTCGAGATGCCCGCGGCGAGCTCGTGGCAGATCATGAGACGGAGTACCGGCGGATACGCTCACCGGCAGCAGGTTGGCGGAGGAGGGAGCCCCGGTGGCACGCATCGCGGTTGAGGAACGACGGTTGCAGTTGGTGGACGCCACCATCCGGGTGATGGCCGAGCACGGCGTGGCCGCGGCCACCACCCGCCGCATCGCAGCCGAGGCGGGCACCACCCTGGCCACCGTGCACTACTGCTTCGAATCCAAGCAGGCACTGCTGCGCGAGGTGATCACCACCATCGTCAACCAGCTCACCAGCCCGGCCCGGCGCGAGGTTCCCACGGGTGTCGAACTGCCCATTCTGGTGCGCGCGATGTTGGAGGAGCTGTGGGACATCGTGGAGAGCGAGCCCAAACGCCAGCAACTCACCTACGAGCTCACCCAGTTCGCCTTGCGCGAACCCGACCTGGCCGAGCTGGCGCGCTGGCAGTACGAGCTGTACTCCGCCGAATGCCGAAGGACGCTGCAGGGATTGGCAGAGGCGACCGGTTCGTCGTGGACCGTGCCGATGGAGGTGCTGTCCCGGTTGTTGCTGACGGCCATCGACGGGGCGGTGCTCGGTTGGCTCGTCGACGGGGACGGTGACCGCGCCCGGGCGGTGCTGCTGACGTTCGGCGACCTGCTCTCAAGCCTGGCGCGCCCCAGCTAGCCGGGGGTCAGGACGCAGCGGCTCGGGCGTAGCCTCTGCATCCGTGCTGCTCTCCGACAGGGACATCCGGGCCGAAGTCGCCGCTGGACGCCTCGGTATCGATCCCTACGACACCGAGATGGTTCAGCCCTCCAGCGTGGATGTGCGCCTGGACCGCTTCTTCCGCGTCTTCAACAACACCCGATACACCCACATCGACCCGGCGCAGCAGCAGGACGAGCTGACCAGCCTGGTGGAGGCCGAGGGCGACGAGCCCTTTGTGCTGCATCCCGGTGAGTTCGTCCTGGGATCGACGTTGGAGGTCTGCTCGCTGCCCGAGGATCTGGCCGGCCGGCTGGAGGGCAAGTCCTCGCTCGGTCGGCTGGGGCTGCTCACCCACTCCACAGCCGGCTTCATCGACCCCGGGTTTTCCGGTCACATCACCCTCGAACTGTCCAATGTGGCCAACCTCCCGATCACCCTGTGGCCAGGGATGAAGATCGGCCAGCTGTGCCTGATCAAGCTGTCGAGTGCGGCCGAGCACCCCTACGGCAGCGCTGCTGCGGGTTCGCATTACCAGGACCAGCGCGGCCCGACCCCGTCGAAGGCATATCTGAACTTCCACCGGGTGAGCACCACGCGCTGAGTACGGCCGGTGCTTCAACGCGCCGAGCACCCCTTGCTCTGGCATCGTTTTCGCCATGGGCGTGCGAATCACGGTTCTGGGCACGGGTTATCTGGGAGCAACGCACGCCGCCTGTATGGCCGATCTTGGCCACGACGTGCTGGGCGTCGATGTGGACCTCGGAAAGCTGGCCAAGCTCCAGGCCGGCGAGGTCCCCTTCTACGAGCCCGGCCTGCAGGACGTGCTGCAGCGCAACCTCGCCGCGGGCAGGCTCCGTTTCACGGCGTCCTATGCGGAGGCCGCGGCGTGGAGCGAGGTGCACTTCCTCGCCGTGGGCACCCCGCAGAAACGTGGCGAGTTCAGCGCCGACGTCAGCGCCCTGGAGTCGGTGATCGACGCGCTGGCCCCCCGGCTCACCGGACCCGCCCTGGTCTACGGCAAGTCCACGGTGCCGGTGGGCACCGCAGCCAAGCTCGCAGCCAGAGCCCGCGAGCTGGCCCCGGCCGGTGACGCGGTGGAACTGTCCTGGAACCCCGAGTTCCTGCGGGAGGGTTTCGCCGTGCGCGACACCCTGCACCCGGAGCGGCTGGTGCTCGGCGTGGACGCCGCCAGGCCGGGCCGCGCCGAGTCGGTGGCCCGCGAGCTCTACGCTGCCCTGCTGGCCGAGGAGATTCCGTTGGTGGTCACCGACCTGGCGACGGCGGAACTGGTCAAGGTGGCTGCCAATGCCTTTCTGGCCACCAAGATCTCGTTCATCAACGCGATCTCGGACGTCTGCGAAGCGGCGGGGGCGGACGTCACGACCCTCGCCGACGTGATGGGCTACGACGCGCGGATCGGGCGGCAGTTCCTCAATGCGGGGATCGGCTTCGGCGGGGGTTGCCTGCCCAAGGACATCCGGGCGTTGATGGCCCGGGCCGGTGAGCTGGGAGTCGGGCAGACACTGGCCTTTCTTCGGGAGGTGGACAGCGTCAACATGGGCCGCCGGGCTGCGATGGTCGAGCGGACCCGCAACGCCGTCGGCGGCTCGCTGCTGGGGGCGCGGATCGCGGTGCTCGGAGCAGCGTTCAAGCCGAACTCCGACGACGTGCGGGACTCACCCGCCATCAACGTGGCCGGGCAGATGCAGCTGCATGGCGCCGAGGTCAGCGTCTATGACCCGAAGGCGATGGAGAACTCCCGGCGGGTGTTTCCAACGCTGAACTACGCGGCGTCGGCCCTCGACGCCTGCGAGCAAGCCGACGCCGTGCTCATCCTCACCGAGTGGGCCGAGTTCACCGAGCTCTCCCCGCAGCTGTTGGCCGACCAGGTTCGGGCAAAGGTCATCATCGACGGCCGCAACTGTCTGGACCCCGAGCAGTGGCGGCGGCACGGTTGGACCTACCTCGGCG
>JAABVA010006281.1_pt1 | contig 10565 bp, 11 predicted proteins | sample 5560331 | NCBI WGS metagenome assembly JAABVA01 (sample SAMN12812661, study PRJNA571458) | rock metagenome | isolation source: Antarctica rocks | place: Antarctica: Victoria Land, Mt New Zealand sud | collected 2016-01-07 | reverse complement strand
CGCGGACGAACTGGTGGAGACCGGGAAGTGGGTAAGGAGGGAGGTCGAGTTGGTGGATAGTACGCGGGAAGTAGGGTTCTGGATCGATGGGAAGGAGGCGAGGGTTAGGGTTGAGCTCAGGCATCGATGACTCCGACTTGGCTCTGGTTTCGCTGGTGATATGCTGGGCGGTGCTTATTTGCTCGGGCACTAGGGCTAAATATCCTCACTTTGCGGACTATGTATTCGTGAGCTGTCGTCTTCGTCGGTCTTGCTCTCTGCGATCACAATGGCAATATTACCCACTCATGGAGACCAGCTTCAGACCTGCCTTCTAAGTCCCCTAACACCCGACTCCCTACCTCAATCTCCTCCACGAATGTCAACAACCTATATTTGTCACATTCCGGTGCAAGGTGATCCTAGAGCACACTGCTAGCCACATCGTCAAACCCACAGCGCGTATAGCAAGACGCTACACCCAGCGCTGGGACGATCTGGCGAAAAATTGGTAAAGGGGCACAAAGCAGAGCATACCATACCGAGACGACAGCCCGTTTAGCCCCTTCCCAGTATATCAGGAGCAATTTAGCTTACGCTTCGCATCGCAGGCTCTCTAAGGTAAGACGAGCTTGACCTGTTAAGCTAGGAAGTGAGGAGGCAGATGGTCTAAAAGACACCCGAACGCAGCGCCAAGCACCGAAGTTCCGCCCGCCACGCACACCGCAAAGCTCGCACCCAGCTCCAATCACCACGACGGAGCAACAGCCGGAACGTGCAAGAAATCACCGCCACTCCTCTTTGACGTCCTGCGACAAGATGCGATACCAAGGCGTCTCCCCCTCCATCGACAGCATGGGATGCGGCAGGTCGTCCTTCAGCCTCAAGATCATCTCCAGCGGCGTGCCCCTCTCCATAGCGCTCGCCAGCTCCGCCTCCATGACGTTCGCCAACACCAGCTCCTTGGCGAACCATTCCTCCTTCCGCGTCCGCTCCAGCGCCTCCGTCTCCTCGCGCATGTCGCGCGTCTCTCCTTCCGCCCAGTGCACCTGTCGTCGGAGCAGCCGGTACAGCTGGTCTGGTGGCAGGGCCAGTTCGTCCGGCGTGAAGTGGACGTCGTCGGGGTATTCGAAGGGGGGCAGGACGTGCGTGTGCGTGTCTATGTCTGTGTCGGGGTGGTCGTGGATGGGGTCGTCGTCAACGTTGGCGCCGTCGCCAGGCTGCCGCTGCTGGGGCGGGGGCTTGTTGGAGCAGATGAGCTTGATGCGTTGCGGCTTCTGCAGCGCGGCGGAGTGGTGTTTGGGGACGGGGTCGGAGGGGCGCAAGGCTTCCGTCTCGTGCACGGTGCGCATGTGTTTGGCCAGGGCGTCGGAGCGCGTGAAGGAGCGGTCGCATTCTGGAGGTGGTGGGGGTCAGCTTGCTCTGCTCCGCTTGGCTTCGCGGTCATAGCTGAGGATTCCCATACCTGGTAGAGCGCAGTAGAAGGGCTTCTCTCGAGTGTGGCTCCTCATGTGCGCCCTCAGCGCATACCCGCTCGCATGGGGCATCCCCTTCCGACTACAGTCCTCCCACTCGCAAGCATACTTCTTCTGTCGCGCCCCGATGTGGTCCTTGTGAATGTGTTCTACCAGGGCATCCATGTCGCCCAGATCGCCCACTGGACATCCCTCCCATTTGCACACCGTCACTTGCTCGTGGCCTAGAGCCTCCTCATCCTGGAGCGGTGGGAGGCCGCTGGTCGGGGAGCCGGGGACGTCGCCCGAGGTGTCGGAGGAGATGTCAGTCTGGTCGTCGAGGTGGGATTCCGGCGTGGTGCGATGTGAGAAAGGTCCTATCCGCTGGCGTTTGGCGGGAGGCATGATGGGGGCATCGGGCAGGCAGTCGGTGCTTTGGTCGCGGTCTTCGGTTTTGACGTCTTCGGCAAAGTCGTCGGATGAAAGAGAGGAGAGCGGTGAGCCTGGTGAGTCCGCCATTGTGATATATTTGGGTGAATGCGAGTACTGAGCTTGCTTCTGTTATGGGGTTCTCAATGCGGACTTACTACTGTTACGTGAGAGCATTCAAGATGGGACTTTGGTGCATGACTAAGCAGACAACCTCTACCTGCCTTCCTTCCATGCTTTTCAAATTAGTATTCTGCAATTGCAACTGCATCCAATACTTCTCCACCTTCAACATGTCCGACTCCTTTGCCTCCGACGTCAAAGCCTACTACGTAGCCAAGGAATTCTACGAAAGTCTCCTGAGGGATTCTAAAAACCCGAGCGCTACCACCAGGAAGGACGGAGAAACGGAGCAGAAGAAGGAGAAAGAACAAGAACGCCATCCACTTCTGATACCATCCTTTGGCGAACTGGCTTTTTCGAAAGCAGCGCAGCAAGGTGGTAAATCTGCAGGGAAGAAGTCCTCTTAGGTGTCTTAACCCTGTACTTCGGGTCTGGCTCGTTCGGTTGCGGTGGAGCAGGGCTGGAAGCAGGGCAGAAGGAGAGGTTCACGGCATACATTGCATTTTATGACTATGATGTCCTCTTTGTCTTTGCTGAGGGAACAGGTGCCGCTGCCGGGGCTCGGATGAGTCCCTCTGCTCCGATGCCGACCATTGGTGCACTGTCAGGACCGTCAGACCCCTCGTCAGTCATACGGGTATCGGTAGCTCATCACGAGGCCGTGAGAAGAGCCGCCAACGGTGATGATGCAGATTGGAAACTTTGTGCAAACGCCAGGTTCAGGTAGTTCGGTCTGGTCCAGTTGACGACGAGAATAAGTCCTGAGCGCTATGAGTCTTATGTCTGGTAAGTGCTAGATTTGATTCTTGCTCTGAGAACTTTGATATGATGAACAAGCTCAAGAATTCTGCAATTCGGACGGTTTCCGATTCTGCGAAGCCGAAAAGTCGACACCTTGAACCTACACTTGATCTGATCTACTGCCCGTTGCCAAGTCATGTTTTGATATGAGATGTATTTGAGCAGGCCAGCTGATGATAGCTCAATAGGCAACACTCATGGTACTAAGTTGGCTAGAATGCTTCTATGCTCGCTCCCCATATTTAGCCGTTGCACAACGCGAGATGTGCACGTGGGTAGCGCTCTCCAATAACCACCGTCTTACTCAGTATGTCGTCAATCTCGTCCAAATCCTCTTTCGTAAGAGATACGTCTTTCGAGTTCTCGACCACTCGTTCTTCGGTCGTCGCGCCCGGAATCGGGATGATGGTCGGCATGCCGGGCTTCCCATTGAAGCTCTTCACCCACGCCAGACCCAACTGACCAGGCTTGCAACCCTTCTTCTTCGCCAGCTTCTCCAACTCCGTCACCAGCTCCAAGTTCTTCGGGAACACGTCCGGCTGGAACCTCGGCATCATTCGGCGGCGATCGCCCTCGGGAAGATCATCGACGGACTTGATATCGCCCGTCAAGAAGCCTCTCCCGAGCGGCGAGTACGCCACGATCGGAATGCCGAGCTCGGCACACGTCGCCGCCACCCCGTTCGTCAGGATATCCGTCGCCCACAACGAGAACTCCACCTCGACCCCGCAGATAGGATGCACTTTATGCGCGCGCCGGATCGTCTCCGCCCGCACCTCCGACAGCGAAATGCCCTTGATCTTGCCCTCCTTGACGCAAGCCGCCAGGGCGGCGATGGTCGTCTCGATGGGCGTCTTCGGATCGACGCGCGCACACTGGAAGAGATCGAGCGTCTTCTTGCCCCCCAGCAGCTTGACGCAATTGTCCACGCTCCTCCGCACGCCCTCCTCGCTGCCGTCCGGCACGAAGTTGGGCCCGGCGCAGCCTTTAATGCTGATGACCACTTTCTCGGCATCTTCGGGGTACTCGGTGAAGTAGCGGTTTAGCAGGTGCAGGGAGTTGTGCTCCGGCGTGCCGTAGAGCTCGCCGCCGTTCCAGAAGTTGGCGCCTGCGGCGAGCGCCGCTCTCATGGCTCGGAAGGCCTGCGCTTCGGGCGCTGGTGTCGGGCGCCACGTGAAGCCTGGATGGAGGAAGAAAGGAAAGTGTCAGTCTTGGCCGACAGCACAGCGTTGTCGACATTACCCATGAGGCCGTAGCCCGTCGACCCGACCTGTTTCCCTAAAATCGAAGGCATTGCTGCTCGGGCAGTTGAGGTATGTATGTTTAGCTTACGACAATCGATACACGTTGTGCGATGTCTTGTTAGGTGAGGGTGCCGTGATATATATGTGATGGCCGGAGTTTGCGGTCGGGGTTAAGGGTATGATTGGGTTTCTGCAGGCTTTATAAGATGCTTACATAAGCGACTCGGTGTCGAGGAAACTGCTGCGATACGAGTCTTGGGCTGGAGGGGGTTTGAGCGCATAACAATGACATATACACGCGGTTCAATGGCTCAAAAGGCTTGTCGAGTGTAGATTTTCTAATCTAAACGTCTAAAGCAAGACCAACCTACCATAATCTACTTGACGGTTGTTGAAATGCCAAGCAACGCCGTCGCTCAGATGGGTATCCCATGCCGTTTGTGGAGATGTTGAAGAGATGCCGTGCCGTTGAAGGACCAGAGTACTTTCGTACACAATCACTCCGTCATAACTCAGGTTGAAAAGGTGGCCGCTGACGATGGAAAGCACGAAGGACGGTCTAATACCGGTAGCTGTACGATGGCCGTTGTCAGTAACCAGTCGCTCAGGTATATCCAAACTATGGGTGAGATCGTGTAGACTTACATTTCGTTCTTGAAAGGACCCTCGACGGCGAGGCCCAGGTACTCTGCCTGCTTGGGCGTCAATTTCGACAGTTTGGCGTTGACGTGTTCGAGATGGAGGAGGGCGACTTGCTCATCCAGGATCTTCGGCAGGACGTAGACGCCAATCTCTTTCTTGCCGCTCTTGCCGAACTCGATGTAACGCTTCCCAAATGCCTCGTCTTCGGCCTTGAACAGCATGATCTGGGCCAGGACCTGGTTGGTGAAGGAGCATGACATGACGAAGGAGGAATGACCGGTGGCACATCCAAGGTTGACCAGACGACCTTCGGCTAACAGGATGATGTGTCGGCCGTTCTTCATCAGGAAGCGGTCGACTTGGGGTTTGATGTTCTGAACGCTCTTGGCGTTGGCTTTTAGCCATGCGACATCGATTTCGATGTCAAAGTGACCGATGTCTGCCACGACCATCAGCATCGTATCAACTTGCAATCCCACAGTATGACTTACTGCAGACGATGGCATCATTCTTCATCTGCTCAAAGTGCTCGCCAGTAAGAATGTCTCGACATCCTGTGGTTGTGACAAAGATCTGTCCTTCTGGTGCGGCCTCTTCCATGGTCGTGACTTGGAACCCAGAAACAGCAGCTTGCAGGGCGTTTATGGGATCAATTTCGGTGACGATCACCCTTGCACCCATACTATGCAACGCCTGTGCGCAACCTTTGCCAACATCACCAAAGCCGGCGACCACGGCAACCTTCCCGGCAACCATGACATCTGTGGCACGCTTAATGCCATCGATGAGCGACTCGCGGCAACCGTAGAGGTTGTCGAATTTTGATTTAGTGACGGAGTCGTTCACATTCACCGCCGGCACGAGGAGTCCCTTGCCTTTCAGCATTCGGTACAGGTGATGGACTCCCGTAGTAGTCTCCTCTGAAACACCGAAGCAGCCCTTGAGCATTTCCGGGTACTTGTTGTGGACCAGTGCCGTGAGATCTCCACCATCGTCAAGAATCAGGTTGAGGTGCTTGCCATCCTTGAAGGCGACGAGCTGTTGCTCCAAGCACCAGGTATATTCTTCCTCAGTCTCGCCTTTCCACGCAAATCTGTCTCGTGTCAGCCGAATTTGAAGCTTCCAGGTAACGGTAGGACCTACACCGGGGTGCCTGAAGCTGCAATGGCCGCAGCAGCATGGTCCTGGGTCGAGAAGATGTTGCAGCTTGACCATGTCACCTCTGCACCGAGGGCGGTGAGTGTCTCGATAAGAACGGCCGTCTGAATGGCTAAATTTTACACATCTAATTAGTACTTGATCTATACACTGGCGTTTGGGCTGACATACTCATGTGTAAACATCCAGCAATCCGAGCACCTTTCAGCGGTTGATCGTCCGCATACTTTCTTCTTGTTTCCATGAGGCCAGGCATCTCATTTTCTGCAAGGTCAATCTCACGGCGGCCGAAGGCTGCCAGTGACTATATGCCCGGAATGTCAGATGGGGTTCTCAGTAGAAGCTTGCGGGCTCTAAACATAGACGTACGATGTCAGCAACCTTGTGCTTGTGGGCTGGAGCACCGCTCATGTTTGCGGTATTGTTGGCGGTGTAACTTTTCTGATAGCTAGGAAGGACAGGAATAGAGGATTGGGAATCGCTTTAACTGAATTGAAAGCGTGTCACGAAATGAATTAATTGCAAAGTTGATAGTAAGTTCGTCGTTGAAACCCTCCGGTAAGCACGCTTGAAATTTCGCCGTTAGTGCTTGCCCCACCACTCCATGAGCTAGCGCGTGAGCCGATCGATAACGTAAGCATTCGGACCGAACCAATGCGATCTAATCTTATCTATCTTATCTAGGGTATTACGGAGTCTAAGGTAGGTACAAGCGCAATGCCACTCATCTTCATGATATATGTGGGATGACAGATTCCAGAGTCTCAGGCGCAGCTCTCCCGGTCAATCAAGCCATTCCACCATGTCCCAATCCGCGCCATCTTCCCCGATGACCAGCCGCAGTCGTTCCAACCTCCATTCGGTATACAAGCCCACAGTTGCCCGCATAGCACGCCGATGGCCCTCCCCGGCTCCGCCGCGCTTGGCATCTGCTCTCTCCCTTCAAATACCTTTGCCAGTCAGAAGCTCGTTCCCAGATCGACGAAGACCCTACTTACAAGTAGCGAGGTTCCTTCCAGTGTCCGGGTCTGCGGTGCCAAACCAATACCTGTATTCCGACACGTAAGCGTCAACTTGATACACGATCACTCCACCGACAGAGGAGTCTCCACTCACTTCAAAAGGCCTCCACTTGTCATGGCCTCCTCGTGGGACTTGTCGTCCAGTTGACCGAGGAGTGACTGGTCCGTCGTTGGTGGCACCTGAGACTTGAACACCACGACGTAGAATGACTTCTCTATCCATTTGTATTGCTCCTCTATCACCAGTCGTTGCAAGACGTCCATGATCTCGTCCCAATTGAAGGCCTCCTTATAGGGGTGCTGTCGCGTAGTCGTCTCATCTCGGCTTCATCATCATCAATGCTTTTGCCATCAGCTGATTTGGCTTGTCGACCGTGTCGAGGTCAAGGAGGTGCGATCGCGACGTGTAAGGTGAAACGACGAGGAGATCCTCTGAGCGTCCGTTCTTTGCATGCGTGCAGCTGTCGGAGTGCGCGAAGGGCAGCTGGATTGATGCCGCAGCACCGAACTTCAGGGCCTCGAGAGATGAATCGACCAGGCGATAGTCGAACAGGGAAGACTTGTTGTCTGAGCGGTTGGGAGAGCGATCCATGGGATGAAGGTGTGACTTGATAGCCTCAGACATTGGTCCAAAGGAACTTGATAACGACCTAAAGACCTTGATCGAAGTCACCTGCGCAGCGGAGAAACGTCTTCCAAGACTCGGTCACTGGGGTCTCGTTGCTGTGAAAGATGAACTTCTATGGTTGAATAACGGCTGTGGTGAATCTCAAGATAACACGCACTTTCAAGGACGATGGTAAAATTAAGTGCAATCAGGCTATCTCTTAATCGTGCGAGGTGCACAGTCTGTCACACAATCACCTCATGTGCACTCGAATGGGAAATGAACGCAACCTCCGGGCAGATATCAGAGTCATATATTGCATTGATGAGCACATCTGTCTCTATATGGCCGAGGACGCACATCGAAGCCGTTAACGAGCCATAGGATGCCACCTACGCTCAGTGATCTCGGCATCGTAGCCGGTATCGCACGATATGGATTCGCCATGCGTAACGGCCCAGAGAGTGAATAGCCTGGTTGACTCTTGGCTGTAGCAAGGCCACTGTACCTAGCAAACGTGAAACGGAAGCCGCCTCTCACTTCTTGCTGGCCTTCTCAACCTTCCTGCCAGTAGACACAAACGAATGGAGAGAGGTACATGGAGCAAGTGGAATCTTAATGTCTGATTAAGCAGTTAGAACGAATAACAGATGAACACACGCGTATGCACTGTGACATACTCAAGGGAGGACGCAAAATCCAGAAGTGGGTATCCCTTCCCGAACCAGTGTCTCTACGTATACTCCATCTCAGACGTGATGCAGCTCGCGTCTATCGTATGTGAAAGGGAACAATCAAACTCTTCCAGCGGCCACACGAGTCGAGCGCCGCCGTCCGGATGGCGCGTCCTTGTCTTCGGCACTAGCGCTCATGTTCCGAGGCTTGGCGTTCTTCGTATTTCCATCCTTGACGAATGGTCCGGCTTCGGACTTAGATGCACCCTTACGTTTCTTCGCAGGGGTCGTCACCGAGTCTTCTGTGTCCATTTCCGTCTCCTTGGTACGCCTTCTCTTTGTGGGCCGCGCAGTGATCTGGATTCCAGTATGCTGTGGGTTATCTTCCCTCGCTGCCTTCGAACTTGTCTTGCTTTTCTTCGCAGGTTTCTGTTCCCTCGCTGCCTTGGAACTCGTCTTGCTTTTCTTCGCAGGTTTGTCTTCTCTCTCTTCACTTTCATGACTGATGTCGCCGTCGATATCCTCGCTCTTGACATCACCGGCGACAGGCCCAGTCTTCTTCTGTAGACTGGGAACGACTGCACTCGTCCTACCTCCAACGGTGATGTGTACGATCTTTTCCCCATTGGGCAGCTCATTCTTTTGGTCCTTCTTCCCTTTGTCCCATCGATGCTTGAAGAGCCACTCTTCCGGAAATTTGCTTGAATCTGCCAGCAAGTCTACCGCTGTCGAACAGATGTGTAGCAGCGATGTATGTAATTGCTTCAATTGTGTGTCGCTAAGCGTGTTGCTGTACTGTTCAGGATGGATTCGAGAATGAAACAATATCTCATCCCTAACGCCTATTAGTAATAGTCTTGACAGGATAATTTTCCGCTTTTCTTACCCTACCCAGTTCCCAATGCCACTGAAGTTGGCCTGATCTAACAAGAGTGCTTTCACCGGTACTTTCTTGCTCCTCATCTTGTGCACAAACCACTCTTCGGTGACTACATCCTTGTCAATGACAGGGTCGGGACCATTCTCTTTCAGTGGGGTGGTCTGTCTGATGGCATCTGCTTCGCAATCAAGCAGTCTTATCCTTGCAAACCGGCGAGAATCCACGAATGCCGCCTCGCACTTTGGCTCCTCGGCTGTCTCCAGCAAAAATTTCCAGAACTTAGGAGGCCATTCCTTCTTCTCTTCTTCCTCCTTGGCAGGCTTATAGTAATAAGTATCTTCGTTCCGAAATCTGATCCAACCGGTCATTCCTGACGGCAAAAGCCAAGTCAGGTATGTGAAAGCCATGCTGGTGAGGAGATAAGCCTACCAAAGTGCATAACCGGGTGTGGCGGCGAAGACATGACAAGCCTGCAGAATTGTTAGCTGTCAGTGATCCATAACCTGCTATTCGACCAGGGTTCTAGAGAGGCACATCTCTTCAGTAGAGGCCTCCATAACTGTCAATCATACCAGAAGTATTTGCCCTGCTGCCCCGCATCAAGCACCTTCTTCCCCGCCATAGCCTTCTGGAACTCGGCAGCTGTGGTCCCAACCTTACCGTAGACATTGGCATCGTCCTGGGCCTTGACCGTTGCTAGCGTCTTCCCTACCAATCGCTTCTTCAGATAGTGGACTATCCGCGCAACTGCTTCTGATGTCAGTACCGCGAGCTACGAGCGAGGAAGGTCAAGTAACCTTCGCCAATTTCGGGCATTGTGCCCGGACCGCAGCGCTAGATTGATCCTTGGAGTACGAGTGACGAGGTTCAAAGGTGAGAGGGTCAAGATGCAGGGGGACCTGGACGTTGGAGGTTGCACCAATAGAAACGCGTCACAGAAATGAAGCTCAGTAGTTTCAACGCGGCAAACTGGACTTGCGGGACGTGATTACGCCAAAAGAAGCCAGGGAAAAGAACAAACGCTTGATTCAATTGGAAAGCCCTTTCTCGAAAAGCCAACCCTGAAGCTGGCTGTGATACGCGTACTGTAGGTACCTTAGGCAACGTACGGGAGGTTAAAGTGGTAGCGCAGATCGCTGACGCGCACTAAGTACCGCTATCTCCGACCACCTTACTTCGTACAATCTTCAAGAACACCATCACATATACACAAGATCGCCACCGAGAACAACCGTTCTCAGGTCCTCGAAACCCCATCTACCCAACCCCTCCTCCACCCTTCCCACCATCGCGAACAACACCAAAACCTGGCGGGCTACTTCTGGACCAACCCACCACCACCACCACCCCCCATCCCCATCCCCTCGCCACCCGCCGCCCCCCCACCACCACCAACACCAACAACCGCCATGCCACCACCCTCCCCACCCCCGCATCTAACACCCCAATTCTGCTTCAGCGAAACCGCCCTCCGATGTACGTTTTTCCTCCCCTTCTCCCCCTCTTTCCCTCCACCTTGTCCCCTTCCCCCCCTCCTCCTTCCCCCTCCCCT
>JAABVA010006279.1_pt1 | contig 10567 bp, 10 predicted proteins | sample 5560331 | NCBI WGS metagenome assembly JAABVA01 (sample SAMN12812661, study PRJNA571458) | rock metagenome | isolation source: Antarctica rocks | place: Antarctica: Victoria Land, Mt New Zealand sud | collected 2016-01-07 | reverse complement strand
CAGACCAGTGGTCCCTATGACGATGAATTACCTGTTGCTGAGGACCTGGTGCAGTATGTTGTGCTAAGAAAGGACCTCTGGAATGGCTTGGGGTGGCCTCTAGGCAGCATCATCGCTCAGGCTTGTCACGCCTCAACCGCTGCGTTGTGGCTCAGCAAAGAAACTCCAACCACGAAAGCATACTGTGCGCCCCAAAACCTGGATCACATGCACAAGGTCAGTAAACAACCTTGTTGTGTCTCGACTTCAATGGGAGCATCAGCACAAACCAAAGTTGCGTTTTGAATCTGAAGGTGGTGCTGGAAGTGAAAGGTGAACAACAACTGCACACGCTATCAGCCAGATTGTCAGACAGCAACATTGCACACAGACTCTGGATTGAGCAGCCTGAAAACTTCCCAACTTGTCTAGCAACAGCACCCTGCTCAAAGGCAAAGGTGCAGCAGCACTTCAAAAAGTTTCAGCTCTGTAAAGGAATGTAACTCTTTATGGGGATGTGACACTGTATGATCAGTGCAGCTACCACATTCCAGGCGTGGTTACATCTCTCATGTCACTATGTGGTGCAGACAAAGGGTCTTGAAGTATTAACCACTACTCTGTCATAGGATGCACAGCTCTGCCTGCCTGCTGCTGCAGCCGCCGATGCACGAGCAAATCAGATGCAAACCAACGGGCGTGGCTACTTTGCTCCCTCTAAATGCTGCCTTAGGTGCATAGCACTGCTCTGGCAGAGGGTCTGGGTTTAGCTGACGATGCTCATGACCGTCCTATATGATGCATGCCAATGCTGAGGCAAGTCGTTTGTCTCAAGCTGGATGCAACTGAAGGTCAGCTGCAAAGAGTTACCAAATGTGCATTACATGTACTGTAGTTCATCCTCATCTCTGTAGATGGGTCTCATACGAACAGTCCAAACACAGATGGTCCAATCTCCACTAGCGTCTTCCACAGAAAGTAAAAACAACCTACCTGAAAGGGCTCAGAGTACGTTGTTGAAGCTGGCAAACATTGATTGATATTCTAACTGGCTCTACAAAAACTGAGATTCAAAACAGGGTTGCGCAGCTGCTGACAGTACTACAGCTATGCCAAATATCGAGTTCCGAACCTGCAAAACACTATCCTGATGATAAGGATGATGGGGCAGGAGTAGCTAACCTACTGGCTGTTGTTGTGCGCATGATACATAGCACACTTGTGAAAGCATGTTTCCCCACTTCTCTGCATCAGGCAGCCATCTTCTATGACACGATGTACTTGCAAATGATTCAACTGTGGAAGTTGTTGCCTATACCTATGACTACGAGACAAGCTATGCTCCTACACTCCTGCGTGGTTACGTTCCCACCCCTTTTCTATACAGTACATGCGCTAATGCTACTCACCCTCAAAACTGATGGCTGCACCATCATTGATCTAGTCTAACATCAACAGTAAACTGTACATCCAGGAAACCCTCCGTCACAAACCCTGCCAAATCCAAATGCCTGGCCAATTCCCCTTCATGCTCATCAGGCTTAAGCGCAACCTTGAAAGGGTTCCCCCAACCCATACCCAGTCCGCCACCAAAGTTGTGCTCCTTCTTCATACTGGCTACTTGACCGAAATCGGGGCCCCAAGTCTCATTCTTCAGACTTAAGCTGATGGATGCTAGGACAAAAGCCTCCGGTGGTGACATCTCAGTTGCACTGTTCAGTTTTGCTGTCCAATGTAGATAGCATCCAAGGGACGTGCCTGAGGTGTTGAACTGCATGATGAGGTACCAGTAGAAACCACACAGGTAGTACTCGCCGGGTATCCTGAGGGTACTTTCTGGGCCCTTGCGCTTCATGCTGCATATCTTGGTGATGGGGACCTGTGACATGCAACCCTTCACATGATGCCAGTCACCTGCTGCATGACATGTGCTGTACCATATATCCTGTCCACAAAGGCTTAATGCCACTTTGCAGCATATCAGGCAACACTGCAAGTCCTTGCAGCACATCAATCCTCCTAGCATAATGTCGAGGATGTCGAGGATGCATGATGTCGAGGATGCATGATGTCGAGGATGCATAATGTTGAGGATGCATAATGTCGAGGTCGCATACTGGCATGGTGCTAAGCATGCAAGCAGCCTGTGCATGGTGCGCTTGACTCTGCATACAATGCAGGATTGTGCATTCTCTGTCATCAAGTACAATGCATGACGATCTGATGCTGGCAATGTGGCCATGTGTTGGATGTCTTCCATCAGAAACTGACAGTGTGATTGTAGTACACTCAGTTTATGACTTCATTATATGATGCATTTCTGTGTTATTGGAATGGCATGACGCATGCATGTGCCACCGCCATTGCATGATATGTGTCGCACCTTCCACTGCATTACATACATTTTGTGACTCCATTGTGCGATGCATGTGTGTGTGCTGAAGTGACATGATGCATGCATGCGCCGCAACCATTGCATGATCTTTGGTTTACCTCCCATTGCATTACACACACTTTGTGACTCCCTGGTGATACATGTGTGTGTACTGAATTCGCACGATGCATGCATGTGCCATTGCATGATAGTTGTCTTACCTCCCACTGCATGATGCATGTGCTGCTGCCAATCCCAACCCGCCTAGGCAGGTACATCTCATGGTCAGCACCCACCCCTTGTGCCAGCTGCTGCTGTAGCTTGAAGGGAGCGCCCTTGTACCTTGTTGCAGCTCTGAAAACTGCTCCAGATCTGTATTGCTTTGGGAGCCAGTTTGCCTACATGATCATGACGACTTTCATGTACCGAGCCATGAAAGCGCAAAGTGGCTCAGGACTTGTACAGCATTGACAACAGTGGAGTAAGGTGATGTAGTTGATGACGTAAGCAGGCATGAATATGGACTACATGGATCATGACACAGGGATGATATGATGACAGACCGATGGGGAACAAATGTGGAACAGGCGATCAAGTCAGATATGAATGCGTAGAGTGACCCCCGACTAGTACAGCACAGTTGGCGTTTGCTGTGTGCAATGCAAGCACTGATTGCAGATGCTACTAGCAAAAGCAATGTCTTAAGGCTTTGACTGACCCGAGAGGCAATACAAGGGAGGAAGACAAGACCTGAACATAGGCAGCATATGCACTGCACAAGCTTGCATGCAATGCACACTCACTGCCAACCACCGCTGGATGCAGAAATGATGCATAGACAATACTGGATGTATCTGAGACAAACCTGGGAGGCCACAAAGTGAAGGAAGTCGTTGCTGAGCATGGGGAAGCGAATGCATTGCGCAAGCTTATGAGCCGTGTCCTCCATGCACGGCGCCATCTTCTGCTTGGTGCCTGCTATGTGCATCCAATGACTCACAGCCACAAACACTGCATTCACAATGTAATCTTCAGCTAGGATCTATTGATTCTCACCCACAAACCCTGCACTCACAAAGCAATCTTCAGCTGAGCATCCAGATAGTCATAGCCGTGAGGACTGCATACACAAGAGACAGACTAGCTGGGGTCTGATGCCCAATGAGGTTAGGGTTCTATGGTTTAGGGTTTGGCAGTAACTAGGTTTACATCTGCATGGCTTGTATGACTTGCCATGGAACATACAACCACATGCAGGCTGCTAGCACATTGTTGGAAAACAGGAAAGCAGCAAACAGAGGGAGTAGGCGGCCAGTACCTGTGTTCTCTGTGATGGACTTCAAGTGAGGACTTGTCAACACAACCTGCATATGAACAACCTCTGCACTGAGTCAGCAGCACTGGGTGAGTCATTCAGGGCTGACCGAGTCTGCATGGCATAAGTACTCATGTGATAATAGCTGAGTACATGATGACATCAACAAGCAGATGGTGAGCATTGCAGGATGTGTTGTCACAGTTGGTACTGCTGTTGTGTCGCTATGCACAACATCTGATCCGACCAACATACTTCATGTGATGAGTAGACGCATGGCCAAGACACAAATCAATCAACTATGCACAAAAGTGACTGTCTAAACATGAAGACAACAACAGCTCAAATAGTCAACAGGGGTTGGCGCTAAAGCTGCAATCGGCCGCACAGGGGCGACTCAAGTGGCCATCAAAAGCACAGGTTACATGCTCACCAGCAATGCCTGCAAGGGTAGCTTCAAGAAGGCAGCCTGTAAACTCTCATTCATCCAGACAGCATCCAAGTCATCAAACTCTGCTTGGACTCTAGCTGTGGCCCGCTGGACCAGCAGTGAGAAGGGCTCATGGCTGTGCAGCCCTGCTGGCAGCCGCAGATACCTGTAGGCGCTCTGTAGGCTCAACACTCCCTCCTGTGACAGCAAGCAAATGACTGTAATGCCCAATCTGCAGGTCAGAAGCGCATGGAGATGCTGGTATTCAACAGGTGCCAAGGGCTCATGGTTGTGGACCCCTCATCATGGATGTGGACCCCTGATGAATGTTGCAAGTGTCTGTAAAGTACTGTGTAGGCTCAATACTCCCTGCTGCGACAGTAAGCAAACTGTTGTCAAGGAGAATGCTAAGTCAGCAACACGTGAACATAGTGTTGTGCACCCGTTTTCACAAGTCAGGCGTGTACCTCCTAGCACCTCCTGTGACAGTAAACAGACAATCTCTGAGTTCAACCTGAAAGTCAAAAGCGCACATACATAGTTTTCAGTGCATTCTTGACTGGTTAGCGTTCTTGGCCAGGCATCTGCTCTGTGCCACGAGCAGGAAGAAAGCTCACGGTGGTTTAGTCCTGATGGCAGCTGCATGTATATATGCTGAGCAGTTCATAGGTTCGACAGTCCCTCGTGTTGATAACACAGTCCATTATGTTGAGTTGGTGTCAAAATCACTGCTAAAGAAGCAACGCCTGACCACTGTGCTGTGTATTAGCTTTCAAAGATTAAACATGTGCAGTCCTGCTAGCAAGCGCAGGTTTCTGTAGGCACTGTGTAGGCTCAGTACTCCCTTGTGACGGCAGCACCCAAACATGTGTCATGGCTCATCTGCAAATCATGTACACAATGATGTTGGCCAAGCGCCAAGGGCTCAAGGTTGTGTACCCCTGCTGGCACAATACCTGAAGGCACTCTGTAGGCTCAACAACCTACACCTGCCAATGGACAATATTTACTTCAATGTGTGGTTGAGCGAATACACTGTCACACTCAACATTCTGTAACAGCTGGCACACTCCCTGTCGTGATAGCTGGTACCAAGCTGTAACTGTAGCCCTGCTGGCAGCTGCATTGAGTTTATGTCTCATGTCTTGTGTCTTTTTAGTACAATTAAAGCATTAAAGGAACATTGAGGCTCCTGCCTGTGACAACATGCACATGTGTACAGGGTTTGGGTGTTCCTGCAGAAGCATGCATCATTGCATGCGATGTACAGACATGTATGTGCATGACACCGATTGCATGAGCAATATAGCATGCTATCTGCATTGCATCCCACAGGATGCTTCCTGTTGTGACAGCATCAAACATCAACGTGTAGTCTGGCCTGCACACTGCCTGCCATTTGCATATCATCTCCAGCAGGCAATGAATGGGCAGCTCAATAGCAAAGCTTGTGGTAGATTTGATCATCCCATTTGCAGGTGCGCTGTTACAGTGATCAGCACACAATAAAAGTACGGGACTGGAGCTGTGCTTACCACAGGAGTAAGAGCAGCTGCACACACGTCAACACATTCTGGCATCAGGAAGCGGTCTGCCAATTGCATCAACCGTAGAAGCGATTTCTCTGCAGTCACAACAACACTCTTGATCCCTGAGGTTTTCAGTCAAACAGCAACTTGGCGTCTGATGATATCAGACAAAGCCTTGCCGCCACAATGTGTGCAATGGTGTCAGCCGGGCAAAGGTCACATGACGGCAGTGTGTCTGAATCGATGTAACACAGCATTTCATGCTGCAAGGTTATGCTAACCTTCTGTCAGTGTGACTTGTCGGCTATAACAAAAGTGGATGAGCTGCTGAAGGTAGACTTCTTCGCCTGGCTTGACTTCCAATCTGAGCTCTTTCGAATGTCCATCGTCGGTCCACTCTTCGAGCTTTCGCCTTGCACGCAAAGCCGTGCAAACGTCGGCATGCTAGACAAGAAGAGAGATACCAGGTGGTGACACACAACTCTTTGAAATAACCAAAATATGACAGCGACGCATTCACTGCTTTGCCCAGACAAGACGCAGCTGCTGGCGCGAGCACACCGGTCAAAGCAGACTGCAACTAGATCAACGTTTGCAACAAGTGTTCCGCCAAAAGGGTGACGCACAGAAGCCATGTTGCCAAAGCTGCATAAGCGCTATACACGGTACCTAAAGACCTCCGAGTTGGCTGCTAGCGTCAGACTATTGACGTGCATGCTGAGCAAAGGAGCGTCTTGCTGCACTGCGCCTCGGGCCTCAGTGCGATCAGTGCCCCTCTCACACAGTACATGCAATACTCGGTCAGAGAATTGAGGGTTGTTAAAACCAAAATCGTACGCATGACATGCGGTCAAGGGTTCAGTGACGGGAGCAAGGTTCTGAGCTTCTACTGTGCTCGCTACCGGTACCGTTGCGAAAGGTGAGACGAGCATTGTGATCTTCTGGGAAGCCGGGGCTACATCAACTCAAGCCTTCTGCAGTCAGGTTTCAGCTGTTGCGCCGCGTTTCGGCATACATCAGGTGTGCACAGACAACGAAGGTTAGCGCGCTAAATTGCTTTTGCGCCAGAACCGACGCCATGCGCGCATAACTGCGCGCAGCGTCTCCGTGCTTTTGACTAACCAGGCTCTTCATAAGTCCGAAAGGTCTAGTGTCGAACTCTGGTATCAATCGAGGCACCTTTGCAGTCACACACATCCTGCTGCTTTTACGGCTGTTACGTACCGGTGTTAAGGATTCGAGGCGCGCAAGTGCTCTGAGAGGTTGCACGGAAGCATGGGGTGGATTACCTTCCCTTTGAGTCAGATCGTGTTGACCAGCGTTACCCTAGGTGCTCTCAAAAAGAACGGCGCGATACAGTGAGTCAGCAAACATGGCAATGATTTGTCGCCTCACGCGATGCTGACAGATACGTGTACTGCAGAGTGAATTCTAAGGCTATCAAAAACGACATCGCCAGGACTGCATTCGAGACTGCGGTGAGTCGTACAAATCACACAAGCTTATCTGTGAGCATTTTGCAACGGACTGTCAGTCTTGTCGTCACGCACGACCTGGAACCTGATGAATACTGTGTAACTTCTGCAGCTTGACCTGGGAGAGGACCTTGCTACGCGAGGAGAGCGATTTTGGAAAGCAATCATGGACCCTGTAAGCCATCAGCTACAGCCATAATGCATGATGATATCAGAATGTGTTCTTGACATGAACTTTGCTGCTGCAGGCAAACAAGGCGTAGGTTATGGTAGCTTCTTGTCCACAGAAAAAGAGTACTGGTGGCCTCTGTGAAGCTATCATGCAATGGTCCTGTGAGCGCCTTGAATAACAACAACAGGCAGCTGGATGATCATGGGCCACCAATGGCCCAGTCGATGTTGCACACTCCAAATGCAAACAGTGTAGCATGCATCTAGTTGACTGGCACGCATTTGCAGGATGCAGACTTGCCAGGCTTTCTCACCATGTGCAGCTGACACCAAGCACGATGAATGGCGTTCAAAACAGCATCATGTTTAGCGGCTGTGCCTGCACCTTGCTGTATGGCGATTTGGTACAGGGTGTTCTACATTTGCCAGAGCACTCCACAGTCCCTGTGAAGGTTGAAGAAATTCGCCTGCCGAAGTGTCCAGTTGCATGTACAAAAAATCACGAGTACAGATTACACTGGCTATAGTCACTCAGCAGCCAAGCAGACGAAAGTGTAACCTTTACGTGTGGTCCTTAGAACAGGCCTCTCACAGAAAATGTTGCAAGCCATTCCAGTGTTGTCAATACACTCACACACATGCATTACTGTGCTGGTGCAGGCTTGGCAACCAAGCCAGCTTCCTTATCCCATTGCTCAGGAGACATGACAGCATCAATGATGCTAGTTTCATTCCGCACAACACCATCAATCACGCCATACTCAATTGCATCCCTTGGCTGCATGTACAACGGTCTTTGCATATCCTGCAAACAGCAGCACATACTGTAACTCTCCAGGAAGCAATGAGTGGCTGCATGCTGGTGCAGTCACCAAGTGAGGCTTGACATATGTATCAACTGGTTGAGCTTTGACTGACATAGGCTAGAATATAATCAGGGTCCAAGCACGCACAGGTCTGTTACTTGCGCATCTACCCATAGCCCAACTGGAAGCAATCTTGAAAAGGGGATCCTGCTTGCTTGAGTACACAAACGCAGGGTTTGTAAGCTCATCAACTCACAGTCTGCATACCTTGTCAAGCTTATCCGGCGAGTGGCCAGTTGTCTGTGACAAGATCTTGAGCATAGCCTGCTTCTGTGCCAAGACCTCCTTCCATTTGATTTGAATCTCAACTGCTTGCCGCTGACCAGTGGGTGGCACCCTGGGTTGCTGTAGCATGGCTGCAACAGGCAGTCATTTCAGATATGACTCATCTTGTGACTATCAAGCTCCTTCATGACACTGCTGCTGGCATTGGGATGCACATCTGAGAGAGCAGCATGGAGCAGAAGGCTAAGCGTGTCTTGGAGCATATGCTGCAGTTGGCAGCACGGACCTCTGTTGACAGGCAGCCTGAAACATTTACTGCCTGTCCCTGGCATGAGAACTTTGGAGCTCATGCAGCTGCACAATGTACACCATCATGCATGCAATGTCATGACTGCGGGGGGCTATCATGCTTGAGTCCATGATTATGTACATACCTGTGGCATGTGGTAACATGAATCGCTTCCCCTTGGTGCCTGCTGACAGAAGCATGCATGACTGACCAATTGCCACCCCAACACCTACAGTGTGCACCTGCAGCAAAGCACGAGCATGAAAATAAGACTCTGACATACAGGATCTCTTCTGGAGCTCAATATGACAGACGCTTAACACTTGCAGCTTGCCCAAGCCAGTTCAGACGTAGAGATGTGCTAGGACTATCAGATTCACCTCGTTAGTCACATATTGCATGGTGTCATAGATGGCTGTGCCCTCTGTTTCAAAGCCAACCTGCAGACAAAAAGGTAATGTATCGGCACTTTAATTTTGCAATTTATGGGTTTGCAAACTACGTGTGGCAATGGCTTACGGTTTCCCCATCAGCTCTTGATGTCCCAGTAGAATTGATATACAAGAAAATTGGCTTGGTCCTGTCTTTGTATTGCAGATAAAGCAATTCTGCTATGATCAGCTCTGTCACTGCTGGAACCAACTGCGAAGCGCCTCATCCAGTCAGCATATGGTCTGTGTTTTACAAATGTGACACCGACGCTGCAGGCAACATTTACCGGCATGCCAAGGTACGTGATTCTGCTGTCTAGCAATAAGGATGGCAAGTCTGGAGGAGGAGTCCTGGGCTTGTGGTCCTCATAGCCACTACCAGGAGACACAACAGCTGGGGCAGCAGCTGCTTGCACATCAGGAAAGTGCAAACTTTGGTCTGGTGTCCACAAGTCTGCCGAGGCTTTGGCTGTGCCTGTAGCTGTCACAGCTGTCAAGTGCATGCACAACACCAGGAGCTCGCAACTTATTACTTGTAGCAGACCTGCGCGGCAGCTATGTCTCGAGCTGCATCCCCACTGTTTTGATGGACGACTGTTCTGAACTGAACGGGCTGTGCGTGGTGCAGTTTTCCAGAGTTTCAAGTTCTGCGCTTGCAGGGGACTGCTATGCAGGCACTGTGCAGAATGCTGCAAGGAGTCTAGGCCGGGCATATCACTTCGCGGATGCAGCTATGCTGTCTACCTCCGCTCGATTGAACTTGTCAACTTTCGCGACAACAGGCTTGAGGTGAGAACGAACAGATCTCGAGCAGGAAAGAAGAAGACCCACACGACCTCTCTGAGCTTTGCATACTGTATGCAGCATACACTTCTGCAAATGGTTCACTGCTGCAGTGCTGTATCAAATATATGTGGATGCTGCAGAGTGTCAGCGCCGTATCGAACTCGCGAACACTGCTTTGATACTGCCGGTTGTCACTGCATGCGCTGGAAGCAGCCCTGCTGCTTCTCCGCTTCAGGAACAAACTGCATGTAGGCTAGCGCGGGTGGTCAGGCCTTGTGGGCACATACCATGAGTAACCTGGCTGCTGCTCTTGCCATCTGGCAGAAGAAGCAGCAGGACCTGCAGGCACAGCAAGTGAAGACCGAAAAGGTGTATGCTAAACATAAGTCGCCTATCACATAAACAACAGCACCCAAGACCTTTGAAGTCACTCAACCTGTTACATCGGCAGGCAAGAGCTTATGCCTGCTGCGCTTATTGCAGAAGCAGCCAGCCAAAAGAAAACCTGCTCCTGCCAAAGCTGGAGCTGGCCGTGGCTCAAAGGCTGCCACTCCAGCGGCTGAGACAGCAGTTCCTTCAGGCACTGCAGCAGGGCAGGTCAAACAGGACTGGCGAAAAGCAAGAGTGCCAAAACCTCCCACTGCAGTGCCTATCGGAAAACAGCTCAAAGTATGTGCTTCACAAGGAGTCTTCTAAT
>JAABVA010006278.1_pt1 | contig 10568 bp, 13 predicted proteins | sample 5560331 | NCBI WGS metagenome assembly JAABVA01 (sample SAMN12812661, study PRJNA571458) | rock metagenome | isolation source: Antarctica rocks | place: Antarctica: Victoria Land, Mt New Zealand sud | collected 2016-01-07 | reverse complement strand
AGCACGCGATCCTCCGGCGTCCACATGGCGATCTCCAAGCAGGAAACCTCCTGGAACGTCGCAAACTCGGCCCCGGTCAGCCCGTCACGTCAGTTTCACCGATCTTTCAAAACGGGGTCTGAGTTGATGGGCCAGCGCCAACAACTCAAGCGGGTCTGAAACTGCTTCACCGTCTATGTCTGCTTCCTGATGCTGTCGGGCGGCAGACACTAGGTGCCGCGCTGGATGCATTGCGGCCAACAAGACCCGCTAGATCATCGCCATCCCGCCATTGACGTGCAGCGTGGCTCCAGTCACCCAGCCCGCCTCCGCAGACACCAAATACAGCACCGCCGCCGCCACGTCGGCCGGTTGGCCCATGCGGCCCAGCGGGATCGCGCCGCTAAGCTTCGCCTTCTGCTCCGCACTGAGCTTGTCGGTCATCGCCGTCTCGATGAAACCCGGCGCAACCAAGTTGACCGTGATGCCGCGGCTGCCAATCTCCTGCGCCAACGCCTTCGTCATGCCGGCCAGCCCGGCCTTCGCGGCGGCGTAGTTGGCCTGCCCTGGGTTGCCGGTCGCGCCCACGATGCTGCTGATACCCACGATCCGCCCGCTGCGCCGCCGCACCATGCCGCGCAGCGCCGCCCTGGCCAGCCGGAACGGCGCGCTCAGGTCCACGTCCAGCACCGCCTGCCAATCCTCGTCCTTCATGCGCAGCGCCAGCATGTCCCGCGTCAGCCCGGCATTGTTCACCAGGATGTCGAGCGGCCCGCACGCCGCCTCGGCCGCAGCGACCAGCGCGTCGGCAGCGGCGGGATCGCGCAGGTCGGCCGGGCAGGCGTGGGCACCCTCGCCCAGCTCCGCCGCCAACGCATCCAGCGCGTCAACCCGCGTGCCGGACAGCGCGACCTTGGCACCCTGCGCATGCAGCAAGCGGGCGATGGCGGCGCCCAAGCCGCCCGACGCGCCGGTAATGAGCGCCGCCTTGTCGTCCAGGCGGAACATGCCGCTCACAGCAGCCTCAGCATCGCTTCGATCTCCGCCGGCGTGCCTGCCGAGGCCGCCGCGCTGTCGGGGCTGATCCGCCGCACCAGGCCGGCGAGCACCTTGCCCGCGCCGAGTTCCAAGAAGCTGTCGACGCCCATCGCCGTGCAGGCCAGGACGCTCTCGCGCCAGCGCACGGTGTCCGTCACCTGCTGAACCAGCAGGCCGCGTATCTCGTCGGGGTCGGTAGCGCGCTCGGCGGTCACGTTCGCCACCACGGGCACCTCGGGCGGGCGCAGGGCCGTGTTGCCCAGGGCGTCGCGCATCACCTCGGCGGCTGGCGCCATCAATGCGCAGTGGAACGGCGCCGACACCGGCAGCAGCATCGCCCGGCGCACCCCGCGCGCCTTCGCCAGCTCAAGGGCGCGCTCGACCGCCGCGCGGTGGCCCGAGATCACCACCTGGCCGCCGCCGTTGTCGTTGGCCGCCTCGACCACTTGGCGCTCCTCGGTCCCGTCCTCATACACCAGGACGGCAGCGTCGGCGCAGATGGCCTGCGCCTGCTCCAGCTCCGCGCCGAGCAGGGCCGCCATCGCGCCCTCCCCCGCCGCCACCGCCTCCTGCATGGCCAAGCCCCGGCGGCGGAGCAACAATGCCGTGTCGCTAAGCGTCAGGCTGCCCGCCGCCGCCAGCGCGCTGTACTCGCCCAGGCTGTGGCCGGCGACGAGCACCGCCTTGTCGGCCAGGCGGAACCCGCCCTCGTGCTCCAGCACGCGCAGCACGGCCATCGACATGGCCATCAGCGCCGGCTGGGTGTTCTCGGTCAGGGTGAGCGTCTCGGCCGGGCCCTCGAACATCAGCTTCGACAGTTTTTGCTTCAGCACCTCGTCGACCTCGCCGAACACCTCGCGGGCGGGGGCGAAGGCGGCGGCCAGGTCGCGGCCCATGCCGGTGGCTTGGCTGCCCTGGCCAGGAAAGATGAAGGCGTGGACCGGCATTAACTATTTCCTCACGAGTGGGGCGGTATTGCTTCCGCGCGGGGCCGTGTCAATTGCGGCAACCGCGCTAGTGGCGGAGGGCGCAAGCCAGCCATGTCGTCCTTGCCCCGCGGATGCCACGGGTTTTAACTGGCCTGTCTTTTGCAGCGTATTCTTGCTGTGTCTACTCTTGCAGCGCGTCTTTTTAAAGAGGTGCCCGATGTGCCGCTTCCTCGCCTTCCAAGGCGAGCCAATTTTGATGGAGACCCTGGTGGCCGCCCCGTGCCACAGCCTGATCCACCAATCGCTGCATGCGACCGAGGCGAAAAGCGAGACCAACGGCGACGGCTTCGGCGTCGGCTGGTACGGGGAGCGCGAGACGCCGGGCCTGTATCGCGAGGTGCGGCCTGCCTGGTCGGACGAGAACCTGCTGAGCATCGCGAGCCAGGTGCGGAGCCACCTGTTCTTCGCCCATGTGCGCGCAGCGACGGGCACGGCGACCAGCCGGGCCAACTGCCACCCCTTCGCGCACGGACGGCACTTGTTCATGCACAACGGCCAGATCGGCGGCTGGGACAAGGTGCGGCGCCGAGTCGAGGCGATGATCCCCGACGAGCTCTACGCCGCCCGCGCCGGCACGACGGACAGCGAGGCGATCTTCCTGGCCGCCATGGCGCGCGGGTTGGACCGCGACCCGGTGGGCGCCATGGTTGCGACCCTGCGGGACGTGGAAGCGCACATGCGAGCGGCGGGCGTCGACGAGCCGCTGCGCTTCACCGCGACGCTCACCGATGGGCACACGGTGTGGGCGTTCCGCTGGGCCTGCGACGCGCGGCCGGCGACGCTGTATTACAAGGAGGGCACGGCTGGGCTGCTGCTGGTGTCCGAGCCGATCGACGGGGACCGCGGCTGCTGGCGCGAGGTCCCGCGCGGCGGCACCTTGGTCGCGGTGCCGGGCCAGCCGTTGCGCCTGGAGCGCATGGACGCCGATTTGGCGCTGATGGCCTGAACCCAGCCGGCCCGGTCCATCCAGGCCAGCGCGCCCATCGCGACCAGCCCGCCATGCACCAGGACGGCCCCGGCCGCCACGTGCTCAAGCTGCCAGATGAGTCCCGCGCCCGCTGCCATGCTGGACACCGCCACGACGTAGCCCAACGCCGGCGCAACCCGCACCGGCTGGCGCATCCGCCATGCGGCAAGCGCAGCAGCGCCCACCGCCATCCCAGCCTTAACGACCGCCATGAAGCGCAGCAGCAGTGCCAGTTCCGGATCGGCCGCGCCGCCTCCGGTCATCAGGCCAAGCGCTGCGCCGCCGATCAAGGCAGCCGTCAGGGCGGCGTTCCAATGAATTTGGTTGGTCGAGGCTGCTGTATGGAACATGCTGCCTATAGAACTCCGCTTGCAATCCGCGTGCAACAGCGTATACCCCGCCGCTTCCCTGCCGAGGTGGTGGCATCCGCCCCGGCTGTGCCCGTTTTGGGCCGACAACAGCCATAGGGGTGACAATGCCGTTATATGAATGCGTGCTGATCGCGCGCAACGACGTCACGCAACAGCAGGTCGAGACTGTTGCCGACAACATCACCACCGAGCTGGAGACCGACGGCGGCGCGGTCAAGAAGCGCGAGTACTGGGGCCTTCGCAGCCTGGCCTACCGGGTCAAGAAGAACCGCAAGGGCCACTACATGCTGCTTGGCCTCGACGCCAAGCCGGCGTTCATCACCGAGATGGAGCGCCTGCTGCGCCTCAACGAGGACGTGCTGCGCTTCATGACGATCCGCGTCGAGGAGATCGTCGAGGAGCCGAGCGCCATCCTGTCCCGCAAGTCCGACGACCGCGAGCGCGGCTTCCGCGGGCCGAAGCCCGCCGGCCGGTTCGAGAGTGGCCGCAAGCGCGGCTTCGACGACCGCGAGGAGTACCGCGCCCGTTCCGACACCGATGGGTTCCGCCCCCCCGAGCTGGGCGAGGAGTAAGCCGCCATGTCCGACCGTCCAGACCGTTCCGACCGTAACTCGTCCGATGGCGACGACCGCCGCGGCGGTGGCGCAGGCGCCGCTGCCGGCGCCCGGCGCCCGTTCTACCGCCGCCGCAAGAGCTGCCCGTTCAGCGGCCCCAACGCGCCGAAGATCGACTACAAGGATGTCCGCCTGCTGTCCCGCTTCCTGAGCGAGCGCGGCAAGATCGTGCCAAGCCGCATCACCGCGGTCTCCGGCAAGAAGCAGCGCGAGCTGGCCAACGCCATCAAGCGCGCCCGCTTCCTGGCGCTGCTGCCCTACGTCGTGGCCTGAGGAGCAACCGTCATGGCAGTCGTGGAACTGATTCTGCTGCAACGGGTCGAAAAGCTCGGGCAGATGGGCGACGTGGTGAAGGTGAAGCCGGGGTTCGCCCGCAACTTCCTGCTGCCGCAAAAGAAGGCGCTCCGGGCCAACAAGGCCAACATGGCACAGTTCGAGGGCCAGCGCGCCCAGCTTGAGGCGCAGAACCTGAAGCGCCGCGAGGAGGCCGAACGGCTGTCGGAGCGGATGGCCGGGCTGTCGGTCGTCATCGTGCGGCAGGCTGGCGAGAGCGGGTCGCTGTACGGCTCGGTGTCGGCGCGCGACATCTCGGACGCCTGCACGGCGGCCGGGCTGACGACGAACCGCAACCAGGTGGTGCTCGAACAGCCGATCAAGTCGCTCGGCCTGGTCGGCGTGAAGCTCGTGCTGCACCCAGAGGTCGTTTTGCCGATCACGGTCAACGTGGCGCGCAGCCTCGAAGAGGCCGAGAGGCAGGCCCGCGGCGAGCAGGTCGGCCTGGCTGGCGAGGAAGATGTCGAGCCCGAGGAGGAGCTGGAGTTCGGCGCCGCCCTGGCCGAAGCCGGCGGCGACCGCGACCGCGACAGAGGGTAGGCCTAACCCAACAACTCCGGTCTGAGACACTTCGCCTTGGCTTGAGACACTCGGCATCGCGCCGGCGCTCCCGAACCGGGGAGCGTCGGCGCACGTGTTTTTGACGCCTGCCTAAAACGCGGGGGCAAGGGGACGGATGACAATGCGACCCATCCTCGACGGCCTGATCCGGCGTTTCCTGGTCGTCGGCAGCCTGTCTGTCCGCTATCCCGACGGCCGAACCTCGACGCACCACGGGCGGACCCCCGGCCCCAGCATCGCGTTCCACGTCGCCGATTGGCGGGCCGTCCGCCGCATGGTGTTGAACCCGGCGCTGGCATTCGGCGAAGGCTACATGGACGGCGCCATCGTCCCGATCGGGTGCAGCATCTACGACGCGCTCGACCTGTTGCTGACCAACGTCGCGGCGGGCGGGCGGCAGCCGATTATGGCCGTCCACAGGGTGTTGGGCATCGCCGTGAAGCGATGGGCGCAGTTCAACCCAATCCGCCGCGCGGCACGCAACGCGGCGCACCACTACGACCTCAACGGCCGGCTCTATGCCCTGCTGCTGGACCACGACCGCCAGTACTCCTGCGCCTATTTCCCAACAGGGCGGGAGACGCTGGACGAGGCGCAAGCGGCCAAAAAGCGCCACATCGCCGCCAAGCTCTGCCTCCAGCCCGGCATGCACGTGTTGGACATCGGCTGTGGCTGGGGCGGCCTGGCGCTGACCTTGGCCCGCGACCACGGCGTCCGCGTCACCGGCATTACCCTTGTCGCAGGAGCAGCTTGCCGCCGCACGCGGGCGTGCCGAGCAGGCGGGCCTCGCCGACCGGGTCCGTTTCGAATTGCTGGACTACCGCGAGCTGCGTCCCACCCATGACCGTCCCGCCTATGACCGCATCGTTTCCGTCGGCATGTTCGAGCACGTCGGCGTCAGCCACTACCGGCGGTTCTTCCAGATCCTGCACCGCAGCCTGGCGCCCGGCGGCATAGCGTTGGTGCATTCGATCGGCCGCAGCCACGGCCCCGCCGCCACCAACCCATGGCTCGCCAAGTATATCTTCCCCGGCGGCTACGCCCCCGCGCTGAGCGAGGTCATCCCCGCCGTCGAGCGCTCCGGCCTGATCGCGACCGACATCGAGGTGCTGCGCCTGCACTACGCCGAGACGCTGCGGCACTGGCGGCGCAACGCATCCGCGAAGCGTGACTCGATCGCCGCACTGTACGACGAGCGGTTTTGCCGCATGTTCGAATTCTACCTGTCCGGCGCCGAGCTGGCTTTCCGCCGCAAGGGCCACATGGTCTGGCAGATGCAGCTCGCGCGGCAGGTGGACGCGGTGCCGTTGGTCCGGGACTACATCTCTGACCGGGAACGACCCGTGGCACGAATATCACAAGTGGTGTGATCGCAGAGTTGTCCCCCTGATCCACAGATGTCCACAGGGCTGCGCCCTGCCCCGCCGCCCGCAGATGCACTAGCATGTTGCCGAATGAACAGCATCGACCCGCCGCTACTTGGGCTCTCACAGCGCTACCCTCCGTCCAACGAACGGGCGGAAATGGCACTGCTCGGCGCACTGCTGGCGAACAACAAGGCCTACGAGCGGATCAGCGAGTTCCTCGCGCCCGAGCATTTCATCAACCCCGTGCACGGGCGCATCTACCAGGCCATCGTGCGCCGGGTGGAGGCCGGGCAACTCGCCGACGCGATCACGCTGAAGGCGGAGTTCGAGCACTCCGGCCTGCTGGCCGACGTTGGCGGGACCCGATACTTCGCGGAGTTGCTGACGGCGATGGTCGGCATCATCAACGCGGGCGAATACGGCAAGGCGGTCCACGACGCCTGGCTGCGGCGGCAACTGATCGAGGTCGGCGAGGTCGTCGTCAACAACGCTTTCGGCGCCGAGCCGGAGCTGGACGGCCGCGCGCAGATCGAGGCGGCGGAGAGCGCATTGTTCGGCCTGGCGACGAAGGGGGCCAGCGACGGCGGCTTCGTCACCTTCGAGCGGGCGCTGACCGAGGCCATCCTGGGCGCCGAGCGTGCTTTCCGCCGGTCGGGGCACGTCAGCGGGCTGACCACGGGCCTGCGCGATCTCGACAAGAAAATCGGCGGGTTGCACACGTCCGACCTGATGATCCTGGCCGGGCGGCCCGGCATGGGCAAGTCGGCGCTCGCCACCAAGATCGCTTTCGGCGCCGCGCACGCCCTGATGCGGGAGGTGCGGGCGGAGGACCCAAACGGCGTTCCCAAGGGTTCGGTTGCCATATTCAGCCTGGAGATGAGCGCCGAGCAGTTGGCGACACGGCTGCTGGCCGAGGAGTCGCGGGTCAGCGGCGACCGCATCCGGCGCGGCGAGATCGGCCAGCGCGACTTCGACCGCTTCGTGCAGGTCAGCCGCGAAATCGCTGGGCTGCCGCTGCATATTGACGACACCCCGGCGATCACGCTTTCGGCGCTGCGCACCCGCTGCCGCCGGCTGAAGCGCACCAAAGGGCTGAGCCTGGTGGTGGTCGACTACCTGCAACTGATGCGGCCGAGCGTCGGCACCAAGCCGGAGAGCCGGGTGCTGGAAATCAGCCAAATCACCCAGGGCCTGAAGGCCCTCGCCAAGGAGCTTGCGGTGCCGGTGCTGGCGCTGTCGCAACTCTCTCGGGCGGTCGAGAGCCGGGAGGACAAACGGCCGCAGCTTTCGGACCTGCGGGAGAGCGGCACCATCGAGCAGGATGCCGACATGGTGCTGTTCATCTATCGTGACGAGTACTACCTACAGCAACGTGAACCAAAAAAGATGGCATTCGACGGTGATGATAAATATGAGGATGCACTTAGGAAGTATCAAAGCGATATGAATTCAGTGCACAACAAAGCGGAAGTCCTGATAGAAAAGCAGCGGCACGGCCCGACTGGCAAGGTTGATCTCCTGTTCGAAGGGGAGTTCACCCGCTTCTCGGATATAGACCTGATCCACACGGGCGACGACTGATCTTGGGTTCCAACGTCGGCGCCATACTGGAGGTCGACCTTGACGCTATCGCCAATAACTGGCGCACAATATGCGGCCTGCACCCTTGGGGACCGGTCGCTGTCGTCCTGAAGGCCAACGCCTACGGTTTGGGTGCGTCGGCCGTGGCGTCGCACCTGTTCGCCGCCGGGTGCCGGCACTTCTTCGTGGCGCACCTCGACGAGGCACGGCCGCTGCGTCCCCTGTTGCCCGGTGCGATGCTGGCGGCGCTCAACGGGCTGTGGCCCGGCGATGCCCCCGGCTACGCCGAGGCCGGCGTCGCGCCCGTCCTGGGCTCCCTGTCCGAAATAGAGGAATGGTCCGCCCACGCCCGAGTCGTCGGCCGCGCCCTGCCGGCACTACTGCATGTTGACACCGGGATGAACCGCCTGGGGCTGTCGTCCGCAGAGGTCGACACGCTTGCGGCCGAGCCAGCCCGGCTGGACGGCGTCCGCCTGCTGTATGTGATGACGCACCTCGTCTCCGCCGAGTGTCCGGACGACCCGATCAATGCGTTGCAGCGGGACCGCTTCGCCCAGGCCGCCGCTCGGTTGCCGCCGGCGCCGCGCAGCCTGGCCAACTCGTCCGGGTGCTTCCTCGGGCCTGGCTTTGCGTCCGACCTCGCGCGGCCCGGCGCGGCGCTATACGGCGTCAACCCCACGCCAGGGTGGCTCAACCCGATGCGCGCAGCGGTGCGGCTGCGGGCGCGCATCCTGCAAGTGCGCGACGTGCCGCCGGGCGCCCGCGTCGGCTACAACGGTGTCTGGACCGCCAAACGCCCGAGCCGGATCGCGACGGTTTCCGTCGGTTACGCCGACGGCTACCCGCGTGCGCTCACCAACCGCGCCACCGCGTGCTTTGACGGGCAGGCGATCCCGCTGGTAGGGCGTGTGTCCATGGACCTTTCGACCTTCGACATCACCGACGCGCCCGCTGCCGCACCCGGCGGCTGGCTGGACCTCATCGGACCCGGCATTCCCGTGGACGAAGTGGCGCGGCAGGCCGGCACCAATGGGTACGAGATACTGACGCAACTTGGCACGCGCTACCGCCGGGTCTATCTGGGCGCATGATCGAACCATTGGATGCGGTCGCCGCCGTCGGGCGCGGCACGATCGGCGCTGTGCGCGCAACCGGAGCAGTGGCGCTGTTCGGCGCGCTGGGCCTGTCGCACCTGCTGCGCCCGCCGTTCTACGGCCGCATGTTCCTGCTGGCGTTCATTGACTTCAGCTATTTCAGCTTGCCCGTCGTGGCGCTGACGGCGGTGTTCTCTGGCGCGGTCATCGCGTTGCAGTCCTACACCGGCTTCTCCCGCTTCAGCGCCGAAAGCGCCATTCCGGGCGTCGTGGTGCTGTCGGTGGTGCGGGAGCTGGGCCCGGTGCTGGCCGGGCTGATGGTGGCGGGCCGGGTCGGCGCCGCGATGGCTGCCGAGCTTGGTACAATGCGCGTCACCGACCAGATCGATGCGCTGGGCACGCTGTCGACTAATCCCATGAAATATCTGGTGGCGCCGCGGCTGCTGGCAGGCGTGCTCGCCCTGCCCTTGCTGGTCGCGGTCGCCGACGTGCTCGGCGTGGCTGGCGGCTTCCTGGTGGGCACCGTGAAGCTCGGGTTCAATCCGTCGTCCTATTTGGCCAACACGCTCACGATCCTCACGACTACCGATGTCGTTGCAGGCTTGGTGAAGGCGACGGTATTCGGCTTCCTGATCGCGCTCATGGGCTGCTACCACGGCTACAACAGCCGTGGCGGCGCGCAGGGCGTGGGGTCCGCGACCACCAGCGCCGTCGTGGCCGCCAGCATCCTGATCCTGGCGTTCGACTATGTGCTGACCGAACTGTTCTTCGCGCGATGACCGAACCCAAAATCAGCATCCGGGGGCTAACCAAGGCGTTCGGCGACAAGACGGTGCTGGACGGCATCGACCTCGACGTGGAGGCCGGCACCTCCACCGTGGTGATCGGCGGCTCCGGCAGCGGCAAGTCCGTGCTGCTGAAGTGCATCCTCGGGTTGATCGAGCCTGACGCCGGCACCATCGCCATCGACGGCCAGGACGTGCTGCGCCTGCCGCGGTTGGAGCGGGAGCGGGTGAACGCCCGGATCGGCATGCTGTTCCAGGCCGGGGCGCTGTTCGACAGCCTGGCGGTTTGGGAGAACGTCGCCTTCGGCCTGCTGGCCCAGCACAAGGCCACCCGCGCCGACGCCCGGCAGCGCGCCGGGGCGATCCTGGCGCAGGTGGGCCTCGACCCCAGCGTCGGCGACCTCTCGCCAGCCGAGCTGTCGGGCGGCATGCAGAAGCGCGTCGGCCTGGCCCGCGCCATCGCCGGCCAGCCGGACATCCTGTTCTTCGATGAGCCGACGACGGGCCTCGACCCGATCATGGGTGCTGTGATCGACGGGCTGATCGTGGACTGCGTGAAGCGCCTGGGCAGCACGGCGGTCGCGATCACCCACGACATGGCGAGCGCCACGCGCATCGGCGACCGCGCGGCGATGCTGTTCCACGGCAAGCTGGTCTGGCAGGGTGCGGCGGCGGAGCTGCTGGACAGCGGCAACCCGATGGTGGACCAGTTCACCCACGGCCGGCGCGAGGGGCCGATCCATATGGAATTGCGGCGGTGATCTGGGCTAAGCTCGACTTTGGCCATATCCAGCTGGCCTGACGATGTGATGGGCGGCGAAGCGGGCGGTGCGTTAGGATGACGGGTCCCCGCCAAGAGACATCGCCATGCCCTGCCTGCCGTCCCGCT
>JAABVA010006277.1_pt1 | contig 10569 bp, 14 predicted proteins | sample 5560331 | NCBI WGS metagenome assembly JAABVA01 (sample SAMN12812661, study PRJNA571458) | rock metagenome | isolation source: Antarctica rocks | place: Antarctica: Victoria Land, Mt New Zealand sud | collected 2016-01-07 | reverse complement strand
GCTAGCTCATACTCTGGATGATCTGCAGCTGGTTCGATGAAAGGCATATGAAGGCCAAGAATCAGTGGATCACAACCAGATTAAGTTTGTTGCAGGGTGAACAAGAAAGTATGTGAATGCAGCAATTCAGTACAAATGTTAGGATGTGCAATAACGCTAGCACACATATTAAAAATACCATAGTATAGAAGCTGCGCAGCCAAGGACACCTGTAGTACTTGTAGCAGTTCACAGTGAGTGTCCCAAGCTGACAATCAAGCCAATTGGTGAAGCACTGTAATAACCCATTCATTACACTCATCTCCTGCATCACAAGAGGCAGTGCACCAAGAAGCAGTGCACCTGCAAAGCATTGTGCACTTTCAGTTTTGAACGCTAATTGGTGAAGCGATTAATAACCCATTACTAATGTAGCCTACCCCTTCACTAATGCTACAACACATGGATGGATCTATCATGCAGGTAACATACAACACCACCAACACTCTAGTTACACAGTGACATATGTTGATGCAGGACATCAGCAACGCAAACGCAAAAGCAGCATTTTCTGTGTGATTATCACACTGTGATAGAGAAGGCTGCTTGCACACGATCAGTGTGTGCGAACTGCTCGCCGTCTGGACGGTTTCTGAACTGTCTGAAAGCCATCCGCATCAAGTATGGGACCTTGTTGTAAAACAGGCTGTTGCTGCTGGTAAGAGTGTGCAGTCATAGGTACAGCATCAGGTGCCTGCTCATCTTGCTGCATGTCTTCCCCTTGCTGCATGTCTTCCCCTTGCTGCAAATGAGCATGCCCTTGCTCACCCTCATCTGAACTGCTCGAGCCTTCATCTTCGTCATACATCACAGTGCCGTCTCTGTCCACCTGCGTGAGCAAAGACCCATGAGCAATACATCAACACATGTAGAGGCATTGCAGACCATGTGTAGCACTGACAGCAAGCACGTGATTCTGACAATCAATATGGTGTTGGTGACTGGTCAATGAATGCACAATCTGACCAAATCTGAGTGGATGTTTTGTGCTCAGTAACGCTACTTATAAGCAAATACTTACGAAGCCAGCCACATGCTCCCCCAGAAGCATGCATGCAATCAGCAGGAGGCTTACCACTTCCTGCTGTGATTGCGCCAGGTTGTGAGCATTTGTGTTCATATGGTCCTTGAGCTGCTGTATTCTGCTAAAATTACCTTGCAGGCAATCCTGATGCAAACTAACAAGGGTAAGGGACACCTGGGAACCATGAAAACACATGGGTGTAATGCATATTGAAGAAGGTGATGAATGGCTGTGATAGGCTGCACATGAAATAACGCCATCCACAGGGCTTGGCATCACCTGTCGTGGGCTGTCATCTCGAAGCTCAGTGTTGAAGTCTTGCAGCATGGCAGCCTCTAGGTCTACCTCCAGATCATCAGCATAGTGCTCTGAAACCAATGCTTAGCATAAATAACAAACAAGATCACACATACGATAGTGTGGAAGCGCTGAGCCCTGGTGTTGCTGTGCGCAAGAGTGTAGCTGGTCAAACACGCGCGCCGCTGAGTGGGCTCTCCCTTGTACATAGCATGGTCGTCAGTGCTAGTGACAAGTGACACACCTGTGTGACCGTAAAACCAATGCAAAACGTCCTGGTACAGTTGTTCTGCCTTCTGCCGGCTCGAAGGGCCCCCCCACTCATTATCTATCGCTAAGCAAAGCGCAGTCCAAGTCGAAAAAAGCAAGTTGACGCCTTCTTCAAATTGAGCCCGCTAAGATACCGGCAACACGCCATGCACGCCTTTGTATATGCCGCTGCGAAGCTCCATTGCTGCAATGGTTGGTGAACACTCAGCAGCACATTCACTAAACTCCTACTGCGAGTCGAGCATTGCTCGGCAACTTGGTGACATAAAGGTTTTACAAACCCTAAGGCGGGGTCCGCTCAACTTCCCTTACGCTCATGCACAATGCTCACAAATTATGTACTGTAGGTCAAACTTGTGTTTTCAAAATGGCGGTACAAGCACCTTTGCGGTATGTGACAATGGAGTCCCATCATCTGGGCCTGGAAAGATCAAGGACTCAAACATTACTCCAGGCTCACAGCACCTTCTGCCTAGGCCTGTGACTATCTATGGTACACAACATTGTTTGTACAACTAGGGGACAAAGATGCGTCAATCCTACAGATGCACAAGGCCAAGCAGACAAACTAAAATCAAGCTAAGCATTGTCCAAGAGGCCAAAGGCAGGAGCATGGGGCGAGCTTTCTGGCCACAAGTCTACCAAAATAGTTTATTGGATTATACCCAGATATGCAAGAGCTCAAAGTGACAAGACCCCAGACACAAAAGCCTGATCAAGCTTGTGCCTCATGGTGATTTGGTTCCATCATCAGATGCTGCAGAAAGCTCCTGATATCCAGCAACATTCGATGGGAAAGCTTATCGCGTGCCAAGGCTTGATATGTCACTGAGATGTTGTCTTGTGACAGAACATCTGGAAAAGTGTTAGTGATAGAGGTCAACTGCAAAATCACCAGCAGCAGTTATAACGGGTGCATAAAATGCATATAGGGTAGCAACGTAGGAGCAGCAACACAGCAGCAGCAGCAAAAAGTCAGCGATCATGTGCTGACAGCAACAGCAGAATCCAAAGCATAAGCCAGCCACCAAGCCAAAGTGCATGTGCAAGCTGTCAGACAGATGTCACTGTGCACAACCTAATAAGCACGCAGACTTGCACCCCTGGCGACACAACACCAAACAAACAGGAACACAGGACTACTCAGATCAGATAGCATTGCAGTGAGCATACCATGTTGGGGCTATCTCTGCTGATGTAATATACAAGCCGGAAGAGAGCTGTGCGCCGCCAAGCCTGCCTTGACCCTCTGTTGGCATGCAGCATGCCAGCCAGCCCAGGTATATTCTCCCCAGAATGCTCTGATTGTCTCATCACCAGAAAGTGAGTCAGCCGGGACTGCTTCAGGCTGTCATCAAGGCCCACTAGAATGGCATATTGCTGCAGCAGCAGGCAGCACAGATCACATGTTGCTGCAGCTCTGTAACAGGGACTGGTGTTACAATTGAGCATATGGCCAGGCACAGAAGAGGTGCAGCAACTTCATCTTTGTGGCGTCAACCTTGAATGTGTACACCAGTGTGCAACAGTGATAATCGAGCGCAATGCACCAGTTGTGCAAGGCAGTGCAACATTCAAAACCCAACTGACTTGCCCAAGAAAGAGAACCTACCGGCGCTAAGTGGTAGAGAGCTTGTACATCCGCCTTCTTGCAGACAAGATGGACAGCATCAAGCACCCTGATGGACATTGTGGTGTTCTCCCACATGAGGTACTGCAAAGCCTTCATGACACTCTGCAGGCATTCACACATACCTTGTGACAGCATAACAGCTGGCTAACCTGCAACTAGAAAAGGTGCACAGGAAGCTTTGTGCCTGGTGGACAGGCAGTAGCAGTGCCTTTGGTCAGCAAGAATGCAAGCACATGCATGCTTAGGGAAGAGACTCACAGCATCACCAAAGAACTCTGTTCTGCATAGCTGAGGGATGGTGTCGAGAGCCACTGCGCTGAGGCCGTGAGGGCTGAGGTGGGTGTCCCCTTCATTCTTGAAGGGATTGTTGATGGACTCCTTGCCAGGGCTCAGCATTCCTTGCATGTCAGACCTGCAGGTTCATCCCCAATTGCTGTGGGCAAGTAACATGCATGCCTTCACCACATCTGCAGCCCACTCGTATACTGAGGGTGACTTGCAGGCACATGAGGGCCATGAAGACCAAGCCCTGATGTGCCCAGCCCTAGAACCACCTTTGCAGACACTTCTGCACAAAGACAAAAAGTACAGTAGCGGTGCCAGCATCATCATGATGTGCAATGAGTATGCCATCAAAAGCATAACAGCTCATCAAGAGGTCATTCAACATAGCAGGAGCAACTGCAATGTTGCAGCCACTGGTGATATACCTTGTGGTTCACCATTGCTGATTAACTCAGCGAGCACGTGTACAGCATTGGCATGATTCTTGTGTGTGCTGATGCAAGGATAAGAAAATGACAATGTGAGACCTCACCTCCTGATCAGCATGGCCAGAAGCAAGAGGGGTGCAGAGAGCTCTTGCATCTGGTAGTCCCCAGTCCCAGGGTATGTCAGGACATTGTCCACAACCTGGCCCGCAAACTCAGCTAGGTGGTTGGTGTGTGTCAGATGCTGCCGCTGCAAGGGGCCAATTGCACCATACTCCTGCAAAAGAGTGCAAACTGTATCAGCTACTGTTACCCACTTGCCTCAAACATATGCACAAAGTCACAGCGCTGCAGGAGGACATTGTCCAGAAGCTTGCTCAACGAGGTGCTTCCTCATTCTTGACTGTCATGCAGCACCTGATCTCCAAGGAGTAGGAAGATGTGTATGTGCAGGTACTGTAAACTTGTACTGTAAACTTTGCATGACCATTCAATCCGATTCATGCATTTGTCTTGTGTCTGCTTTTTGCAGCAAGCTTTGGCTGTTGCTGGTGGAGGCTCCAAAGTGCACAGCAGAACATTGGCTGGAGCAGCACAAGTTTGGATGATGCTGATGTACCACAGGCCAGTTGGTTAGTGATTGCAGTGACGAGCCACTTCAAGTGCGGTCTGAGGTGCACAACAGACATGCAAATGAGGAAGAAGGGCGCACCTTGAACAGAGTCATCAGTTGGGCAAAGTAAGCTTGGTCAAAAATCTTTTCATCATGAAGCGCAGAAACACCAGCACGGAGGAGGCCTTCAATCATGCTGCTCACAGCTGCTGGCATGCTGTTGGGCTCAGGCTGCTCCTGCACAGGGAGTCCCAAGTCAATTGGGCTACTAAACAAGGTGACAACATTGTGCTTGCAGGATGTAACTGTTGCAATGGCTTTGCAAAACCTGCCAACTGCAGCAGGGTCAACAGATTCGAGATGCACTACAAACACTTACTGCTGGCAGAAGCCCAGAGGGTGAACAATGTCGACAAGCATGTGTAGCAAGCAAGGATAACAGGCACCCCATGTGCATCATCCAGACAAGTCTTGCTGTGTCCATTCCGAGCCTCAGCACCAATACATGTATGGCAGAGCTGATGCCATCAGCAGCCCACAAGGCAAGTGTCAAAGTAGAAACATACCCCTGTTGGATCATGTGCTCCACCATGGAAGTTCACAGCAATCTTGAGAGCGTCCAGCACCACTCCGCTTGCAAAGTCTCGCACCTCTTCCTGCAAAGCAATAGTGCTATGGTAGCTTCTAACATACCTCACTGAAGCATGGCTAGTGCTAGCATCTTGCAGCTGGTTGCTCAGCACGGTTGCCAGCTCAAGGCTCTCAAGGCTTGCACCCTTGCTACAACAATGACCTTTGTTTGGGCAATTTTGTGCTTGCTAGCATCCTACAGGCTGCTGCTGCTTGCACATAGCATGAGCAGCAGCATGGCACGGCTATGCATCCCAACATTGGGTTGCTGTTCCTGTGTGAACTCTGACGCCAAATCCTGCGCACTCTTCATCAGAGATATGCATGCATGCCAAGCAATTGAGAATGGCAGATGAGAATGGCAGTTGAGAACGGCAGGTGAGAATGGCAGGTGAGAATGGCAGGTGAGTGAAAGGGTCGCATAGTCGCACCAGAAACAAAGCGTATGTGCTGCAAGTCAACAGGTTTGAGCCAAAGATACAGTATAACTGTCGCTCATTGCACAACAGCTGCAAAACAGCTATGGTGGTGAAGCTACACAATAGCCTGACACCCAAATTTACATACCACACTCATGATGATGGTATCTTCAAGGTGGACTTGACGTCTGCGGAGCTCTGAAGGGCGGGCCAATGTGACAAGCACCAGACGAGTTGCAGCCGCACTGCTCTCCATGATGTTCTGTAGCACGCTGCGCCAATCCGCCAGGTCTTCCCGTGGATGCAGAGGGATGCGCAAGTATATCTGCAAAATCCAAGATGCAGTCAAATACACAATGCAAGCTGCCAATGACGCCTCACAACCGGTCTCAAAATGGTTTGATCACAGGCAAGCTTGATGAGGCCTTTTGATTGGTGAGGGATTCTATACAAACTTGCAAATGTTTCAGAGGGTGTCTCGTTTCAGGTATCGCGTATTGACCATGACTGGCTGAAGACAAGCTGCAAATATTGTTGGCACTGAATTGCATAGCGGTGAAAACAAGCGCAGGTGACCACATGCTTCTAGCAGGTGAGCAGGATGACATGCTAGATAGAAGCAGACCTTGAAGAGGAAGGTAATGGCAACCTCAACAGCCAAAAGGGCCATGCCGTCAGCGTCCTCAGCCCTGCGTGAGGGGCCGGAGGGCCTTGAGCTGGGACCTACACTCACCTCTTCTTCATCAGCCGCCCCTGTGCATTGCAGAGCAGTAAGAGGATCCGTATGTTGGACATGCTGTCGTGTCTAAACATCAAGCTGTAGACAGTCATGTTGCAATGCAAGCCTTTCCAATGTTCCCAAATACAAGCCTTGACACTGAGCATGGACTCAGGCTTGAGCTGTAGACAGACACTTTGCAAGGCAAGCCTTGCGCTAGCAGACCAGGGTGCTCGAGACAGTCACAAGCGTGACCTGCATGCTTCAGACATGGGTGCTATGCCTCAAGCTCTGTGCAGCTGCCCCTACGCTTAGTCAGTAGACACCAAGCCTGGTCAGGCGGTGAAGACAATCTGTATTGTGTGGTAGCATGACATTATTGTGTCAAGATGCCTGATGCTAACCTGTGCGGCGAATCTTGTGGTAGCAGATTTCAGAGCTGGCCTTGACCAAGGTCATGATGAACTTGAAGTAGTCCCGATCCATCAAGTGTGTTTCCCTGAGGAGCTGCAGGTTGCCATCCATCACTCCCTGTGTGAATGACACCATGTTACCAAGCATACATTTGCTTAAATTCTGCCTTGACAATGCCGTCAGAGCAACGCTCTGATGATGAATGCTGCTGTTTTTGCACACGACAATTGAACCTCCCAAGTGGTCCATGCAGAGACAGGGGTTAAAACTCATTGGACAATTAGCCAAAAAGGGTGCAGGGCAATGGCAGAAAGGTACCTCATATATGGGACGTGGCATGTCATCTGGCAAGCTGACAGTGGAGCAGGGCTTCAGATCAGCAGGGCGGGTGGGCTGCATCACTTCTTGGTCAGCTGAGCCCATGACTGTGTCCTGACCCAGGTCCAAGGTGCTCACCCCCTGCATGCCCAATTGTGCGCTGAACTGCTTGACATGTAATAGAGTGTACACAATCTGAAAGGCACAAGTTTGCAGAACATACATGCACTGCGTGTAAGTCAATCCTGTTCTGATGTGCTCACATGCACAGTACACAATGCAAGGTGTGCTGCTTGTGTGCAGGTGAGTGTTCTGAGATAGGCCACACCTTCAGCGGCGACACACTTGAAACCATTGCCTGTGGCCTACGAGTGGCAGCCGGTGAGGGACTAGTCTGCATGACCTGAGGACTGGGGGGCACAGAAGGCAGATCCTCATCTTGCACTTCTGCAGGTGCTGACTGAGACTGTTCAGCCACTGGCCTTGCATCCCCTTGAGACATGTGAACATCTGGAGACTGCATGATCCTGCTATCCTGTGACTGCCCTGTGAATCCTGCTTCAAGCTGGGAAGGCAGACCCTCCTGGGGCTGCAGGGAGGTCCCTTGCTGAGACTGCACAGGGGAGGCAGCCTGGGGCTGCATTGAGGCGGCCTCTTGCTGTGGGGCAGCCTCAGCTGTGGCCTGGGAGGGGGCAGGGGTGGAGATGGCAGGTTGATCTGCAGGCTCCATGGACTCGGACCGCTCATAGAAAAGCATGTAGGCGCTGTTGGGCCGGTCAAACTCCTGCAACAAACAAAGCACGATCATGGATCAAACGCATCATGCTATGAAGCATGCACGAACAGCACGCAATGCCACTGTATCTGTGGCACAGTCAAAGTCCACAGCAATCGTATATAGAGCGCTGCGGTGCTACATTTTGTGTGCTTGGGAAACTTGTTGTTCCTGTGGACGCACCCTTGACACACACATCATCACTGTGACTTGATGCCTAACTGCCAGGTACCCACCTGTTGGGCACCTTTGAAATGCTGCGGATTGAGGGTGTACTTGCCCCCAAAGCAGTCCCTGTCCAGATTGCTAATGTCCCATGGCTCCACAGTGACATCATCAAAGCAGCGCCACTGATCAGATGAGCTCGGGGATGCATCCCCCGCACGCACCTGCACATCAATGCATACAACCTTTTTGATCCAGACCCACACAGAGGTTTTCCATGAGAAGCAGCTTGAATGTCCTCAAGAGATGATGTTTTGGACAGCATGTGATGGCATTGTGTTTCAGGTGTGGACACCATAATGCCTGCCTTGTCATGTGAAGTCAATGAATGTCATGACACTCACTGAACATTAACTTGCCCTGTGTGCCTTGAGCACCTGGGGAAACTAGCACTGCATGTTCAACATAGGGCGCGCAGAAGTAGTTGACACAAACTTTAGAGCGTCCAACAACAGACCAAACCAAGATGCTTGACGCTGCACGCAACAGGCAAGACTGGACACCTTGATGAAGGAGTAGTAGTGACCAGCAAACGCTGTGCCTGAGTGTACCACCACGCCCTTGAGCTCATACTGATACTTCTGCCTGCTGTGGGATGCAGCTTGGGGGCTGGACCCAGGGGAAGTACTGGCAGCAGGCTGCATGGTCTCAGCTTGATCTGCCTCTGCTAGGCCCTCAACTGTATACTTGTACATGTCCAGCTGCTGAGGAAACTCAAACCTAGACAGTGAACAAGAAACTTGGAAAGCAACTGTGGATGCAAGGCAATTATCAACATTGTAATTCAGGGCCAGTGGCAAATAACTCCTTGTCAGGCACGCAAGAGTCTGCAAGGTCTGTGTTGATGATAGGCCTTGCAAGGCTGTGTTAATGCTAGGTCTTGCACAGGTTACTCGTCAAGACAACTGAGAATTCCATCAGGCAATGTGCAGGTGTCACTGACCAGGCACCTTTCAAACTCAGTCAGGGTATGTTCATTCCCAAGACTGAGAGCACCTCAAGAGAAAATGCATGGGGACCTCTGCAGCTCACACAGTATGGACACTATGAACCTTGTATCCTTGGGTGAGGGCTGTTACCTATCCTTGATCTTCCAGCGTGTCATAGTCTCGTAGTCAAACTCAAAGCGCTTAAGATGAATGACCAAGGTATGTGGCAGGGTTTTGATGCAGCTGCGCTTCACAGCATCCACCTGAGCAGATATGAGTAACAGTGAAGTTATGAGCAGCTTTTGTAATCATTAATCATGCTGGCAAGCCTCTTGAGCCAATTGTGCAGACGACATAGGCTCAGCGATTAATACACAATGAGTCAGTGGGCATATCACTGCAAGTATACATTACACAGTGCACCAGCAAACATTTGCCGCACTACTATGTGCTCACAGGCGTGCCATTTTACAGCCACCAGGGTATACCTTCCGGCCAGCCTCTTCACACAGATACTGGTTGTCCCCCTCCATGAGCTCCCCTTGCACGTACAAGTCCAAAGACTCTTCCAGTGTAGACTTCCCCCTCACATCCAGGCTCAGCTGCATGCAGCCACATTGTATTCAACCTGTATATGAGATGTACAGCAAGAGAGTGGCTACTTCTGCTGCACAGGCAGAAATTTGGTAAGGGAGTGACTACTGTTGCACAGACAGAGATATGGAAACTGATTGTGCGTGCGTCAGCCAGCTTTTACACATGCACCTGAGCAGCACCTGATAGAACTCTTCCTCCTTCTCACTCCTGTAGGGCACCCCTCGGCAGATGATCTGCTGCGCAAACTTGCCCCCAATGACAGCTTGCATCACAGGGGGCAGCTTCCTGTCCCGCAAGTACTGATCAGCTGTGTCCTGCATCAAGTAACAACATATATTGTGTGTGCAATATGTTTAGCCCAAGGTTGACTACAACAACACCACGGTGCACACTGGTATCTGTTGGCTGAGGAAAGATGACAACGCAGCAACTTAACATCGAGAACAATCAGCAGAATGATCAGGCATATCGTGGTGTTTATTGCTGATATCCAAAGCCAAAATAAAGTGCATATGCAACACCTCCAGTGTGACATTGTGGTAGTTGTAATGTGTGAGGCATTACCTGTAGCCTGGTGAAGAACTCATATGCATCCTGATGCTCCCGCAGATTCAGGCGCTGGCCGTCATAGTCCTTGAATGCGTTCCAGAAAGGACGTGGCACGTAGTGATCCTGATTGGTCAGCGCCAGGTTTGCAAACATGTTCTGCGCAGACAGATCACGCTTCAACACAAAGCACAGCCAAGCCCATCAGTCCTGCTGTTTGGTGACTGCGCAGTGCTGCATGAGCACAGGACCTGTGCTGAAGCCAGTGAGGTGGTAACTGCAGAACTGGCGAGTTATTTTACAGAACTCATGATGACATGATGCATCATCATCTCAGCTTGGAACCAGAGCTGCTGTGCAGGTGAAAAGCAGTTGGGGCAGCTTGCTCAAGCGTATTTACTTAGACTTGGGA
>JAABVA010006276.1_pt1 | contig 10570 bp, 8 predicted proteins | sample 5560331 | NCBI WGS metagenome assembly JAABVA01 (sample SAMN12812661, study PRJNA571458) | rock metagenome | isolation source: Antarctica rocks | place: Antarctica: Victoria Land, Mt New Zealand sud | collected 2016-01-07 | reverse complement strand
GGCGGCGGTCGCCCAGCGCGTCTACGCGAACGACGACGCGATCGGCCTGCTGTCGGCCGGGCTGGCCCTCCTCGACCGCCTCCCGGCCAACCCGACGCGCGATCGGCAGGAGCTCGATCTGCTCCTGGCGCTGGCTCCGACCTTACGCGTGGCCAAGGGCTGGGCGGCGTCGGAACTGGAGCGCGCGCTCGACCGCGCCCAGGCGCTGTGCGATAAGGTCGGCGATGAGGCGCAACGCGCGCAACTGCTCTATGGACTGCAATCGCTCTACGTGGTGCAGGCCCGTCTTGACAGGGTCCAGTACATCTCCGACGAGCTCGACACCTTGTATCGGCGCTCGCACGGCACGGCGCCGCCCCACTTCGCGGGGATGATGCTCACCGGCGCCCGCCTGCACCTGGGCCACCTGCGGGACGCCACCACGCACTTCGCCGCGATCACCGCCAGCCACGACCGCGACCAGGTGCAGCGCCTGGAGGAGGCCCAGGGCGTCAACTACATGGTGCTCGCGCTGGCCTGGCAAGCGCATGGGCTGTGGTGCCTGGGCTACCCGCGGGCGGCGCTGACCCGCGGCCACGAGGCCGTCCAGCTCGCCCGCGACCTCGCGCAGCCGTTCAACCAGGCACTGGCCGCGACGTATCTGGCCATGCTCGCGCAGCTGTGTGCCGACACGGCCACGGCCCGGGCGCACGCGGAGGACGCGCTGGCGCTCGCAAGCGAGTACCAGGCGCCGTACTACCGCGCGTGGGCGGCCATCCTAGTGGGCTATACGCAGGCGTGGGAGCAGCCCGACGAGGGGCGCATCGCCCGGCTGCGCGACGCCATCGCGGCCTTCACCGCGACGGGCGCCCGGCTGCGTCTGCCGTACTTCCTCGCCCTGCTCGCCCAAGTCTACGAGAAGGCCGGACGCGCCGACGACGGGCTCGCGGCCCTCGACGAGGCGCTGGCGGCCGCGCGCGCCCATAACGAGCGCTGGTGGGATGCGGAGCTGCACCGGTTGCGGGGCGAGCTGTTGCGCGCGCAGGGCGCCGAGGCGCGCGAGGTCGAGGCGACCATGCTCCGGGCGCTCGAGATCGCCCGGTCGCAACAGGCGCGCTCTTTGGAACTGCGCGCGGCGATTGGCCTGGCTCGTCTGTGGGAGACGCAGGGCCGCGCCGCCGAGGGTCGGCGCTTGCTGCAAGACATCTGCGCCTGGTTCACCGAGGGCGATGCGATGCCCGATTTGCAGGCGGCCCGGTCACTCCTGGCGCGCGTGCCGTGACACGGCCTGACGGAGCCCAGTCGCGGCTAACGCTTCGCTAACGTTTCCCTAACGCCGCCACTGTTACGCTGCCTGTGACCCCTGGAATAGGGGGATCGCAGAGACACAGATGGGAGGACGACAATGATCACGGAGAGACCCGTAGCATCCGCACCCGACGCGGCCGCGATACAGAACCTACGCGGACGCTTGCGCGGCGAGGTGATTCAACCGGGCGACCCCGCCTACGAGGAGAGTCGCCGCGTCTATAACGCTATGATCGACCGGCGGCCCGCGCTGATCGCGCGCTGCCTCGACGTGGCCGACGTCATCGCCGCCGTCACGTTCGCCCGCGAGCAGCGGCTCACCCTCGCCGTGCGCGGCGGGGGGCACAATGGACCCGGCCTGGGGACCTGCGACGACGGCCTGGTCGTCGACTTGTCGCGCATGACGGGCATACACGTCGATCCGGCCAACCGGACGGTGCGGGTCGCGGGCGGCTGCACCTGGGGCGACGTCGATCACGCGACGCATCCCTTCGGCCTGGCCACGCCGAGCGGCTTCGTCTCCACGACCGGCGTCGGAGGGCTGACGCTGGGCGGCGGCATCGGCTACCTCTCGCGCGCCCACGGCCTGACCATCGACAACCTGCTCGGCGTGGAGGTGGTGCTGGCCGACGGCCGCGTCGTCACCGCCGACGCGGAACAAAACGCCGACCTCTACTGGGCCGTCCGTGGCGGTGGCGGCAACTTCGGCGTCGTGACCTCGTTCCTGTTCCGCCTGCACCCGATCGGCACGGTCTACGGCGGGCCGATGCTGTGGCCCATGGAAGCGGCCGGGGAGGTGCTCGCGTTCTGGCGCGACTTTATCCTCTCGGCGCCCGAGACGATCAACGGCTTTTTTGCCTTCATCACCGTGCCGCCCGCGCCACCGTTCCCGGAGGCGCTGCACCTCACCAAGATGTGCGCCATCGTGTGGTGCTACACGGGACCCCTGGACGAGGCCGAGGCCGCCTTCGCGCCGATCCGCGCCTTCGGTCCGCCCGCGCTGGACCTTGCGGGGCCGATCCCGTGGCCGGTCCTGCAGAGCCTGTTCGACGCGCTCTACCCGGCGGGCCTGCAGTGGTACTGGAAGGCCGACTTCTTCAAGGAGTTGAGCGACGCCGCGATCGACCTGCACGTGAAGTACGGCGCGCAGTTGCCCACGATGCACTCGACCATGCACCTCTACCCGATCAACGGCGCGGCGCAGCGGGTCGGCCGGACCGACACCGCGTTCAGCTACCGCGAGGCCAATTTCGCCGAGGTCATGGTGGGCGTCGACCCCGACCCGGCCAACAACGCGCGCATGATGCAGTGGGCCAAGGACTACTGGCTCGCGCTGCATCCGTATTCGGCCGGCGGGGGGTACGTGAACATGATGATGGACGAGGGTTCGGACACCGTCAAGGCGGCGTACCGCGAGAACTACGCGCGGCTGGCCCAGATCAAGGCCGCCTACGACCCCACCAACCTCTTCCACGTCAACCAGAATATCGAGCCGGCCACGTAGGATCGCAACGGGTCTGGTTCTCGCGGAGCGGTCCTCCATGAGGACATCACGGGCGCGAAAGTACGCTGGTACAGGGGCTGTGTCGCTCTGACTCCTGTTCAGCACGATGGGGCTGTGCCGGCCGCGCTTTCTAAGCAGGTCACCAGAAATCTGGCATGGTTTGTTGAGCGTGATTCGGGCGTAAAAGCGTGCCGAACTTATGATCATGTGCTTAGCGTACTGCCGTGAGACCGGGCGTTTCCGCCCCGCCGCGCCCGGGCGGAACCGGCGGCTGGTTCCAGGCGGCGGCGCGTTTGGTGGGGCGGCGGCGCGTCTGGTGGGCCGGCGTAGACAAGGATAGCACCGGTATGGACGGCCGATGACGGTCGCACACAACAAGGAGAGAGGCATGTTTCCCCACAACGACGGGCTCATCACGGCGTTGATCAAACTGCGCCAGGCCGAGATACGGCGCGAATTCGAACGTTACCACCTGGCACAGGCGGCCCGTGCGGGCTTGCCAAGTACGCCACACCGTCTGGCCGCGCTGATCCAGCGTGTCCGCCACTGGACGACCGGACCTGCGAGCCTGCCGGCGCAGCACTGCGCGCACGCTGATGCGAGGGACCGATGCTTAGCCTGACGGCCGGGCACGCGCTCGTCGCCGCCCTCAGCGACCATCTCGTTGCCCTGGGTTCCTACGTCGCGCTGCCCGATGCCACGCAGGCCGAGCTGGCGCTCACTGTGGCCGACGCGGAGCAGAGACGCGGGATCGGTAGCCGCGCCATGCGTTCTTGGTTGGCTGCATGGCCATGCACGTCCTTGCATGCCGATGCCGTTTTCGGCGCTCCCCCATCGACGAGGTGACCCCATGTCACAAGCAGGGGCCGTGTGTGCCGTCCGTGTCGCCACGACTTCGTGCGTTATCCCGCGGAGTGAGGGTAACGCTACAGGGCAGTGTTCGCGTTGAGCTGTTGATGAGATCCGCAGGCGCAAGTATAACGATCGCGCGGGCATCAGGTACTAGGATTGCAACGTCCTCGCTAGGCCTACTCAGGAAGCAAACGCGCGGGCCCAGCGCGTCTGCCTTCACTTGAAAGACCCGACACCAAACTCGACGTCGGGTGACCGACGACCGAGGGACAATCCGACGAGGAAAGGACAGACCGATGATCGCTCTGAGCAATCGCATCCACCTCTTTGCGCATCCGGACAGCCAAGGGGAGCTGACCGCGTTCTTCACCGACATCCTCGGGTGTGAGGCGGTGGTGGTGCCGGGGACGCCCATCGTGGCCTTCCGGTTCCCCACGAACGCGTCCGTGAGCGTCGAGTTCACGACGGACGCGCTCGATGAGAAGCACGCTGGCCGCGGAGCCTGGCTCGAGGTGCAAACCGACGACCCGGCAGCCCTGCAACAGAAGGTCCTCGATGTGGGCTTATCGCGGGTCGACTATGCCACCGGCCGCTTCTATTTCCGTGCACCAGGCGGGCAAGTATGGGGCATCCTTCCTAGTCCGTGAACTGTAAGGTCAGCGGCAATCCATCGCGCATCGTCGAGAGAATGGCGCGATCGTGGGTAGTCTCGCGTCCTTACGGCGTGCGTCCCAGGAATGCGGCGAGGCGGTCGAGTTCGGGCAGGTCGTGTGCCGCCAGGACGGGCGCGGCGAAGGGCGTGCCGGGCGGTCGGTCGCTCGGCAGGCTAGATTGGGCGACATGCGTGGCGGCCTGCACAACGGCGGGATCGAACGCGGGCTGCTGTCCCGTCGCCTTGGCCAGGTCCCAGCCGTGGGTCACTGTTTCGAGCAGGTGCATGCCGACCGCGACGCGCCCAGGCACGGTCCCAAAGGGGAACTCGAACGTCCGGTCGAGCAGCGTCGGGTTCCGCCACGCGGCGTCCACTGCCACAGCCGAGCGGCGGTACGCGCCCGCCGGGTCGTCGCCGAGTAGATCGGCAGCCGGCCCACCCCTATGTGCCAGCCCGCGCCCCATCGGCTCCCCTGTCGCTGCCGCTGCATAGCGGGCGTTGCCGCCGACGAGATGAGCAAGGAGTGCCCGCACGTTCCAGTCGGAGCAGGGCGTGGGCAGACCCATCTGGTCGGGTTGCACGTTGCCGATGAGCCGGGCCGTCTCATCCAGTGCGCGCTCGTGTAGGCGAACGATATCCATACGGATGTCCTTTCCCGCGCCTTCCTCTTAGCCAGTCGTTGCTGACGAATTATCCCGTTCATGATAGCACGGCCAATCTATGACTCAGAGTGATACTTGGGGTCGTTTGACGAAACGGACATTAAAGTACGCTAAGCGGGCTTGATGCTCACCAAGCCACACGTAGCCGAAACTTTGCGCACGCATGCTAATGCTAGGCCCATTGATGGTTGACCCTGCGTGCACGGATAGGCATGTGTGCGTATGACCAGACGTAGACTGGCCGTCGTGGACGCTTAATGAAGCGGCAGGAGGTAAGCGCGCAGCTCTTGCACGAACATCGCCCCATGTCGACGCTACCCCCGCCGATGGGACGGACGGCGGTGCGTCCTCGTGTGCCGCTGTAGCGCCCGTCGCCCAGCAGGCCGTCGTGGGCCTGATCGTGGCCGCGCAGGGCCAGCCGCTGCGGGTGCGGGAGGTCGTCATCCCTCAGCACGGCGGTTCCGCGCCCGTGGAGGCAAGCGCGGCCAGCGCCAGGAGTCCGCACGCTGGTCGCCGAGAGGATCGGGACAAGCAGGGGTGCGGCGGCCTCCCACCGCCGCACCCCTGCTTGTCCCCCTCATCGCGCGCGACTTACTGCCCTGCGGGGCTGCCTGCCACGCGCATCCCGTTCGCCGTGATGCGTGTGGCGTGCTCCGTGCCGGCGCTCGACGATTGGAGCACGTTGCCCGTGACATCGGCGATGGTCATCGTGCCGCGCGCGCTGTAGCTCTGCCCATCGCTGGCCAGCAGGATGGTCTGATCGACCGTGTGCGTGCCGGTGGGCGTCCCCGTCGGATCGAAGGTGAAGGCGACGACGTGCCGCTGAAACGTGAGCTCTCCCGTGCGGGCCCAGGTCCCCTGATGCGAGCTGATCGATCCGGGCCGGCCGGGGGCTCCGCGCAACTGGGTTTGGGCCGTCGTGACGACGCCTCCGCCGCCGGCATAGGTGCTCAGGGACTGAAATGGGGTGCGGGGCCCGAGCGCCACGGTGCTGATCCAGGTGCCTTCCAGGCCCCAGACATCTGTTTCCGCCGCCTGTGCGGGCAGCGGTCCATGAAGCGCCGCCAGTGCGGTCGCGGCACCCACGACGCCCACCCCTTTGAGCATCGTGCCTCGATCTATGCAGTGATTGTCCATGGTCGTTCCTCCTTCATGTGATGCGGTGTCATCGTTCCTCGTCGCCGCGACGCGCGTCCCGGTGGGTGGTGTTTAACGTCTCATGGGCTGCAGCCGTCGCGACGGTCGCTCGTCCCCTGTCATCTCAATGCGCCTCCTCCTGTCGTGCGCGCGGTCCGATGCGGGCGGGCGACGCCCGACGTGCGTCCGGCCGCCCTCCGGTCGGGGCATGTCCCCGCGTCGCCCCGCTATCTGGCCCCGCCTATCTCCTCCAGGTCCCGCTACCCTCCCTCATTCGTCGCACGATCCTCGGCGGCTGTCGCCGGATCGATCGCCCCCGGCGGCGCGCCCGTCGGTAGCGCGCCCGGCCCGCCGGCCCGCACCACGGTCCCCAGGTAAGCCAGCAGCGCCTCCGGGTCGGCGAAGCGTGCACTCTCCCTCCCCCGCAGGTCGTCCACCCGCGCGGACCACTGCCAGCCATTCACCGCCCTGCTGCGATAGACATGGAGCATATAGGTGTCGTGTGCGGGCATCACCCCCGTCTTTCCCCTGCCGCCCCGACCGTCGGCGCCACACGGCGTGGTGACCGCGGCAGATAGGTCTAGCATACCCCGGCGCTGTGACACCCGCGTGACGCGGCTCTAGGCCGCTCCGGGCGGCAGGGGCCCGCGTGGCGCGTGCGTCAGCGCCGCCTCCTGGACGCCGCGCGGCCTCATCTTGTGTCTGTTTGTGTCTGTGTCTTGTGTAAGGCGCGTCTGCGGGCGTACACTGAGGACGGTCCCCGCGTATCGGGACGCGTCGTGGAGGGTCTCATCGTGCCCAGGCCTGCTCTCCCCTCTGGCATCCGGGTGATGTATCGCCGGCAGTACCGGCGCTGCGGCAAGGCGACGTGCTCCCGCTGCGCCGCCGGCGGTCCCGCCCACGGCCCCTACTGGTATGCCTACTGGTGGGAGGGGGGGCGGACACGCTCATGCTATATCGGCAAGCAGGCCCCGGCCGACGTTGCCGGGACCACCGATTCGTCGCCCGTCACGCCCGTTTCCCCAGCGCCAGCGCCGGCGGGCGCGCCACTGCGGGTCCAGACGCTGGGGCGCTTCGCCGTGTGGCGCGGGGAGGAGGCCATCCCCCCCGCGGCGTGGACGAGCCGGCGCGCCGCCACCCTCTTCAAGTGCGTGGTGAGCGCACCAGGCCAGCGCGTGCAGCGCGAGGAGGCCAGCGAGGCGTTGTGGCCGGAGGGGGAGCCGACGGCCAGCGCCGGCAATCTGCGCGCCACCGTCCATCGCCTGCGCCGACTGCTCGATGGCGGGCCTGCGGCGACGAGCTATCTGCGCCTGCAGGGCGACCTGCTGGTCCTCGCGCCGGGTGGCGACTGCCCGCCGGACGACGGCTGGCTCGACGCGACGGCCTTCGCCGCGGCGGCGCATGCCGCCCTGGCCGGGCAGGACGCGGGCCTGTGCCGCGGGGCGTTGGCCCTCTACGGCGGGGACTACTTGCCGGACGATCCCTACGCGGACTGGGCCGCGCCCACGCGGGCGAGACTGCGCCGGCAGTACCTCGACCTGCTGCTGCACCTGGCCGCGCTCTGCGGCGCGTGCGGTGAGCTGGACGAGGCGGAGGTCTGTCTGCGCCGGGTGCTGGCCACGGAGCCCGGCCACGAGGATGCGGCCGCTACGCTCATGGGCCTGCTGGCCGCCGCGGGCCGGCGTGGTGACGCCCTGCGGGTCTACCAAGCGCTGGCCACGGCGCTGGAGGACGACCTCGCCGTGACCCCGGCGGCCGAGATCATGGCGCTGCGCGCGCGCCTGGTCGCCCAAGAAGCGGCCCCTGCAGGGACCAACGCGCCGCCACGGCAGGTCCACCCACCCGACCGCACCAACCTGCCCGCGCCGGCGAGCAGCTTCGTGGGGCGGGCCTGGGAGGTCGGCGAGGTCGCCGAGCTCGTGACCCACGCCCGCGTGGTCACGCTGACCGGGCCGGGCGGCTGCGGCAAGACGCGGCTGGCGCTGGAGGTGGCGGCGACGCTCGTGGACGCCTACCCCGACGGCGTGTGGCTGGTGGAACTGGCCGCGCTGGCCGATCCGACGCTGGTGCCGCGGGCGGTGGCCGCCGCGTTCGGCCTCGCCGAGCAGCCGGAGCAGCCCCTGCTGGCCACGCTGTCCGCCTTCCTGCGGACGCGGGACCTCCTCCTCGTGGTGGACAATTGCGAACACCTGCTCGGGGCCTGCGCTGCCCTGGTCGCGGCCCTGCTGGCGGCCTGCCCCCAGCTGCGCGTGCTGGCGACCAGCCGCGAACGCCTGGCGGTGCCCGGCGAGCACCCCTATCTGGTCCCCTCCCTCGCCACGCCCGACCCGGCGGACCCGCCGTCGCCGGAGCAGCTGGCCACCTATGAAGCGGTGCGGTTGTTCCTGGAACGGGCCGGGCCGCGGCGTCCTGGGCTGACGCTGACGGCGGCGAACGCGGGCGCGGTAGCACAGATCTGCGCACGTCTGGACGGGCTGCCGCTGGCCATCGAGTTGGCCGCGGCGCGGGTAGGCGTGTTACCTGTGGAGGGGATCGCGGCGCGGCTGGACGACCGCTTCCGCCTGTTGACGGGCGGCCCGCGCACCGCCCTCCCGCGCCAGCAGACGCTGCGCGCGGCCATCGACTGGAGCCACGCCTTGCTCGACCCCGCCGAGCAGGTCCTGTTCGCGCGCCTCGCGGTGTTCGCCGGGGGATGGACGCTCGAGGCGGCCGAGGCGGTGTGCGCGGAGGACGACAGCGCGGACGTGGAGGCCCTCGATCTCCTCGGCGCCCTGGTCGACAAATCGCTGGCGCACACGCGCGAGACGCCGGACACGCTGCGCTACGGGTTCCTGGAAACGGTGCGCGCATACGCCCGGGAGCGCCTGGAGGCGAGCGGCGAGAGCGCGCAGATCTCCCGGCGACACGCCGCCTACTATCTCGCCCTCGCCGAACGAGCGGAAACCGCGTTGTGGGGACCAGAACAGGCGTCGTGGTTCCGGCGACTGGATGTGGAGCAGGACAACCTGCGCGCCGCGCTGGGGTGGGCGCTGGCCCACGACGAGGTCGCGCTGGCCCTGCGCCTGGCCGGCGCCCTCTGGCGCTTCTGGGTCTATCACGGCGATTATGCGGGGTGGCGACGCGTGATCGAGACGGCGTTGGCGCGCGCGACGGGGATGGCTGTCCCGGCGGCGGTGCGGGCCAAGGCGCTGTACGCGGCCGGCTGGCTCGCCTTCCATCAGTGGGACTATGCGGGCGCGGCGGCGCTGAACGCGGAAAATCTGCGCCTCTCACGCGCGGGGGACGATCCGCTGGCCCTGCGCAACGCGCTGACCGGCGTGGCGAAGGCGGCGTATGGGTTAGGCCGGCAAGAGGACGCCATCCCGCTGTTCGAGGAGGCGGTCGCCCTCGGCCGGACGCTCGGGCACCCGCAGACGCTCGCCGGCTCGCTCACCAGCCTGGGCCTGGCCCTCGCCAAAGTCGGGGAGGGGACGCGGGCCGAGGAGCTGATCGAGGAAGCGTTGGCGCTGTTCCGGGAGCACGGGGAGAAGTATATCGCGACACAGGCGGCGCGGAGCCTGGCCCATCTCGTCCTGGCCCGCGGGGAAACGGAGCGCGCGGCGGCGCTCTTCCGCGAGAGCTTGCGGGTCGTGGGCGAGACCGGCCACAAGCAGGGGCTGGCCGAGAGTCTGGAGGGGGTCGCGGCCGTATCCGCAGCGAGGGGAGATGCGGCACGGGCAGCGCGCCTGTTCGCGGTGACAGACGCCTTGCGCGACGCCAGCAATCAGCCCCTGCATCCCGACGATCGCGTCACCTTGGCGCCCTACCTGGCCGCCGCACGCGCCCATCTGGGCGCGGTGGCGTGGGGGGCGGCCTGGGCGGAGGGACACGCCTTGCCGCTCGCGTCTGCCATTGCCGCGGCGGCGGATGCCTCGCTCCCTGGCTCGGCCCAGGAGAGGACGCGCTGGGGGAGATAGGCCAGCGACGGGCTCGTGGCACGAGGGCACGGCCTGCACGAGATCGGCGCATCACATGCACGAAGGGGACCCAGTTCCTCATCTCATGCGCCGTGATCGCTCTGTCGGCAGCGCATACTATACAATACGCAACCTTCGCGGACGCGCTGGCTGGCGAGACGGACGTTGGACGCCCTGCAACGTGGCGTGTCCTGGTAGGGTATACCCCAACAGGACGTCAGGTCTTTACCTGTCAGCGCGTCACAATAGGGCCAGGTTCTCCAATTGTTGATGCGTGGAGGCCAGGGGTCATAGACCCTATCATGACAGGTGTGCGGCCGGCACAACCCGGGTCGTGCGCTTAGCGTACATTATTTCCCGTTTCGTCAAACGACCCCTACTGCGGGGCGCGGGTAACGAAACAGGGCAAGTGTTCCGCGCCGGGCGCGGATATCGGGGAATAGGGGGAAAGGGCATAGCGTATGGCGACGGAGGGCGCGGGGGCCGGTGATCAGGATAAGGACTTCCGGCTGCGGTGCCT
>JAABVA010006270.1_pt1 | contig 10571 bp, 12 predicted proteins | sample 5560331 | NCBI WGS metagenome assembly JAABVA01 (sample SAMN12812661, study PRJNA571458) | rock metagenome | isolation source: Antarctica rocks | place: Antarctica: Victoria Land, Mt New Zealand sud | collected 2016-01-07 | reverse complement strand
GCGGACGGCGTGGCCGTCGCGGGCGCGGATGTGCTGGAGGCCGCGTGGACACGTCTGGCGACGGCGCCCGTCGGGCCGCGGGGCGAGGTGGACGCGCGTCTGAGAGTTCTTCCACGCCCTCAAGACACGGCGGATGTCTCGCCGCTCGGTCAGCTGTACCGGCGCGAGGCCGCGCGGCTCGCCGAGCGCTACCCCGCGCTCGACGCCAGCCGGCTCGACTGGATGATCGTCCTCTCGCTAGCGCGGACCTTTACCGATGCCGACCCGGCCGAGCTGGCGCGGGCGATGTACGAGGGGAGTCCGGGGCTCACGGAGCGCAAGGCCGGCCATGTGTCCGACTACGTGACCCGCACGGTGATGAAGGCGCTCGGGGCGGCGGCACAGGAGAGGATGGGCCGATGATCGGTGCCACCCCGTTGTATACTGGAGGGAGGAGGACAGCGTATATGGACACATCACAAGACCCGCCGCCCGCCACCGATGGGTTTCCGGGCCCACTGACTCCGGAGAAGGTACGCAGGGCGCGCGAACGGACCGAATCTGTGCGCGAACGCATTCGTCAACGGGGCGTCGACCTCTCGCAGCTGCCCGATCCTGTTGAGGAGCTGATCACGGCGCGTGAGGCCGGCGGATACAGGGACATGTAGCCGCTGTGCCGACGTCTGCCTTTGTCGTCGACGCCTCCGTCGTTGTGCGCTGGCTTGTTGATGGCCCATTCAGTGTGGAGTGCCGTGCTTTCCTCGATCGTTGTGGAGCACGCGATGCGCACCTCCGCGCCCCATCGTGCCTCTACTCCGAAGTCGCCAATGCCCTCTACCGCTTGTGCCTCGCGCGTCCGCCTATTCCGCCGCTCCTTCTCGACGAGGCCGTCGATTTTCTGCGGTCGTTGCCGGACTACGAAATCGCCCTCGTTGACCATGTGCGCCGCTCACCGTCGGGGGAGATCGCGCTCGTGCCCCAATGGGAGCAGTTGCCCGATGCGACGGTACGCGACTACCGCATCGACATTTATGCGCGGGGGATGGCATGGAGTTATCCGAGTCGGCGGGGCTCGCTCTTCGATATGTCCTACGCCGCGCTCGCGGAACAAGCCGGGACAACGATGTGGACGATCGACGAGCGATTCTATAACGGAGCACGCGCCCAAGGCATCACGCACGTCATGCACCCCGGACGCGACCCGCTGCCGTAAACGGGGCGCCGTTGGGGCGCGCCTCGTCTGACAAGACGTGAGGCTCGCCGAGGGCCAGAGCGGCCATGTCACCGACGACATGACGCGACAGGACAGGGCCGACCAATGAGCGCAACCAGGGAGCGCCATGAGAGACGCCTCGCCAGTCCCTTGCGCCCGGCTGGCTGCTCCTTCATGCCTGGCCTCCACGCTATTTCACACATCGAGCCTTGGGACAACATGTGGACATGCTGTGGATGGGAGTGGATAAGCATCGGGTCTACCATCGGACCACAGTCATGAGGCCAACGAGCCCACCTTTTTTTCTCGCGCCAACCGGGGCAGAACCATGTCGACCCGTGAGCGCATGTCCCCGAGCCGGTCGTGCTGCTCGCACCCCCACTCGCCCCAGTATGGACGCGCCCGGCTCGATTGGATGATCGTCTTGTCTCTGGCACGCACGTTCACCACTGCGGATGCCGCTGAACTGGCGCGAGCGATGTACGAGGAGAGCGCACGGCTAGACGAGCACAAAGCTGGTCATGTGGCCGACGACGTGACGCGCACGGTGATGAAGGCACTATCCGTGGTAGGGCAGGACGGGTCGTAGGTCGGATGTCCACGCGACCAATCGGCACCCTTATCCACCTACCTGTCGCGTCCACCGCATGCCAATGCACCGGTATAGTGGGCCTTTTTGTCAAGACATTGACGAGGGGCAGTTTAAGGTGGGGATCGTCCTTTCCCCGCCGGCTGGGGGCTGTGTGAGGCGTTGGTGACGCGCGGGGTTGCAGACGGGATGACGTAGATCTCGGCCGGTGTCCGGTAGCCGAGCGCCTGGTGGGGATGGTGCGCGCGCGAGAGGACAGCCGCACTCAATCCTCATCCCATGTCACATCGTCGGGAAGGTGACCACTGGTCATCCAAGACGTAGCAATATCAACCATGTGTTCAAATGGGATCGTACGGGCAATCGGCACAGGAGTTGGTGTACCTCCCATCAAGAAATCGACATCATGGCTCCAGTCCTGGTGTGGCCCGAGTGCCCACAAGTACGGCGGCTCTCCCGTTTCCCCCTGATACATGACGGACGCGACCGCTCCGCCTACTCCTAGCGATAGACACGCCCTACTCGGTGCGCATAAGACAAGAAAACCTGGCCTTTGATCCTTCTTGCGCTCCAGCGCATCCTGTAGCTGATCTGGCACGAGTATTTCTTCATCCTCAACCGTAACCCGCGGGTTATGAGATGCATCGGATAGTATAAACGCGCCTATTCCCATTGCTGTCTCCTACTTCCTCTTGTCCGGCGAACCAGTGTATGTTTTGTCGAATCCATCTGGTCCGATGACACGTACCCTCGCCCCTTCAGGAAGCATACCTGGCAGATTGCGATCGCATCCCACGGGCGTCTTGCAAGGCTCATTATTCACAAACAGCACACCTTCTTTTGCTCCAGTTTGGCGCATGAGTGCGGCTGTATGTGCTTCGACATGGGTCTTGCAGTTACCATTGAAGCCGTCCGTACCACGTGGAATGTCTTGGGACAGACCCTCTTTGCCGCTAGCTTGCATTGGATATTCTTGTCTCTCCAACACAGCGATGCCATGCGTCTTATCACCTTCTGCGCGCTCTGGTAGACGCCCCAGGTTCGATTCTATATCTTCAGCAGAAACATCCAACCCATTGTTGACATCTATCCCTTCCTCATCCGCAACATCGCTCTCGCCCTCATCGCCATCGAACTCGCCGTCCGCATCCCACCTGTCGGGCGTCGTATCGTCGATGCCCTCGGCGCCGGTGTTATCGAACTCCGGCGCCCCATCAAACTTACCAGGAAGCTCCGCGTCATCGGGCTCGTCGTCGGTTGATCTCAGACACCGTACATCCCCACGTATCTTTGACGGTGCCCTTGCCGACATCCCTCGTGAACTCGCCCTCGCTGTCTTCGCAGGCGAGCACGCTGCAAAGGTTCCGTTTAGCCGAATGTTGCCGCTCATGTCTGTGCCCTGATGGGACCGGCAGCAGACGCGTGTCGAATGAGCTACACCGCCCACGGCTCTAGCCAACTCCGGGCTAGCCGCCTCCCGGCAATAATGCCCTCTACACGCCAAGAGCCTATAGAAACGGTTAATAAGGACGCCAGGACCGTGTTCGAGGACTTGAGCCTTGCCACATAGACAGTCCTTTTGTCGATGCGAGTGCCCTGAGTGCCTACATAGACCTCATCGTGTCAATGAGGCTCCCTACTCGCTCCAAGAGCATTTCCGCGTCCTCACGGTTTGCTCCCATTCGAGTCGCGAATTCGTGGATGTCAAGACCGTTGCAAACCTCATTAAGGGCATTATTGATGATCCGCAGCTCTTGAATGCTCAATTCAACAGAGGCATGTTCCGCGCTAGTAGCGATTTTTTTCACCGTCAAACGCTCCTATTTCCCCTACTCGTTTTCATTATTGTAAGCCATCATAATAGTTTTTCCCATTCTTGGGACGAAAGGCTGTACCACCATCCGGGTCAGCAGGGTTAGTGATCACAACGGTGCCCGAGTCGCCACCCCAATATGCCGATCGATTGTTGGGCAAATCCTTATTCTCCGTCGGGTTATTCATGACGCTATCCACATGCGAAGCAAACTCGTTAGCGTTGTCGTATTCCGGATATTCGAGGCTATGTTTATCCCACGCGTGGCCATGAGCAATTTGTAGAGCCTCCGGGGAAAGTTGTTCGGGAGTTTGTTCTCCATCTGACACATCGCTCTCGCCCTCGTCGCCGTCGAACTCGCCGTCCGCATCCCACCTGTCGGGCGTCGTATCGTCGGCGCCTTCCGGGTCGGTATCATCCAATTCGGTCCCCGCATCGGGCTTACCTGGCGGCTCCAGGTCATCCGGCTCGTCGTCCTTGATCTCGGGCATCGCGCGCTCCCTAGGCGTCGATCATCTGGCCGGACCCGTTGTTCCCACCGGCGCCCACGTCGCCCTCGCCCACATCGCCCTCGTCCACATCGCTCTCACCCTCGTCGCCGTCGAACTCACCGTCCGCATCCCCATCGTCGAGCATCGAGGAGGCATCAGTGTCCTCCGTGTCCTCATCCGCCTCCTCAACCTCCGACCCTTCCTGCGCATCATCGTCCGTATCGTGGTCCATGTCGTCTAGTTCTAGCCGTTCGCTCATGATCGCTTCCTTTCTCCCGCTATCGGGCGCCGCTGCTTCATGAAGCGCAGGGGCCAAATTTTATCGCCGTCGGTGTTGTTAGGGAACATGAGAAAGCTCGTCGCGTGCATCAGGCGCTCTTCCCATGCCGGCTTGTGGCCGCCGTGCCGCTCAATCGCCCGTTCTATCCTCGACGGCCTGACGACGCCGTAGAGGATCGCGTCGCCGGGCAACGTCGATTCGGGCCGGGCGAGCAAATACTTCAGTTGCTCGCCCGCACTGTTGCCCGATAGGGTGAGACCCCGTTTGCGTAACCGGTTGTCCGTTGCGGGATGGCGGTCCGGCATGCCGTTCTTCACAGCTTCCCGCAAGTCGTGTCTAATATCGCTCCACCGATACCGGCCTGCCTGGAAACGGACCTCGCTTCGTATGTTGCACCGCCGTTCCCCCCCGTCCACCGCCGCCATCGCCGCATCGCGGACGTGCGTCAGCAGACTCTTTCCAGGTCGATACTCGTCCTCTGGTCGATAGAAGGGGATGATGGCGGCGTAGCGCGTATCGAAAGCGGCTTGGATGCACTGCCCGATCGCGCAGGCGAGATCGTGCGTCGGCGTGGTACGGAGTTCTGCTAGCCAGGCGGGACTCGGTACCGGCCGTGACATCCCGATAAGGTGGGCGACGACCAACATGTCGATCCAGAGGGTGAGGCGCATGTCGTGAGGATTGTCGACCAGCCACGATGCGCGCGTGATCTGTTCCAGCGTGCAGTATGCGCCCCGTTGACAGTCCTCGCGGCATGCCAGGCTGCGGGCCCGGTGGATCGGGATAGTCGGTGGCTTGGCGGCCGCCTGTTCGGCGCCGCCGCGATACGGCACCTCCATGAGCACCGGCCGATCCATGCCATCACTAAAGACGGCCGCCTGACCCGGAGTGAGTGTCACGGCGTAGCGCGACTGAGCTGCATCCAGATTCATCGTCGCTCCGACACTGTCACGATCATCTTGCGCCGGCAGACGATGCATCACCTTGAGCGCGGTGTTCTTGATCACATCAAGAAGGATCTTCGAGGGGATCTGCTCGACGACGACGATGCCCTCTCCGTAGGCGCGGATCTCGGCCAGGAGGCCCGCGAAGAGTTCGATCGCCCGCGCGGCCTGTGTCCCCGGCACGGCGTTCTTGAGCAAACGGTGGGCCTCCTCCACCACGGTCACATGCAGCAGCCCGACATCGCCGCCTTGGCCCTGTCGATTGACGCGTAGATGCTCGATCAGACGAATCAAGAAGATCCCCATCACAAAGGCCTTATCCTGGTCATCGCCCACATCTTCGATTTCGAGGACGACGTTGCGCTTCAGCAGTGCCGCCATATCGAGCGGATGGCCACCGTCGAAGACACGTCCCGGCGTGCCCAGGCGCAGGCTGCCCAGGCGCACGTCGATGAAGCCGCGCACGTCGTCGGTGACGCGCTGGCTGTAGCCGATGCTCTCAACGACCGAGCGAGCTGTCTGCTGCACGTCGCGCAGCGTCGGATAGCGCGGCGCTTCGCTCCCATAGCGCGACACCCCGAGTGCGAGATCCCAGCCAAGATCCGTATAACAGCGCGAGAGCGCCGATGCGAGCACTTGCGGCAGCGGGTCCTCGGCGTCGAAGGCGGCGAGGAACAGGGAGCGCACAAGGTCGACGTGTGTCTGCACGGGGAATCCCTGCTCCGGCTCTAGCGGGTTGAGACCCGCCGGAGGGACATCTGCCCGGCCAGGGCGCAGGACGCATACGGCATCGGATGACCCGAGACGCCCAGCTATCCGCGCATACTCCGCCTTGGCCGGCTCGATGACGAGCCAAGGGATGCCAGCGGCAGCGAGTTCTTCGAGCATGGCGCGGACAGTCTGAGACTTGCCCGATCCCGTCGCGCCGCACACAAAGGTGTGACGATTCAGCGTGCGCGTTTCGACACGCATGGGGCCAGCCGGCCCACGATTCGCGTCGAGCGTATTGCCGATACATATGCTCCGGTCGCTGGCGCGCGCGCCCTCCCCTCCTCGCTCATAGGATGCTTCCGGGGTTATGTCGAAGGTTGGCAGGGTGATGAGGTGGACGCCGGGCATTTCCTGCTCGGGCGGTCGGCCGATGGTGGCAAGCAGATCCGTCGTGGCGTCGAACGGAGACGAGGGACCATCGACAACCGTCGATTCACATGCGGCGATGTCCGCGAAGCGACAGGTTTCGGTCCCAGGCATGAGGATATAGGGCTGCCGCGCAAGGTCGCTCCCACCACAGAGCAGGGCGGCGACGTGCCGTGTCTCTCGCGCCGTCGGCGTCCCGACAAGCACATGGACGCGCCACAGTCCCGTCGCGCGCGCCCGCGAGAGTTCTTGGTGCCGCGCCTCGATGCGCTCCACCTCGAAGGCATCCTTCTCCGAGCGTTTCGCGTCGTACATCCGTTTTCGCAGGCGCGCCATCTCGGTGTGTACCGCCGAGAGCCCGAGCGGCTCGGCCACGACGAGCCAGGCGAAGGCTTGGCGCGGCAGAGACATGATGTACTCCTCGAAGGGCGCGCGGTACATCCCCGTCGGCGAGTCGTCCGGAGCGACGAAGTGGGAGTCGACGATACCACCGCACCGGGTCCAGGTATCCAGGGCGGTCAGACGACCGATCACATGCCCGGGTGCGACGTGTCTTCCTCGACCGCCGGCTGGGAAAAGGATAGGAACGGCCGCATCTGGGTCGGCACCTAGAGAGGCGTTCTCGTCGCCGAAGGCGGGCTCGCCGCCCACATAGACCTCGATGGGCGAGACGGCGGCGGGTACAGGAGCGGCGGGGCGGACCCAGGCAACGGCCACGGGAGAGCCCTCGCTGTGCGCCCCGATCAGCGCGGCGAGCAGCCCGGCGCGCATGGCGTCACTGCCCTGACTGCGCCGTGCAGGTGCGCGCGCCCCGCTCGCGGCTCCCTCGACGTCGGTGGCATCCACACGGCGAGGCACGGCGAGGATCTGATGGAACGATAGGTGCCCCAAGAGCGCGCCAAGGTCTGTCGGGCCGCTATCCGTCACGACGCCTCCCCCAGTGTGCCGCGCGTGGGGCCGCGCTCGACGCGCGGCAGGCCCGCGATGTCGGGATTGCAGTCGGCGACGACCGTCTGACGGACCCCCGACTCCACCCCGACGTAGAAGAAGGCGGTTTCCGGTAGCTGCTGGATTTCGTATGGCTCGACGGTGAGCTCGTAGACGCGTTGCTCGTTAGTGCTGGAGCTTTCGGTCGTGCTCTCCGACATCCCGCGCGTCACGCCCCAGGAGCGCGAGGTGCTCCGCCCCACATACCGATCCAGGAACACGAAAAACGACGGTTGATAGTTTTTGCTCTGTCCCCGCGTATCTGTTGTGCCCTCGCTGTGCGTCACCCCGCGGCTTGTGCCCTTGGTCATCCCCGTGACGAGGAACTTGTGCTCGTGGCCGATGAAGTCGGCGACGCCCTTGGCGTCTTCATCGTTGCCCAGCGCCATGAACGCGGCGCAGCCTCCCCCGCGACCGACCATCTGACGCGCATCGGGGCCATAGTGCTCAAAGAGGTACACGAGCCGCGTCGGAGTGCGTTCCGTGAACGTCGCCAGATCCTGCAAATGGCGGCTGCGCAGACGGTCGGCGCCGGCGACGATGATCGTGTGCTCGGGGCGCGCCGTGGGGGCGCTGCGACGGAAGGAGCGGAGCAGGAGTTGGAACAAGAGGTCCACGACATACTCGTTGTCGAGCGCCTCGTTGTCCCGACGCAACTCGAACACGTTGACGTCATGGGTCGCGGTAACCGCCGTGGCGTTCGTCGTCCCGAGTCGCGATACCAGGCCCGCAAGGGCGCTGAGCTGGCGCTCGATGTCCCAAGCGCTCTGTAGGAGGTTGGTCCGCTGGCGCAAATCGTCGCTGAATACCTCTTGTAACGCCTCGTGCTCTGATTCGTCGAGTGATGACGCCTCGCTCCACGACTCAGATCGCAGGATGACGCGCAAGCCCGCCCGGACGCGCTCAATGGAGAGGGGGTGCCGATCAAGCTTCTCGCATACCTTGGTGAGAATATCCCTATCGCTGATCGCCATCTTGCGGTCGGCTTTTTCCGCGCCCGCGTGCAAGGAATCCGCGAGCAGGCCGGCCAACTCGTCCGGCGTGAAGCCCGCTAGGAGCGCCGCCCCATCCTGGCCGTCGGAGACATGGACAACGTCCACAGTGAAGCCGCGGTAGGCGGCCATGGCGCAGAGTTCGGCCGCGAAGGATCGCTCAGAGAAGTTGAGCAGGGTGATGGCGCACTTATCGGCCAGGAGCGATGTCCCGAGCGTCGTCGCGAACGCTTCCCACCCGTAGGCCGAGCCGACGACGACGGTCAGCACCGTCGCCGTCGGCGCAAGGGTGACTTGACGCCAGAGCGGCTCGGTGCGCCACCGCCTCTGCTCGGCCGCCTCGTCGTCTTTCATCTGTTCGTCTATCCTCTTGGCCCGGCTCAACAGATGTTTGCCTCGGAGGATCGAGACGACGGGGAGCCCAATGACGATGCCCGCATAGGCGCCAATGCCTATCACGCCTGAGAGGAGAGGTATTCCCATAAGGTAGACGAGGCGCGGCACGATGACGAAGGCGCCAAGCGCGAAGCCAGCCGGCCTCCTATACTGTTGATCGAGGCTGGTGATGAGAAAGTAGGCAGCGACGCAGAGCCCACAGAGCTCAAGCAAGGCGACGTTCCCTGCAGCGTTGAATAACGCGAACAGGATGACGAACACGAGGCCAGCGGCCGACGCGAGCCCCGTGTAATACATGCGGTGCGCGTCTCTACGGGTGATCGGCGACGGCGGGGGCTGGCGGGGCGACAGGGGCGTGGGCGTGCGGTACGTCCAGCCTAGCCGTCGCGGCGATGCGAAAAGAGTATCGACCGTGACGTCATCAGGAGCATTCATGGCAACTAGTACCTTGTCGATCGATGTGTGTGCACCACGCCTCCACTGCTGGGTGCGCGGCGGACGTTCCGCGACACCTCTATAGTGTCGTTGCAATAACTCCAGAACGGGAACGCGGCAGCGAGCACGGACAGCCTCCATCCACCATGCTTGCGTGCACTAGTCATACAGACACCGCTGGGAGAGTGTCGGAGTGGCCACGCGGGTCATTGGTAGAAGCAGTGACCCAGTACCACTCATCCGGAGTGAGCGAATGCACCGAGATGGCCAGAGCCGGGGTGCCGCCAAGCGGGTCAACGTCAGCCACGACATTCACGGGGTCAACCCTCACATGGGTATTCGGCGGACACGGGAGTGATCCAGGCAGGAACGGTGTTGTGATATATAATGCCACGGGTCTACCCTTGTGTCAAACTTGCAACTATCTCGGTGAGATACAACGCGAAGATCACACAAGAAGCGGGTGGTACGCGGAGGTCCCACTCATAGGGCGAACCGTGTTAGAGATTGCCCCCTGGCAGGTGTCAGGCCGTCGTCAGCGATTCGCCGAGCGCTACTCCGCGCTCAACGCCAGTCGGCTCGATTGGATGATCGTCCTCATTGCAGCATTGTGTAGAGCGGTGTCAAGAGTGGCGATGTGTGTCGAGCGCTGCTGCCGGAACGGTACAAATCGCAGCGCTATCCATGCCGGCGGTCACATAGCGCAAGACTGTACTGACCGGGGTGCTACTATGATGGCACACGATGAGCACTGCCTGCCCATGGGGGATGGGCGCCGTGATTAGTCGGCGGGCACAACTGTCAGAGGGAAGAGTCAATGACCGATACGCCGAGCAAGGCCGCGCCGACCGCAGCCGACACAAGCGATTCCCTCGACGCCAATGAGCGGACAACGGTCCTGCGCGCAGCGGCGCTTGGATGGGCGTTGACCGAACTGCTGGGGCGAGCGTACATGATGGCAGCACCCCCACTCGCGATCACCTGGAGCGGAGCGGTACCGCATGCGCTTCCTCTCGCGAACGAGCGATCGCTCCAAGAGCGGCGGGTTGCCCTGGTAACCTATATGGAAGCGCTTGTTGGCGCACTCGACGTCAACTCATTGGCCGTGCCGTCAGGAAAGGGTCTGCCCGATGAAGGGAAAACCTACATACAGACGGTGCAAGAGGACATTAACACGCTCGGTGAACGCAACCCGCTACCGAGCGCGGTGGAGATCGAGGCCTGCCGACTAAACCTGAATCGCCGGCTGTATTGGTGGGACGAGGCGCTACAAGACCGCCTACCATCTATCTCGGCGCGGGTGTACGCCGCGTAT
>JAABVA010006267.1_pt1 | contig 10574 bp, 7 predicted proteins | sample 5560331 | NCBI WGS metagenome assembly JAABVA01 (sample SAMN12812661, study PRJNA571458) | rock metagenome | isolation source: Antarctica rocks | place: Antarctica: Victoria Land, Mt New Zealand sud | collected 2016-01-07 | reverse complement strand
GGTTGCCGCCAGGAACAGGTCGGCGTCGGTGCGGGTGAAGCCGTGCCCGAAGACGGTCACCGGCCAACCCCCTGCTGGCGCTGGCCCGGCGGGCAGGATGGCGACGAAGGGCAGCCGCGCCTGGCCCCGCACGCGTGGCCCGGCGTCGGCCGTCGGGGTCTGGGGGATGTCGCCGTCAGGGGTGAGCCACGACGGGGCGAGGTAGGAGCCGAAGACGTAGGTCCCGGCGGCCGCCACCGAGGTGTTCGGCACTGGGTCGGTGGCCTTCTTGTCCGAGCCCAGGTCGCGGGTGTAGGTCATGGTGGTACCCGCAGCGGGGAACGCGGCGTCGACCTGCAGCCCGCGTGAACCGCCGAGGATGCCTGCCGCCCGGTAGGCACTGCCGTTGTCGAGCTGGCGGACCATGTCGGTGAGCCCGTCGGTGGCTGACAACGTGGTGAACGTGCTCTGCGCCCGGGGAACCGCCCCGCGGTCCCCGCCCCAGTTGCCACCGCCGTTGTTGCCACCGCCGTTGTTGCCACCGGAGTTGTTGTTGCCGGCGTTGTCGTTGCCGGCGTTGTTGTTGCCGGCGTTGTTGTTGCCGGCGTTGTTGTTGCCGGCGTTGTTGTTGCCGTCGTTGTTGCCACCGTCGTTGCCGACCCGCAGCCGGTAGGTGGTGCCCGGGCTCAGCTGCTGGGCGGGGTGCGCGTAGACGGTGTTCGTCGCGGCGTCGTACACCACCCGGTCGACACCGGTGCGGGCACCGTCGCGGCTGCCGCCCAGCTGTTCGACCACGGTGGCCGCGGCGATGGCGGCGGGGTCGACCGGGGCAGCGAAGCGCAGCGCCAGCCGGGGGTCGAGGTCGAAGCCGTCGAGTTGGTTCAGCAGCCGCACCGTGTTGCAGTCGGTGGGGCGCGCGGCGCAATCCGGCAGCGGCAGGTTCACCCGCCGCCCGGTGAGCTGGGTGCGGTCGCGCACGGTGAGGTCGTCGGAGGGGAACACCGACACTGCCTGCGCCACGGTCGTTTGGGTGGGGGCAGCTACGGCTGTGGCCACCCCCGCGCTCATGGCCACAGCGCCGCTGGTGAGCAGGACGACGGATCGGGTCAGTGCACGCACAGACAACTCCTCATCGAGTGGACACCTCATCGAGTACGCACCCGATCGTCCCACACCGACGCCAGGCCCCCGGGATCGACTGGGTGTGCCTCAGCTCAGGCAGCCCGGGCCAAGCAGCGCTTTGAGGTCGCCCATCAGCGCCGACGTGGGCGTCACCCGCAACCCGTCGTCCAGGCGCAACACCATGGGCTCCTTGCGGTCGGACACCAGCCGCAGGTGCACATCCGAGGCGCCGGGGTGGTTGGACAGCACCCGCTTCAGCGCGTCGACCTTGGTGGCCGTGCACTGGCGGGACTGCAGGGACACCTGCAGCGGCTTGTCCATCCCGACCGCCGAGAGGTCTGGCACCGCCAGGTCGTTGGCGATGAGCGAGATCCGGTCGTCGCGCACCGCCACCCGCGCCTTGACCAGCACGATCGCGTCCTCCGCCACGTCCATACCCAGCACCGAGTAGGTCTTGGGGAAGAACAGCACCTCGATGCCACCGACCAGGTCCTCCAGCTGCGCCGAGGCCCACGGCTCGCCGTTCTTGTTCACCCGCCGGGTGACGCTGGCCAGGATGCCACCGACGGTCACCTGGGCACCGTCCTTCACGGTGCCGTCCAGGATGTTCGGGATGGGCGTGTCGGCCTGCGCGCCCAGCAGGTACTCGACGCCGTTGAGCGGGTGACCGGACACGTACAGCCCCAACATCTCCCGTTCCAGCGCGAGGCGGTGCTTGGTGTCCCACTCCTCGTCGGGCACCGCGACGTCGAATACCGAGGACATCGAGTCGTCCCCTCCCCCGCCGCCGAACAGGTCGAACTGCCCGATGGCCTCGGCCTTCTTGGTGCTCATCACCGCGTCGATCGCGTCGGAGTGCACCAGCAGCAGGCCCTTGCGCGGGTGCCCGAGCGAATCGTAGGCCCCCGCCTTGATCAGCGACTCGACGACCTTCTTGCCACAGCCCGCCGCGTCGACCTTGGCCAGATAGTCGGAGAAGTCACCGAACTTCCCCTTCTCGGTGCGGGAGGCGATGATCGAGCAGATGACGCCTGCGCCCACGTTGCGCACGCCGCCGAGGCCGAAGCGGATGTCGTCGCCGACGGAGACGAAGTTGTGCGCGGAGGAGTTGACGTCCGGGGGCAGCACGGTGACGCCGAGGCGCCGGCAGTCGGCTAGGTACACCGCCGACTTGTCCTTGTCGTCGCCGACGCTGGTGAGCAGGCCGGCCATGTACTCCGCCGGATAGTTCGCCTTGAGGTAGGCCGTCCAGAAACTCACCAGCGCGTAACCGGCGGCATGGGACTTGTTGAACGCGTACCCGGCGAACGGCAGGATGGTGTCCCACAGCGCCTTGACGGCCGAGTCGGAGAACCCGTTGGCGCGCATGCCGTCCCGGAACCCGGCGTACTCCTGCTCGAGCACCTCCTTCTTCTTCTTGCCCATGGCCTTGCGCAGCACATCCGCGCGACCCATGGAGTAGCCGGCGACCAGCTGCGCGATGCGCATGATCTGCTCCTGGTACACGATCAGGCCGTAGGTCTCGGCCAGCACCTCGTGCAGCGGCTCCGCAAGCTCGGGATGGATGGGCGTGATGGGCTGGCGGCCGTTCTTGCGGTCGGCATAGTTGTTGTGCGCGTTCATCCCCATCGGACCGGGGCGGTACAGCGCGATCACCGCCACGATGTCGTTGAAGCCGGTGGGCTGCATGCGCCGCAACAGATCTCGCATGGGACCGCCGTCGAGCTGGAACACCCCCAGGGTGTCGCCCCTGCCCAACAGCCGGTAGGTCGCCTCGTCGTGCAGGGCCAACGTGTCCAGGTCGACGTCCACGCCGCGGTTGGAGCGGATGTTGTCGATGGCGTCACCGATTACCGTGAGGTTGCGCAACCCAAGGAAGTCCATCTTGAGCAGGCCGATGGCCTCGCAGGACGGGTAGTCCCAGCCGGTGATAAGCGCACCGTCCTGCGGCCGCTTCCACAACGGGATGGCGTCCATCAGCGGCTCAGAGGACATGATCACCGCGCAGGCGTGCACCCCGGCGTTGCGGATCAGGCCCTCCAGGCCCCGGGCGGTCTGGTAGATCCGCGCCGCGTCGGAATCGGTCTCGATGAGCGCCCTGACCTCGGCGGCCTCCTTGTAACGCTCGTGCGCGGGGTCGGTGATTCCGGCCAGCGAGATGTCCTTCGCCATGACCGCCGGCGGCAGCGCCTTGGAGATGCGGTCGGCGATGGCGAAGCCCGGCTGGCCGAACACCACCCGGGCGGAGTCCTTGATGGCGGCCTTGGTCTTGATGGTGCCGAAGGTGATGACCTGCGCGACGCGGTCGGCGCCCCACTTCTCGGTGGCGTAGCGCACCATCTCCCCGCGGCGGCGGTCGTCGAAGTCGATGTCGATGTCCGGCGCAGACGGACGCTCCGGGTTGAGGAACCGTTCGAACAACAACCCATGCGGGATGGGGTCGATGTTGGTGATGCCCAGGGCGAACGCGACCAGGGAGCCGGCGGCCGAACCACGTCCGGGACCCACCCGAATGCCGACCTCCTTGGCGTGGCGCACCAGGTCGCCGACCACGAGGAAGTACGCCGGATACCCCTTGCCCGCGATGACGTCGAGCTCGAAGCCCGCGCGCTCGACGTAGCCGTCGGGAATCTCGCCGGGAAAGCGCCGATCGAGGCCGGCGATCACCTCCTTGCGCAGCCAGCTGTCCTGGGTCTGTCCCTCCGCCACGGGGAACAGCGGCATCCGGTCGCGGAAGCTCCACACCTCGGTGTAGGGCTGCACCCGCTCCGCGATGAGCAGCGAGGTGTCACACGCCCCGGGGACCTGCGCGTCCCAGAGTGCACGCATCTCCGCGGCGGACTTGAGATAGTAGCCGTCACCGTCGAAGCGGAAACGGGTGGGATCGGAGAGTGTCTTGCCGGTCTGGATGCACAGCAGCGCCGCGTGGTTCTCCGCGGCGTCCTTGGTGACGTAGTGGCAGTCGTTGGTGGCCAGCGGGGCCAGACCCAGTTTCCGGCCGACTTCCAGCAGCCCGTCGCGCACCCGCCGCTCGATGGACAGCCCGTGGTCCATCAGCTCCAGGAAGAAGTTCTCCGGGCCGAAGATGTCCCGCCACCGGGCCGCCGCCTCCAGCGCCTGCTCGTGGTGACCGAGCCGCAGCCGGGTCTGGACCTCACCGGAGGGGCAGCCCGTGGTGGCGATGATGCCCGCCGAATGCTGCGCGACGAGCTCGGCGTCCATCCGCGGCCACTTGCCGAACTGACCCTCGATGGAGGCGAGGCTGGACAGCGTGAACAGGTTGCGCAGCCCGGTCGCGTTCTCGGCCACCATCGTCATGTGGGTGTACGCCCCGCTGCCGGACACGTCGTCGGAGCGCTGACTCGCATCACCCCACAGCACCCGCCTGGTGCTCAGCCGCGACTCGGGGGCGACGTAGGCCTCGACGCCGATGATGGGCTTGATGCCGTGGTCGGTGGCCGACGCGTAGAACTCGCTCGCCCCGTACATGTTGCCGTGGTCGGTCATCCCCACCGCCGGCATGCCCAGCCGCACCGCCTCGTCGAACAGCGGCCCGATCTTGGCCGCGCCGTCGAGCATGGAGTACTCGGTGTGGTTGTGCAGATGGACGAACGAGCCGGCCACGCGAACCCTCTTCCTGCCGAGCTGTGAGTGCGCCGAGTGTAGGGCAACGGGCACCTGATTCTGGCCGTCGCCACGGGGGCCGGACCGGTAGCGTCTGCCCCCATGACGACCCCCGATCCCGCTGACCTGCGGCTGGTCGCCGCGCTGGCCGAACTGGGGCGGGCGAGCCTGTTCGACGTCGCCGCGCGCGCCGGAATCGCCCCCGAGGAGGCCGCCATCAAGATGCTCCGGCTCAACGCTGCGGGGCTGCGCCTGGTGCTCGGGGTCGAGGGTGACCAGGCGGCCCTGCACGCCTGGGTGACGGCCCGGCGACCCCATCCGGCACCCCCCACCCCACCGGCCCAGCCGCAGTGGGGTTCGGCGTCGGCAGCCCCGGTGGGGTGGGGCGTTCCACCGTCCAGCGGGTGGGTGCGGCCCGGGCCGGGGACACCCCAGGGGCCACTCGCACCCCAGGGGCCGCCCGCACCCCAGGGGCCGCCCGCACCCCAGGGGCCGCCCGCACCTCAGCCTCCGCCCGCACCGGCGCCGGTGGGCACCCGATTGGGCGGCGTCGGGCCCCACGGCGCCCCGGTGTGGGTGACGCCGGTGGAGGTGATCGACACCGCCGATGCGCTCGTCGCTGCCGCGGGGCACACCCTGGCCACGGGCTCGCGGGCGTCGGTGGTGCACACCGAGGTGACGGCCGGCGCCGCGGGCTACCCGACCGCGCCCGACGCCGGCCTGGTGCTGGTGCTGGCCGACGGCCGCGAGGTGTCGCGCTCATCGGCCACGCTCACCTCACGGCCCCCGTTCCGCGGCGGTTTGGCGGCCGGCGAGACGGCGGTCGGCAACACCGTGTTCGAACTCGACGCCCAGGCCACGATCGTCGGAGTGCGGTGGCGCAGTGTCCCCCACGCCGTACCTCTGCAGTGGCGGCTGTAGTCAGGACGCGGGCACGTGGCCGTCGTCGGGCCCAGGGCCGACCGTTGCGGTCTGCTCCGGCAGCAGCGGCGTCACCGCGAGCCCGCCGTAGGAGGTGCCCACCGGCGCCGCCTGCACCGAGCGCACCCCGGCCCGGCCGGCAACTGTGCTCAGCTGCTGCGCCGTGCCGCGCAGCACCAGCCCCACCACGCACGCGCAGCCCGCAGCCAGCCGCGCCGCGGAGAGCGCCGCCACCGCGGCCTGCCGCCCGGTGCTCACCGCAGCCAGCTCCTGCGCCCGGCCGGCGGCCCGGCGCGCGGAGTCGGTGAGTTCGGCGCCGAGGTCGGCGGGGCCGCGCTGATCGGCCACCTCCAGCGCCACTAGCGCTGTCTGCACCCGCGGCACCGGAACCCGCAGCAGCACCCGCGAGGTGCGCACCCCGGATGTCAGCTGCGCGGCCTCCACCGGGGTGAGTTCCTGCGTCGGCGCGAGCAGCGCCCACAGCTCCTCACCCGTCGACCCACCGCGGAGGCTGCGTGCCGAGCGCTGCAGGTAAGCGCTGACCAGCTCACCGCTGTCCGGCCCCAGCACCGCGCCGGGATGGGTGCGCTCCTGCGCCGGGGTGCCCACGCCGAGCACCAGGGCGGCGACGACGAGGACGGTCACCGCGGTCAACCACACCCGGATGGTGCCCACCGCTGTTCTCAGGGGGCGGGCCGCAGCACGTCCAGCGCGCGCTGCAGGTCGTCGGGGTACGCGCTGTCCACCTCGACCCGGTGTCCGTCGGCGGGGTGCGCGAAGCCGAGCGTGCGGGCGTGCAACCACTGCCGGGTGAGCCCCAGCCTGGCCGACAGCGTGGGGTCGGCACCGTAGGTGGCGTCCCCGCAGCAGGGGTGACGCAGCGCCGCGAAGTGCACCCGGATCTGGTGGGTGCGCCCGGTCTCCAGCGCCACGTCGAGCAGGCTCGCGGCGGGGAACGCCTCGAGCGTGTCGTAGTGGGTGACGCTGGGTTTGCCGTCGGCCAGCACCGCGAAACGCCAGTCGTGTCGGGGGTGGCGCCCGATGGGGGCGTCGATGGTGCCGCTGGTGGGGTCCGGGTGCCCCTGCACCACCGCGTGATACCGCTTGGTGACGGTGCGCTCCTTGAACGCGCGCTTGAGCTGGGTGTACGCGTGCTCCGATGCGGCCACCACCATCACCCCGGAGGTGCCGACGTCGAGCCGGTGCACGATGCCCTGGCGTTCCTGGGCCCCCGAGGTGGCGATGCGGAACCCCGCCGCGACCAGACCACCCACCACCGTCGGCCCGGTCCACCCCGGGCTGGGGTGGGCGGCTACCCCGACGGGTTTGTCCACCACCACGATGTCGTCGTCGGCCAGCAGGACGCGTAAGCCGTCCACCGGCTCGCTGGGTACGACCGGGGCGCGCTGCGGCTCGGGCAGCGACACCTCGAGCCACGCCCCGGCTCCCAGCCGGTCGGACTTGCCCACCGCGTGCCCGTCCAGGGTGACGCTGCCGTCCTCGGCGAGGGCCGCCACCGTGGTGCGGGACAGGCCGAGCAACCGGGCCAGCCCGGCGTCCACCCGCAGGCCGTCGAGCCCGTCCGGTACGGGCATGGACCGGGTGTCAGGCACTGGCGTCGGCCTGTTGCCCAGGCTTGTGCTCGCGGGAGCGCGCGGTGTGGGTGCCGTCGGGTTCGCGACCCAGGAAGGCCATGAGCACGAGCAGGGTGCCCCCGGTGACGATGCTCGGATCGGCGAGGTTGAACACCGGCCAGATGCTGCGGCCGTCGTGGACCAGGGCGACGAAGTCGATCACGTGGCCCTGCAACGGCCCTGGCGAGCGGAAGACCCGATCGACCAGGTTGCCCAGCGCGCCACCGAGCACCAGGCCGAGCCCGGTGGCCCAGCCAGGTGAGCGCAACCTGCGGGCCATCCGCACGATCACCACGACCACCGCCACCGCGACCAGGGTAAGCAGCCAGGTCATGCCCGTGGCGAGGCTGAAGGCCGCCCCCGGGTTGCGTAGCAGCCGCAGCTCCAGGAAGCCACCGGGGATCCGCACCGGACGCCGCGGATCGACGACGGCGACCGCCGCCACCTTGGTGAGCAGGTCCAGGGCCAGCACCGCGACCGTGACCGCGCTGAGCAGCCGGATGCGGCCGCGGCCGCGGCCGCTCGGCGCCGACGTCGGCTCGGGGGACACGGGTTCGGTGCTCACCCCCCCATCATCGCGCATCGCGCGCGGGGTCCGGTCACTGCGCACCGGTGATGCCCTTCCAGCGGGCCAGGCGCCCACCGGCGTCGACCGCTCTGATCCGTGCCTCGGTGGCCTCCCGCGCGGCCGTGGTGGTGACGACGAGCAGCTGGTCGCCACGTCTGAGCCGGGTGCCGGGATCGGGGGTGAAGCCCTTGCCCTCCCGCACCACCAGGCTCACCGTCGCCCCGGCGGGTAACCGCAGCTCACCGAGGTACACCCCGTGCAGCTGCGAGGTGGCGGGCACCCGCACCTGCAGCAGGTCGGCGTGCAGGCTCTGCAGCGGAGCGGCGTCCACCGAAACCTCCTCCACCTGCTGCACCGTCACCCGCAGCCGGCGGGCGACGAAGGGCAGTGAGGTGCCCTGCACCAGGGTGAACACGACCACCAGCACGAAGACCACGTCGAGCAGCCGCTGCGCCCCAGCGACCCCCTCCACCAACGGGATGGTGGCCAAGACGATGGGCACCGCTCCGCGCAGGCCGGAGAACGACAGGAACGCCTGCTCCCGCCAGGGCACCCGCAGCGGCACCGCAGCCGCCAGCACCGACAGCGGTCGCGCGACGAGCAACAGCACCAACCCGATGAGCACCGCGTCGCCGATCGCCGCGGGCAGCCTGGTCGGGGAGGCGTAGAGGCCGAGCAGCACGAACAGCCCGATCTGCGCGAGCCAACCGGTGCCCTCGGCGAAGCTCACCGTGTCCGAACGGTGCGGCAGGTCGGAGTTGCCGAGCACCAGCGCGCAGACGTAGGTGCCCAACAGCCCGCTGGCGTGCAGCAGCTGCCCACAGGAATAGCTCAGCACGCACACCGACACCGCGGCCAGCGGATACAGCCCCGTCGCCGGCAGCGCGACCCGACGCAGCACCCATGCGCCCCCGAAGCCCAGGGCGGCACCCACCGCGGCGCCGACCACCAGCTCGTAGATCACCACGCCCGGCGTCCACCACGGGATCGGCCCGGGGCCGGCGAACAGCACCACGGCGATGACGACGGGCGCGTCGTTGAATCCCGACTCCAGCTCGAGCGCCCCGACCAGTCGCCTGCGCACCGACAGGCCCCGGAGCACGCTGAACACCGCGGCGGCGTCGGTGGACGAGAGCACCGCGCCCCACAGCAGGGCCACCCGCCAGTCCAGGCCCAGCAGCAGGTGGACCGCGGCACCCACCACCCCGATGCTCACCACCACGGACACGGTGGACAGGGCGACGCCGAGCCCCAGGGCCGGTCGCACCGTCGTCCACCGGGTGGTCATCCCGCCCTCGGTCAGGATGAGCACCAGCGCAGCGAGCCCCAGCTCCTCGGTCAGCCTGGCGTCCGAGAACTGCACCCCGAGCCCGCTCTCACCGATGACCAGCCCGATCCCGAGGAAAAGCAACAGGGCGGGCAGGCCGAGCGAGGACGAGGCGCGGGCCCCGAGCACGCCGAGGATCAGGATGACCGCACCGGCTCCGAGCACCAGCTCCAGCGCCACGCCGGCACCCGCCCTTCCGACACCGTCCCGCACCCGAAGGTCTCAGTCTCCCAGGCGCCGAGGTCACCGTCTCCCCGGCGCCACACACCCCTGTCTGCGACGGGCGCGCCGCGGGGGTGGTTACGGTGGCTGGGTGCGCAGGCGCCAGGTAATCAGCCAGCGGCTGCGGGGCGTCGCGATGTGCGCCGCGACGGTGGCGGTGCTGGCCGGGTGTTCGTCGGGCCCGAACATCGCCTCCCCGCCGAGCCCCACCCCGGTGAGTACTGCCGTGATCGCGCAGCCTGCGGTGACCGTGGCGGTGACGAGCCAGGGCGCCCAGCCGCTGCGGCAGTTGGCGCTGAGTCCGGCCGCGGACTCCGGGCAGGTGGTGATGCTGAGTACCACGTCGTCGATTACCCAGACCGTGGGCAGCAACCCGGAGCAGAACCTGTCCACCCCACAGCTGCGGCTGCCGCTGACCGCCACCGCGCCCGGCGCCGGCACCGTCGGTCTCACGCTGGGCGAGGCGACGTCGCCTGACCCCGTCCTCACCGCTGCCCTGGCTAAGGCGAACGGGTCAGGAGCGCAGCTACTCGTGCAGCCTTCGGGGGCGGTTCAGGAACTCCGGATCACCCCAGCCGCCGGCGTGAGCGACTCCGCCCGAGCCGCCGTGGAGCAGGCGCTGCGCCAGGCCGTGCAGTTCGCGCCGGTGCTACCCGACGCGCCGGTGGGCGTCGGCGCGGTGTGGACGGTCACCACAGTGATCGACAGCCTCGGCCTGCAGATCTCCCAGGTCACCACCCTGACGCTCACGGCGGTGCATGCCAGCACGCTCACCCTTGGCGTGCAACTCACCCAGACCCCACAGACGTCGACCTGGACCCTGCCCGGCCAGGGCGGGACGCTGAACGTCGATGCCTATCCGGTGGCGGGCTCGGGCACGCTCACCGTCGACCTCACCAAGCCGCTGCCGGTGGGCGGGGCGGTCGAGGTGGGCGGCAACCAGGTGTACAACGATCCCGCCTCGGCCCTGCAGCTCAAGCAGACCGTGACGAGCGCCGTGGCCTGGCAGAGCTGACCTCCCCCCGACGCGGTGGTCGCCTGGATGCCGCCGCAGCGACACAGCTGGATGCTGCCGCAGCGGCTCAGCTGGCCGGCGCGTCCAGGATGGCCTGTACCGACGACACCGGCCCCTGCGCGTCGACGACGAACTGCGCCCACTGCTTGTCGACCGCCGTCG
>JAABVA010006265.1_pt1 | contig 10574 bp, 9 predicted proteins | sample 5560331 | NCBI WGS metagenome assembly JAABVA01 (sample SAMN12812661, study PRJNA571458) | rock metagenome | isolation source: Antarctica rocks | place: Antarctica: Victoria Land, Mt New Zealand sud | collected 2016-01-07 | reverse complement strand
CAACGTCATCACCCTTGAGCACGCCGAGGCCATCGTCGCGGGAGCGGAGGCTGCTGGCCGGCCCGCGATCCTGCAGATCAGCCAGAACGCGGTCCGCTGGCACGCGGGCCGCATCCGGCCCATCGCCGTGGCGGCGGCCTCGGTCGCGCAGCAGGCCACGGTCCCGGTGTCCTTGCACCTCGACCACGTCGAGGACCGGGCGTTGCTCGAGCAGGCAACCTACGCGGGCTTCTCCTCGGTCATGTTCGACGCGGGAGCGCTGCCGCACGACCGCAACATCGCACTCACCGCTGAGGCGACGGCGTGGGCGCACAACGCGGGCCTGTGGGTGGAGGCCGAGCTGGGCTACGTCGGGGGCAAGCCGGACCAGCCGGCGAGTGCGCACGGGGCCGGGGTCCGGACCGATCCCGACGAGGCGGCGGCGTACGTGGCAGCCACCGGGGTCGACGCCCTCGCGGTCGCCGTTGGCAGTTCGCACGCCATGACGACCCGCTCCGCCCGGCTCGACACCCGGCTCGTGGAACGGCTGCGGCAGGCCGTTCCGGTCCCGCTGGTCCTGCACGGCTCCTCCGGGGTGCCGGACGAGGAGCTCCGGCGCGCGGTCGCGGCGGGGATCGTGAAGGTGAACGTGGGCACCGCGCTGAACATCGCGATGACCGGCGCGGTCCGCACGGTGCTCGACGCCGATTCGGACCTGGTGGACCCGCGCAGATACCTCGGACCGGCGCGGGAGGCGATCACCGCTACCGTCCGGGCCGTGCTCGACGTCGTGGCGGGCGCGACCGCCGGGTAGCGCCGGGTCAGGCCGGCGGCCGGCAGCGCAGCGCCTCGAGGTCGCCGGTCAGCCGCACCGGGCCGGCGCCCCAGGGCACGACCGCGGTCGCCCCGGCCCGTAGCGCCAGGTCACCGGCGGCCGAGGAGAGCCGTCCGGTGCCCGCGGTCACCACCACGACCGCGAACCCGGGCTCCAACTCGGCGGCGGTGGACCCGGAGATCCGGTCGGCGCGGAAGAACTCGTCCGCCGCGGGCGGGAAGATGTGCGCGTCCTCCCGCGTCCCGCGCAGCGCCTCGAGCTCCGCCGCGGTCACGGCCGAGTGGCGCACGCAGTCCAGGGCGGCGTCGAACCCGATGCCGAGGTGGCCGTCGCGTGCTCCGTCGATGGCGAAACCGGCGTACTCGATCAGCAGCGACAGGTCGGCCGCCTGCTGCAGTTCCAGCAGCAGGATCCCCTCGCCGATGGCGTGCGGCAGTCCCGCCGGGACGTACACGCTGTCGCCCGGACCGACCTCGATTCCGTGCAGCGCGCCGAGCATGGACTCGTTGTCCTGCGCCCGCACCCACTCGGCCAGCCGCGCCGGCGGCACGTCGTCGTGGAAGCCGACGTGCACCCGGGCCCCGGGCTCGGCATCGAGGATGATCCACGACTCGGTCTTCCCGTTCCGGCAGGACAGGTGCCGCCGGGCGAACTCGTCGTCCGGGTGCACGTGGACGGGGAGCCGCTCGCCGGCGTCGAGCAGCTTGACCAGCAGCGCGGGGTCGGGTCCGTACCGGTCCACGTGGTCGAGCCCGAGCCAGCCCACCGGATCGGCCCGGACGGCGTCCCGGAGCGTGCGACCGTCGGACAGGACGGTCAGGCCGAGGAAGCGCTCGCCGGCCAGCGTCGTGGTGGAGGCGACCCAGTCCTCAGGCGAACGAGTGACGGCCGGCGACGTTCCCCGGAAGGCGGCGATCCGGGCGCCGCCGAGGTAGAAGCGGTCGGCCGGCTGATTGGCCGGGAGGGCGAGCGGCGGCAGGGCGTGCGCTCCGGGCCGGCCAGACATGGGGGACTCCTACTTGGGACAGCCGGGGAGGGACGTCGCCGGTGGGGCCGCGGCGCCGGTGGCACGCACTCTCGGTGCCCGGCCCGCGCGCCGTCAAGTGACGGTGGGCCGGGGCAGCACCGCCAGCACCTCCGCGCACTGGCGATCGGGACCGAGGCTCGCGTCGACCGGCAGGTGCGCGACCGCGGGTGGGGCCAAGAGCATCCCGTCGAGGAAGCCGGTGGGGTCGATCAGCTTGGACCGGTCACGCTCGGCCGCCCGTGACCGCAGGCGGCGCAGCAGCAGGTCAGGTTCTGCCCGCAGCCACACCATGGCGGGTGCACCCCCGGCAGCGGCGAGGCGCGCGGACAGCGCCGACCAGGCCGTGGGGTCCTGCCGCTCGGCGGTGAAGGGGGCGACCAGGACGGCGGGCCGGCCGACCCGGAGGTTGTCCTCGGCCAGCGCGGTGAGGGTCTCGTAGCGCGCCGCCCGCGTGGCGTCGGCCAGCGCCGCGGAGTCGAGATCCTGCTGACTGACGAGGCCGGCGACCACAGCGGTCAGCGCGGCGGTGGCGACGTCGAGGTCGAGCAGGGCCGCCGCCAGGTGCCCCGCAAGCGCCCGGCCGAGGACCGTCTTGCCGCTAGCCGGGGCTCCTGCGACGAGGAGGCAGGGCAGGTCTGGGGCTGCGGTCACGGCGGCACCGTAACCGGCGCACCGAGCGGCCGGACCGGGCCTTGTGTTGCGATGCGAGCGACGATCGGTGTGGCGTGGAAGACACCTTGACACCGGCAAGTGATCCGCGCCATATTTGCCCGGCTCGTGACAACGTTGTCGTGATCACCTTTCCGAGTTCCGGGGCCAACTTGTCGCGCGGCCGTCTCAGAGCGAGCAGTCCGCACCTCTTGACAACGGGTACCTCGCGCCTCCCGGGAGCCCCCACCGTGCTGATCGCCACACCCAACCTGTGTCTGGACCGGACGCAGATCGTCGCCGAACTGGTGCCGGGTGCGGTCATGCGAGCGCTTGAGGTCGAGGTGACCGCGGGCGGAAAAGGCGTCAATGTGGCGCGGGTCGTCCGGGCGCACCGGCGACGGGCGACGCTCGTAGGCCTGGTCGCGGACACCGACCGGGGCCATCTCCTCGGCCTGCTCCACGGCGAAGGAGCCGAGGTCGTCGACGTCCCCATGCCCGGGGACGCGCGGATGGCGATGATCATGATAGAGCGCCCGGGCGGTCGCACCACGATCGTCAACGAGCCGGGATCCGTGCTGGGGCCGGGCACCTGGGAGTCCTACCGGGACGCGGTGGCCCGGAGCCTGCCGGGCAGCCAGGTCCTCGCCTGTTCCGGCAGCCTGCCGCCGGGAGCGCCGGCCGACGGCTACGGGCAGTTGGTCCAGCTCGCCCACGAGGCCGGGGTGCTGGCCCTCGTCGACACCGCCCCGCCCGCGCTGCGCGCCTCGCTCGCCAGGAACCCGGATCTGGTGACGCCGAACCTGCAGGAGGCAGAGGCGGCCATTTCCGGGGACGTCGGCTCTGTCCTGGCTGACGCCGACACCGACGTCGAGGACCGGGCGGCTACCGCGGCCGTCCGGCTGTGCGAGCTGGGGGCCCGGCACGCGGCGGTCACCGCCGGCGCCCACGGCGCCGTCCTGGCCGCCCGGGGCGAGGACCCGGTGCGCTGGATCCCCACGGTGCCGGTCGAGGTCGTCAGTGCCGTGGGGGCGGGTGACTCCTTCCTCGCCGGCGTCCTCCTGGAGCTCGACGCTGCCCGAAGTCAGGGCGACGAGGTCGACTGGGCCGCGGCCGTGTTGCGCGGGACCGCCACGGCCACCGCGTCCTGCGAGCAGCTCCGCGCCGGCGGTGTGGACTCGCGCCGGGTGGAGGCCCTCATCCAGCAGATCCGACAGCTGCCCTGCACCGACGCCGCCCGGCGGCCGGCATGACCCGTCGCGTGGGCCTCCGGGACGTGGCCGCCCTGGCGAGGACGAGCACCAAGACCGCCTCCCGGGTCGTCAACCGTGACCCCCGCGTCCGGGCCGACACCAGAGCGCGGGTGGAGCAGGCGGTGCATGAGCTGCGGTACCGCCCCGACCCGCTGGCCAGGTCGTTGCGGCGGGGGACCGACGAGACGATCGGCGTCGTCGTCGACGAGGTGAGCGACCCCTTCTTCGCCAGCGTGATCGGCGAGATCGAGCGGATGTCCCTCGACCGGGGCGTCACGGTGATCGTGGCCAGCACCCGGCGGCTGGCCGACCGGGAGTCCATCGTCGTCGACGGGCTGCTGCAGCGCCGGGTCGCCGGGCTGATCTTGGCCTCGATCCGCGACGACCACTCCTCGTTGCGCAGCGCCCCCTGCCCGGTCGTCTTCATCGACCGGGCCCCCGTGGGACTGACCGCGGACGCCATCCTCGCCGATGACCGCGCGGGCGCCGTCCGGGTCGTCGAGCACCTGCTCGCCCACGGTCACCGGCGGATCGCCTACGCCGGAGACCGGCTGGGCATCGACACCGCCCGGCTGCGCGAGGGGGGCTATTTCCAGGCTCTCGCCGACGCGGGCATCCCCGCACGCGAGGAGTACGTCCGTCGCATGGACCCCGAGCTGGCCGACGGGCGGGCCGTGGTGGAGGAGCTCCTGGCACTCGAGGAACCCCCGACGGCGATCTTCAGCGCCAACACTCGGTGCTCGTTGCGCCTGCTGCCGGCCCTTCATCGTATGGGCCGCACCGACGTCGCGTTCGTCTCCTTCGGTGACTTCCCGACCGCCCAGGCGCTCACCCCGCCGGTGACCGTCGTGAACCACTCGCCCGTACTCATCGGCCGGCTCGCCGCCGAGCGGCTGTTCCTGCGGCTGGACGGGAACGAGATCGCGCCCGAGACGATTGTGGCGCGCGTCGAGCTCATCCCGCGCGGCAGCGGCGAGGTGGCGACATGACCCGCCCCGTCCTCGTGGGGGTGGACGTCGGCACCACCGACACCAAGGCGATGCTGACCTGCACGGACGGGCACACCTTGGCCTTCGCCCGGCGGGCCACGGACTGGACCACCGTGGCCGAGGGGCGCCAGGAGACCACGGGCGCGGCCGTGGTGCAGGGCGTGCTCGCGGTCTCCGCGGACGCGTTAGCGCAGCTGCACTGCCGGTCCGGCGAGGACGTGCGGGTCGTCGGGCTTGGGGTCGCCGGGCTGGCTGAGAGCGGTGTCCTGCTCGACGAGCACGGCCGGGAGACCAGCCCCGTGATCGCTTGGTTCGACGACCGGGGGAACGCGGAGCTGGCCGCCGTGGACGCCGGCTTCCTCGCCGAGTTCCCCGGACGGACGGGGCTGCCGGTGGGACCGCAGTGGACGCTGCCCAAGCTGCTCTGGATGAGGAGCGCCGGTCTGCCGGTCCCGGCCGCCCGGCGGTGGCTCAACCTGCCGGAGTTCGTGGCCTGGACGCTCACCGGGGAGCAGGTGAGCGAGCCCTCGCTGGCGTCCCGCACCGGCCTGATCGACCAGGGGACCGGGCGGCCGTGGGACGACGCGCTGGCCGTGGCGGGCGTGCGGGCCGGCCTGCTGCCGCCCTCGGTACCGGCCGGGACGGCGGCCGGCCGGATCCGGAACTGCTCCGCGGTCCCGGAGCTGAACGGCGCGGTCCTGACCGTCGCCGGCCACGACCACCCGGTCGCGGCCGTCGGCGCTGGCGCGATCGGCCCCGAGGACCTGTTCGACTCATGCGGCACCGCCGAGGTGCTGCTGCGCTCGGTGCCCCGGGTGCTCACCGGTGCCGAGCGCGCCACGCTGGTTGGCCTCCGCATCGATGCCGGCACCCATGCCCTTCCCGGGCACGCCATCCTCATCGGCGGCATGCGGTCGGGTCTGGTCATGCGGCGCGTCCTCGCGCTGGTCGGCGCCGACGACCCGGACGGCCGGCAGCGGCTGGACGACGCGTGGCGGCCCGGCGCCCCTGGGGCGGACCGGGTGGTGGTCACCGGCGGCCGGATCGACCACGACGACGACGACGTGACCCTCCGGCTTCGCGACGGCGCCGGCCCGGACGCGGCGTGGGCCGCAACCCTGGAGCACCTGGCGGTCCAGAGCGCCGACCTGCTTGTGGCGATAGCCTCGGTGGTGGGCGAGCACCGCGACGCCGTCGCCGCCGGCGGGTGGACGCGGATGCGGAGCGTCCGCGAGATGAAGGATCACACGATCCCGCGGCTCACGTTCTGCCCGGTGGAACAGCCCGGCGCCCGGGGCGCCGCACTGTTCGCCGCCTGCGCGGCCGAGGACGGCGCTACCGTCGCCGACCTCGCCGCCCGCTTCGCCACGACGGCGTCCTCCGTCCCGGGGCAGACCCGGGAACCGACCGAAGTCTCCGACCGCCGAGAAGTCTCCGACACTCACGAGGAGTTCAGCAGATGACCGACATGATCGATGCCGCCCCCAGGGCCGACCTTAGCGCGATCGCGGACGGGGACGGGGTGTTCTCGATCGTCGCGATGGATCAGCGGAACACGCTGCGCCGCATGTTCGCGGCGGTGGACCGGCCCGCCGAGCTGAGCGACATGCAGGCCGCCAAGGTCGACGTGGCGCGGGCGCTCACCCCGTTGGCCAGCGGGATCCTGCTCGACTCGACGATCGGCGTCCCCGCGGTGCTCGAGGCCGGTGCGCTCTCGCCCGGCTGCGGGCTCCTGGTCGCCGCCGAGCCGGAGAGCCGGGGCACCTGGAACGGTGAGCCGCGCGCCTCCCGGGACCCCCAGCAGAACGCCGCGTGGGTGCGTGACATGGGCGGGCACGCCGTGAAATTCCTGGTCCAGCTCCGGCCGGGGCGCCCGGCAGGGGAGCCGGACCTCGCCGCCGAGGTCATCGACGTCGTCCGCGCCGTCGTCGACGACTGCCGGGCCGTGGGCATTCCCTCGGTGATCGAGAACCTGATCTACCCGCTACCCGACGAGCAGCCGCGGTCAGCCGCTCAGCGGGCCGACCTCATCGTCGAGGCCGCCGCGATGCTCGCCGAGACCGGCGCCGACCTCGTCAAGCTCGAGTACCCGGGGTCCGCGAAGGCCTGCCGGCAGGTGTCGGACGTGGTGCGCGGGCCCTGGGCGGTGCTCTCCGCCGGCGTGGCGTTCGACGAGTTCCAGGGCGTGCTGGGCATCGCCTGCGAGGAGGGTGGGGCCTCCGGCTTCATCGCCGGCCGCTCCATCTGGAAGGAAGCCGTCGGTCTCGAGGGGCCGACCCGCGAGGAGTTCCTCGAGACGGTGGCGCGCCCGCGGCTGGCGACCTGCATCGACACGGTGACCGGCCGTGCCCGGCCATGGACCGAGGCGGTGAGCGCCCGGTGACTCCCGTCCTGGAAGCCCGCGGGATCCACAAGCACTACGGGCACGTGGAGGCGCTGTCCGGCGCCAACTTCGACCTGGAGGCCGGCGAGGTCGTCGCGCTCATTGGCGACAACGGCGCCGGGAAGAGCACGCTGGTCCGCATCCTCTCGGGGGTCGAGCCGGCCGACGGCGGGCAGATCCTCTTCGACGGCCGGCCGGTCACTTTGCACACCCCCTCGGATGCCACCGCGCTGGGTATGGAGACGGTGTTCCAGGACCTCGCCCTGGCGCCTCACCTGAGCCCGGTGCAGAACATGTACCTCGGCCGGGAGGTCATGGCGCCCGGGTTGCTCGGGCGGCTCGGCTTCATGGACAACAAGCGGATGCGCACCGGCAGCCGCGACGCCTTCGACCGGCTCGGCGCCACCGTGCGCAACCTCACCGGACCGGTCGACTCGATGTCCGGTGGCCAGCGCCAGGGTGTGGCGGTCGCCCGGGCCGCGGCGTGGGCCCAGAAGGTCGTCTTCCTGGACGAGCCGACCGCCGCGCTCGGTGTCGTGCAGACCAAGAACGTGCTGGAACTGATCCGACGGGCCAGCGGCGAAGGCCTTGGTGTCCTGTTCATCAGCCACTCCATGCCGCACGTCATGGACGTCGCCGACCGCATCCAGGTCATGTGGCGGGGGCGCCGGGTGGCCACCTACCGCAAGGAGGACACCTCCATGGAGCAACTCGTGGGGTCCATGACCGGCGCACTGGAGAGGGAGGCGTTATGAGCGCCCTGTCGACGGCCGACGCCACCGACGCCGTCGAGGCCACGGAGGACGCGCCCACCGGCCGGCTCCGGTCGGTTCTCCGCCTCCAGGTGCTGCAGATCGTGCTGCTCCTCGTGGTCACGATCGCGATCTTCGGCATCCTGCGGCCCGGCACCTTCCTAACCCCGTTCAACTTCCGAGGGATTGTCCAGAGCACCTCCATCCTGACCGTCCTCGGCGTCGGCATGACCTTCGTCATCATCACCGGGGGGATCGACCTCTCGGTCGGCAGCGTGCTGGTGTTCAGCGGGGTCGTGGCCGACAAGGCAATGGCCGCGCAGGGGGGCCAGGGCTGGGGCACGGTCCTGCTCGGCCTGGCCGTGGCCCTGGCCTCCGGCCTCGCGTGGGGACTGACCAACGGGTTCCTCATCGCGAAGGCGAACGTGGCGCCACTGATCGTGACGCTGGGCTCGCTGAGCGCGGCGCTCGGCTTCGCGCAGATCATCACCGGCGGGCTCGACCTGCGGGACGCACCGAAGCTGCTCGTCGGCAAGGTCGGCTTCGGCAACGTCGTCGGCCAGATACCGACCTTGGCGATCATCGCCGCGTTGGTCGTCATCGGCGGGATGGTCCTGTTGCACCGAACGCGGTTCGGCCTCTACACCTACGCCACCGGCTCCAACGCCGAGGCGGGCCGGCGGGTGGGTGTCCACGTCGACCGGCACCTGATCAAGGTGTACGCGCTGGCCGGCCTGCTGGCCGGTTTCGGTGGGCTGCTCAACCTCGCGTTCTTCCAGTCCACCACCATCGGCGGCCAGTCCAACACCGCGCTCAACGTCATCGCCGGTGTCGCCATCGGCGGGACCAGCCTATTCGGCGGCGCCGGCACCGTGTTCGGCACCGTCATGGGGCTGTTCATCCCCATCGTCCTCCAGAACGGCTTCATCCAGATCAACGTGCAGCCCTTCTGGCAGCAGGTCGTCGTCGGCGCGGTCCTCGTGGCCGTCGTCTACGTCGACCAAGCCCGTCGCACTGCCACGGTCCGCGGCGGTTCCCGCCGGCGATTCCCCTTCCTCTCCCAACCGGGGAGCAGGAACCGAAAGGAGACGGCATGAACAGCATGAACCGTAGAACCGCCCTGGTGCTCACGGCAGCAGCCGTGCTGACTGCGACCGCCGCATGCGGATCGGGCAGCAGCAGCCCGTCCAGCAGTAGCAGCGGCGGCAGCGGGGGAAAGAGCAAGTCCTACAACATCGCATTCATCCCCGGAGTCGCCGGTGACGCGTTCTACATCACCATGGCGTGCGGGATCAAGGCCGAGGCGCAGAAGGAGGGCGCGACGGTCAAGACCCAGGCCCCGCAGAAGTTCGACCCGACGCTGCAGACCCCGATCCTGCAGTCGGTGATCGCCTCCAAGCCCGACGCGCTGCTCATCGCGCCCACGGACGTGTCGGCCATGCAGGCGCCGATCGCCCAAGCCAAGCAACAGGGGATCAAGATCGTCCTCGTCGACACGACGCTCTCCGACCCGTCGGTGGCGGAATCGGCCATCTCCTCGGACAACTCCGGCGGTGGCAAGGCGGCCTTCGACGCCATCAAGCAGCTGGCGCCCAACGGCGGCAAGGTTCTCGGCATCGGCGTCCAGCCGGGGGTCAGCACGACCGACGCCCGAGACAAAGGCTTCGCCGACGCCGCCAAGGCCGACTCGAAGTACCAGTACCTCGGCGTGCAGTACTCGCAGAACGACCCGGCGAAAGCTGCGCAGGAGGTCAGTGCGGCCCTGCAGAAGAACCCCGACATCGTGGGCATCTTCGCCTCGAACCTGTTCTCCGCCGAGGGTGCCGCCACCGGCATCCGGCAGGCCGGCAAGCAGGCCTCGGTCAAGATCGTCGGATTCGACGCCGGCCCGGACCAGATCAAGGCGCTGCAGGACGGCACCGTACAGGCGCTCATCGCGCAGCAGCCGGGCACGATCGGCACCGACGGCGTGCAGCAGGCGATCAAGGCGCTAAAGGGTCAGCCCACCGAGAAATCAATCAAGACCGGCTTCATGATCATCACCAAGAACAACCTGACCAGCTCCGCAAGTCAGGCGGCGGCCTACAAAGCCAGCTGCTGACCTGATCGACGCGCCCCCGGCGCTCGCGCCGCACACCGAGCGCCGGGGCATTCCCCTGCACAGACTTACGAGTTGGTGCGCGACAGCAGAGCCGGAGCCGACGCCGAGGCGTGTCGTCCCAGCGCAGCAAGCGAGCCCACGCACGACGCTGCCAGAGTGTCTAGATCCACCTGGGCTCTCGGGCCTTATCACGTCCTATCTGCACCAGCGTCTCCCGGGACCGTCTCGGCGCGCTGGTGGCCGAGCTGACCGGGCGCGGGTGGCGCGGGCCGACGAGGCCACCCTCATGCCAGGCCACGAAGCCGGAATGCGGCCGTTCCGTCCACTCCGGATGGGCACGCTGCGCGCCCTCGAAGGCTTGTTGCGCGACGTCACTGGGCGGGGCATGACTGGCGATCCACTCGAGGAGGTCGTAGACGGTCCGCGGGTGCCGCTCCTTACCGTCGTGCTGCTCCTTGATCGTGGCGACCAGTGCCGAGACGACGTCGCTTGAGCAAAGCGGGAGCGCTTGGGCAAGTAGGTGGAACGCCTCCTGCCTCACGCTCACCTCGACCAGCCAGCGAACCTTGGCGTCGGCCGACAGGTCCCCCCGCTCGGTGCAGCCGTG
>JAABVA010006264.1_pt1 | contig 10576 bp, 9 predicted proteins | sample 5560331 | NCBI WGS metagenome assembly JAABVA01 (sample SAMN12812661, study PRJNA571458) | rock metagenome | isolation source: Antarctica rocks | place: Antarctica: Victoria Land, Mt New Zealand sud | collected 2016-01-07 | reverse complement strand
TCGGCGCTCCTCGTCAGCGTTGGGCGTGTCGCGGCTGCGCTCATTGTGCGCGCCGCGTGAGCTGACCTGACCCATCGTCTTGAGCTTGTTGAATCGCATCACCGCGTACATGCTGGCCGCCTCCGTCTGAACCCCTACGTCAATCTCAGCACCATCAGGTCCTCATCGACGTACTCTCCACCCACTTTCAATGCCCACGGCGCCACGCCGTAGACGACGAAGCCGACGGACTGGTACAGCCGGCGCGCCGCATCATTTGTCGACACGACGGCGAGCTCGATCTGTTCGAGCCCCGGTTGCTGTCGTGCCACGGCGATGACGCGCTCCATCAACGCGCGTCCTGCGCCGCGGCCGGCGGACTCGTGGGCCACGTACATGCCCCAGATCGACCCCTTGTGTCGCACTTTCTCGCCCGGCTGTCGCACGAAGCCGATCATGCCGATCAAGGCGTCCGCATCATCGAATGCCCCTAAGACGACATTGTATGGCCACGTCTCATCGTGGCTCAGACGAGCGGCCATACTCTCGACTGGTGTGGCGAGCGTATCCTTGTAGGATGCGCCGAAAGCCTCCGGGTGCTCATGCAATGCACGGAGCCGCAGTGCCCGGAACGCGGCTGCATCCGCCTCGGTCAGCCGACGTATGATCAACGTCTACTCCCTCCTAACATTCATGTAGGGACAGGGGAAGGCAGCGCGCTCCCCCCTCTTCTTTTTCCAAGTGGGCAGGGTTCCGCTCCCGCCGTGTTGGGGCTTGTTGGTCCCGCATGGTCCCCGCTCCCGGCCGCCTGTTGGCGGTCCGGGGCGGGGGCGAACGCAGCTTTTGCGGGGAGGCCCCCCAGGGCCGACCGAGCAAAAGCGTAGTAAGTTACGCTTTTGCTGCGCACAAGCCCACCATCAGCCTACACGGTCGCGGCGGGCCGTCGCAAGCGGGCGGCTCGGACCTACTTGGAAAGCTTCATGTCCGTCAGGACATACATGCTGATGAAAATACAGTTGGATCTCATCTGACGGCCTATTTACGGGAGAAAGAGAGTGCGTGTCGGAAGCGATGCCCCAAGTTGCCGGCTAGATTGCCTACTAGGCTGCCGATTTTGCCTGGTGCGTGGCCCTCGATCATGCCATGCTGGATTCGTCGGCACCGCCCCCGGCCATAGCCGGACTATAGACGGGGAGGGTCGTCGTCACACGCCCACGTTAGGGAATCGGGAAGGAAAGGAAAGGGTGAGACATATGGCGACGATCATGGCGACCGCCGCGCCGGTGCTGGCGCTCGGAGCGCGCGCGCTAAGCGGCGGGGTGCTGCTGGCGGCAGGGGGCGCGAAGGCGCGCGGCGGGACGTCGCGCTTCCTGCAGAACGTGCTGGCCTACGACCTGTTGCCGCCGGCCGCCGCCCGCGGGCTGGCACGCGCGCTGCCGCCGGTGGAGATGGGCCTGGGGGCCTGCCTGCTGCTGGGGCTGGGCACGCGGCCGGCGGCGGTGGGGGGCCTGATGGTGCTGGGCGGGGTGAGCGGGGCGGTGGCCACGGCGCTCTGGCGGGGGCTGACGATCCCGTGTGGCTGCTTCGGGCCGCGGGAACGGGTGGCCCCGCTACGCTGGGCGATCCTGGGGCGCAATCTCGCGCTGATGCTCGCGCTGGGCGGCGTGTACGCGGAGGGGGGGCGGGTACTAGCGCTCGACCGTGTGCTGGCGGGCGCTGGCGGCGCGTGAGGTTAGGCCGGGCGCTCGACTCTGGCGGGCGAGCATAGATTATTCGCCTATTCGCCCCGTCTTGCCCTCACATCGGTCGACGGGAGCGCGTCGGAAGCGATTAGGAACGTAGGTAGGTCGGAAGCGATTAGGAGCGTAGGTAGGAAGGAGAGGACGATGGCGGACCCATTCGACAAGAAGGACAAGAAGGCGGGCGGCGCGCGGGCGGCGCTCAAGCGGGCGACGTTCCTCAAGGCTGCGGGGGTGGGGGCACTGGGCGCGGGCCTGATCGGGGCGCTGTTCCCGGAGTTGGCCCTGGCGCAGGCGCGGCCTGCGGCGGTGAGCGGGGCCAACTACAAAGTGCTCGCTGGGGCGGCACTATCCGGTGCGCAGCAAGGCGCGGTGGCGTCGGGGGATGGGAGCGCCCTGCACGGGTACCTCGTACAAGCTGGCTTTAAGCGATTCGGCCAGGGGTTGGGGTTCGACGCGTCGGTCGGGTCCGATAGCGGGAGGCTGGTGACCATCGACTACGCGCACCCGGACGGCCGCGCGGCGCATCTCACGGTGATGTCGGGCACGAAGGGGCAAAAGGTCATGGCGGACATCGTCGCCCCGCCCGGCGCAGGGGTGGTTGGGGGCAGGACCTATCGTGTCGTGAATGGGAGCGTTCACGCCGTAAGCGACGCGAGCTTGGACCCCGCGACGCGGGTCTTGACGGTGAAAAATCTCCTGACCGGCGACACGACGCGGAAGCAGATCTCGCCGCCGCCGTCGCGGCAGGGCGTCACCCCCGACGCTTACTATCCCGACTGCAACCCGTGCATATCGGTCGCGGAATATATCTCCCAATTCATCGACTGCTTCCTCACGCCGACCCTCTTTTGCATCTTCATCGGTACGATCTTGGCTGGGGTGTGGGGGATTATCGCCGGGGTCATCTGCGCCTACATATTCTGGCAGCTCTGCTACCTGGTCGACTGGAGTTGCTATGCCACCAACGCGTGCGTAGAATTCGGGTATTGCCCGCAGGCAGTGGCGTGTGGTGGTTGATGAGTATCGTGCGCAGCGCAGTCGCGCGCATGTAGGCCCACTACAACGACTCGTGCGAAAATGGGCCTCATCGCGTAAATAGGTCAAGTAGCTATCTTGGATCGCATCTCAGCTACGGATTTGGACGGCAACTGCGCCGGTCATCGGTTTTACCGGCGTAGTTGCCCGTAGACGGGTTCGGTGGTTTGCAGTTCAAACCTATATGCGCACCATACCGCGTCCCGCCACCGCTGTCAAGGCGCGCGGCACGGCGCGGTGTGGCGCCCACGTTCACCCATCCGGCGGCGGCGGGACGTTAGCGCGGCAGGAGGATGACCTGATCGCCCGGCGGTCTGCCCGGGCCAAGCCCCGATGCATCCCACCGCACGGCGACGGGAGTCGTCCCCGCCGGCGCCTCGAAGGTCACCATCCCCGTAACGGTCGCGCCCGGTTTGAGGGAGGCCATCAGGAGCGGCCGCGCGGCGTCGCCGAAGGTCGGGTCATATTCCCGCGCCCCGCCGTCGAGCAGGGTGAAGGTCAGGTCTCCGTAGAAATAGGCCACCCGACTCCGATTCTGGATCGTGACGCGCACGACCTGGAACACGTCGCCCGGATCAGCGAGTTCCCAGGCCCGCGCCCGGCGCCGCAGGGCGGGGCCAATGCTGACAGTTATCCCCGCCGCCGTGAGGCGGCCGATCGGGCCGGCCGGGCCGGGCGGAACGGCGCGCCCGGGCAGGGGCACGATCCGCATCCCCGGCCCGTTGTCCGGGGCATCCGTGTCGAGCGCGTGGGATTCCCACCGCACAGCCGCGGGCACCGCCCCCGCGGGCACCTCGAACGACAACTCGCCCGTCGCCGCGTCGCCGGGCGCGAGCCGGCCCCCATCGATCGGCTGCGGCAGGTCCGAGTCGCCCGGCGTCGCCCAGTGGTACGTCCGCGCGCCACCATCGAGCAGCACAAAGTCGCCCCCACCATAATCGTACCGCGCCGCACCGTGGTTGCGAATCGTCAGCCGCACGACCTGGAACACGTCGCCCCGCCCGAGTGGATCGCTTGGCTCGCCCCTGTCCCGCGTGGCGGGGCTGATCATCACGGTCACCCCGGCCACGGTCGCGGAGCCCCCCACGTCCCGCGCGGGACCGCGCCTGTCGGCATGGAACAGGCCCGCTGCCACGCCGACCACAAGGGCCGCGACGGGCACGAGCACGACGACGCCCGCCCAGACGACGACACGGCCACGCATGACCACGCGTCCCCACCGGACAGGGCGGGGCAGGCCCTCGGCGATCCCGCGCCCGTCCACGCCGGCATCCTCCGACGCGGGACGCCCGGCTGAGGGGGACGCCTCCTCATGGAGCACCGTTGGGGCGCGCCGGGGGCGCGCGGCCGCGGCGAAGACGGCCTGCGCGTCCGGCGAGAGACCCAGGGCCTCAGCGAGCAGCCGCACGGTATCCTTGCGCGGCCGATGCCCCGCCCCGCGCTCCAGTTCGCCGATGCTGCGCACGCTGACCCCCGCCCGCTCGGCCAGCTCCTCCTGCGTCAGCCCCGCCACGGCGCGCTGGCGCCGGAGTAACACGTCGAACGGCGGCGCGGGGTCGCCATCGCGCGTCCGCTCACCCTCCACACTCTCCACCGCGCGTCCCCCGTCCACGACCGCTTGCACACAGGTGCAGCCGCACACATAGATCAAACGCACCCTCCGCCATCAGCCTACACGGTCGCGTCGGGCGGTCGCAAGCGGCCGGCTCGGGACTACTTGGAAAGCTTCATGTCCGTCAGGACATACACGCTGATGAAAATACGGTTGGATCTCATCTGACGGCCTATTTACGGGAGAAAGAAGGGGGCGTGGGCGCGATGACTTCCGCTGGGCGGGACAGCGGCAAAGCCGGGTGGAGCCATGTTGCCGCCCATATTGCCGGACGTGTTGCCGCTTTTGCCTGGTGGCGGCCCCGCAGCCGTGCCATGATGCAGGCGTCGGCGCTCCACTGGCCATGGACGGGGGTCTGCCGACAGAGGAGAGAAAACGGCACAGGTAGAGAGAGGAGAGTCCGATGAAGAATCTGATGTGGCGCCGACGAGTTGTCGCCGGCCTGAGCATGGTCGCCCTGGTAGGCGTCGCCGCGGCCGGGGGTGCGCGCCCGACAGCGGCCCATGCCGCAGTGGGTCATCGCGCCTTAGTAGGGCGGGGGATCGTCGCCGCCCAGCGCGCCAACGGGACGTATTGCTACACCGTCCGCCCCGAGCTGGGCGGCTACGTGCAGCGCAACATCCACAACTACGGCGGCAGTTACGCCGGCTGGGTCCAGGTCTCCCTGATCTTCTGCACGGGGAGCTACGTCAACTACGCGCACGTCATCGTCCACCCGCGCTCCGGCCTTGTCTCGGGGTCCGCGGTGATTTACCGCGACCCGAGCAATAAACCGGGCGCGCTGCCGCCCGATTCAGCGACGGGCTCGGGCACGGTCGGCGACGGCGGGATCGTGGACAGTCCGATGCTCAGGTCGCCCTTCAACCCGGCCCATGCGTGCTGGTTCGACGCCGGGGACCCCCAGGGAATCTGCACGACGTCCCTCTAACGGTGTCCCGCTGGCCTGGCGCCGCCCTCATGAAGGATGAAGCGACCGTGTGGGATGCCTGTTGAACCGCTCTACCCGTTGCGCAGGGAAGCGCCACACGTCCCCCCACATGACGGGTATCCGTTGAGGGCCACGCCCGGCACAACGTGGCCGGGCGTGGCCCTCAATTCGATGACGATGCACACCCAGACGATGCACACACAGAGGAGAGATTGATGTCCACGCGCACGACTCATACTTTGACGTCCACGCGCTGGCCCCGACGAGCGCTCGCGCTGCTGCTGGCCCTGCTGCTGACAGGCGCGGGGCTGGCGACGACGGGCGGGCCGGGCCGCCCCACTCCCGCCTACGCCCTCGGCCCCGGCCAAGTCTGCGTGTTCCTCGCGCCCACCGGCGCCTCGAATCTCGGCCACATCGGCTGGGCCTTCCTCGAAGGGGGGGACCAGCAACTGGATCTTCGGCGCCACCGAGAACCGCAGCGGTTGGCCCTTGGTCAAGCGCGGCGACAACAACTATGCCTGGGTCAGCAACGGCCCCTGGGCCGGCCCGCGGGGCTCCGTGCTCGCCACCTTCGCCGACCAACTCGTCATCGGGGGCACGTTCTACCACGGCGCGGACTACTACACGCAGTTCCGCTGCCAGCACACCTCCAGTAGCTCCGTCGGGGCGGCCGTCGCGCGCGCCAACGCGATCAAAGGCTACGGCTACGCCGTCGTCACCAGCAACTGCATGGACCACGCCTACAACGTCCTAACGACCTACGGCGCGAGCCTGGCAAACCCAGCCTCCGGGTATTGGACGCCCAACGGATGGTTCGGCGCGCTCGGCGTTGCCAGCGGGTTCGGACCCATCATCGATCTCGCCTCCGAAAGGTAACCATGGACCCGCTAGGGTCGCGCGGCGGCATCCCGTGCTGCCGCCGCGCAACCGGTCGGAGGGCGCGGTGTTGTTCCTGTCTGGCCATGCCTTCTGCTAGGGGGCATGGCCCCGCGCCGGGCCTACGGAGAGCCCGGCGCCGGGTACGAGAAGCGAACCTGCGCGGCTCCAATCGCGCAGACGGGGCTGGCGTAGCGGTAGGCGGCGCAGTCCGTCGGCGCTTGGTCGGTCAAGTCCACCATCAACCCGCCCCAGCGCCGGCCGTCGCGCGTCCCGTCGAAGACGCCCAGCCACACCCAGCCTGGGCTGCGATGGGCGAAGCCCGGCACGGGCGACTCCTGATCGATCGCCCGGCGCCGGTGCTGGCCGCGCCCGTCCGTGACAACGTAGGCCACCCGCGCGTCGGCATTGTTGTCGGGGATCCACACGTCGACCGTGACGTGATGCCAGTCGCCGATCGCGCGCGGCGGGGGCGCGAACGACCAGCGGACGGCGGACACCGGCGGACGCGTCGCGCCGTGCGCATACGTCCAGTAGGTGGGGCCAGTAAAGCCGGGGTAGCCGTGCAGGGCGTCGGCGTACCAGGCGCCCTGCTTCGCCCAGCAGCAGGCCGCCTGGTTGGAGCCGATGACCGCCATCTGGACAACCGCAGGGGGCTTGCGGGACGCGGCCGCTGGACCTCGGACCCACGCGATGATGCCGAGGAGGACGACGGTGAGCGCGCCCAGCGCCCCCGCCACAAGCGGCCGCGCCGGCCACGCCCTCCGTCGCCCCTGGATCGCGCCCTCCGTGAGCGGCGCCACAACCTCCGACGGATCAGGGGCGGCGTCACCGGCGGGACAGGGAGGACGACGCGCCGCCGCGATGAAAGCCGCGTGCGTGTCCGGCGGGAGCCCCAGGGCCTCGGCGAGCAGTCGCACCGTGTCCTTGCGCGGCCGGTGCCCCGCCCCGCGTTCCAGGTCGCCGACGCTGCGCACGCTGACCCCGGCCCGCTCGGCCAGTTCCTCCTGCGTCAACCCCGCCGCGGCGCGATACCGCTTGAGTTGCGCCGCGACCGTCTCTTGCGGCGTCGGCGCCGCAAGAGACGGCCGCCCGTTCTCCACGCTCTCCACGCTCTCCACGCTCTCCACGCTCTCCACGCTCTCCACGCTCTCCACGCTCTCCACGCTCTCCATTGCGCATCTCTCGTCCATGAGTGCAAAGACGTGTGTCCGCCCCTGCCGGATGTGCGGTGCCCCCCGCCGTCAGCCGCCACGGTCGCCTCTGGCTGCCGCACGAGGGGCGCACGGGGCCACACGCCACTGCGGGATGGGGTCCGTGTGGTGGTCATACGTGTGGTGGTCATACGTGTGAGGGACGCAACCACGCCGCGCTGGACTTGGCCACATGAAAGGCGACCTGTGTGGGAACGTATTCTCTGGGGGAATCGAACAGCAAAACACTGTTGGCTTCGAGAAAACCGTCGCTGGTAGAGACGCAGCACATTAATTCACCCATCTATCGTTGATTCTCTTACCTCGTCCTTATACGATCGGCGGAAGAATTTCTTCCCGCACAGGTTATCCTTCATGTGTCCAAGTCCACGCCGCGCCCTGCCTACAATCTACCCGCGCTGGCGCGACGCCGGTCCCGGAGCCAGGCGCGCGCGAGGTAGAGGTCGATGAGGGCCGGGACGCCCCCCACGAGGAGGTCCCGCAGGCCGCCGACGATGTCCAGGAGCGCGTCCCCCCACAGGCCCATGAAGCTGTCCACGCGGGCCTCGTCGGGCGCGTCGGGCGGGTAGCGCACGGCCAGCGCGGCCCCCGGCGTGAGCGGCCGCGTGTTGCAGAGGCCGAGCTGGCTCGCGGCGGGGGGCACGACGGTGACGGCCACGCCGTCCGCGGTGTAGAACGTCAGGAGCGGGCAATATTGCTCAGTCCCCTGGTCGGCCCCCAGGGCCTGTCCCTCGTCCACGCTCCCCGTCACCTGGGCCGTCGTCGTCGCGGCGTGGCCGAGCCAGCGCGCCGTGGTGTAGCCGGTGTAGAGACCGCCCGCGAGCGAGGCGAGGCCGACCGCGAAGAAGAGCGGACCGATAAAGAGGGAGAGGACAAAGGCGACGTACCGCGCCCCGCCGCCGCTTCTCCCGCCCCTCTCCCGCGCTCCGCGCCCCCCTCCCTCACTCGCCTGGATCGTTTCCTCCCGCGGCGTGGCATCGCCCTCCCCCTCCCTCGTGCCCGGGATGTCCGCGCCCGCGCCGCGCTCCCGCTCCCGCTCCTGCTCCCACTCCCGCACCCGCACGCCTCGCGCATTCTCGATCCGCTGATCCGGAGGCGCCCGCAGCACGCCCGCGGCGCGCTCCCGCCCGCCCGTCCTCCCTGTGCCCACCCCATGGCCCATGGCGTCCTCCCTGTCCGTCCCCTGTGTCCGCATGTCTCCCTCCTCATGCTCGGCAAAACGTCCGGCCAACGGCCCGCACGCTGCGGAGCCGCCTTGCCCTCTCCATCCAGTCTGTATCCAGTGTGTGCCGCCCGCCCCTCCAGGGCCACACGTTTCGCACGTCGCGGCACACATCATTGGCACACATGATCGGCGCGCGTCAGCGGCTGGTGTAAAATCCGGTGTAGAAGATGCTGCTGGCGAATTAGCAGCGCACCTGCGTGAACAGTTCGATTACGCCCCCTTGCGAGCCGGATTCTACGTCTGGATACGGCCCCAAAGTGAATTCGCCAGCAACATCTTTAGAAATGCACAAACTGGCGCTTACACCGGCGCCTGCCCGCGCGGCGGGCCTGTACACACAGCGCGGGGCGCGCCCGGGGGGAGCATGGCCGCCCGCGACACGCCCGCGACCCGCCCGCGCGCCGTGGCCCCGACCCACGACGATCGAGCCCTAGTGGGGGACCGCGGCGGCGCGCGGGCCGTCCCCTGCTCGGGAGGCGGCGCGCGCCGCTGCGGCGTCCGGGTTGCCCCCGAGCTCGAGCGCAGCCAGGCGGGCCAGGCGGGCCAGGGAGGGAGAGGCGGCCAGGGCGCGGGCGCCGGCGTCGCCGATGGCGTTGCCCTGGAGGAAGAGGGCCGTCAGCGCGGGCAGGCGGCCCGACGCAGCCAGGGCGCGGGCGCCGGCGTCGCCGATGACGTTGCCCGAGAGGTCGAGGCTGCGCAGACGGGCCAGGTGGGGGGAGACGGCCAGCGCCCGCACGCCGAGGTCGCCGATGCGATTGCGCCCCAGGTCGAGCTCGGCCAGGCGCGCCACGGCGGGCGCGGCGGCCAGCGCGCGCACGCCGCCATCGCCGATGCGGTTGCGGCCCAGGTCGAGGCTGCGCAGACGGACCAGGTACGGCGAGGCGACCAAGGCCCGCAGCCCCGCGTCGCCGATCCGGTTGCCATGGAGGTTGAGATCGACCAGGCCGGCCAGGTGGGGCGCGGCGGCGAGCGCCCGCGCCCCCGCGTCATCGATCCTGTTGCGGTAGAGGCCGAGGGCGGTCAGGCCGGCCAGGCCCGGCGCGGCGGCGAGCGCCCGCGCCCCCACGTCGCCGAGCCCGTTCGTGCCCAGGTTGAGGTCGGCCAGGGCGCCCAGGTGGGGGCTGGCGGCCAAGGCCCGCGCCCCGTCGGCGCCGAGCCCATTCATCCACAGGTGGAGCGCGGCCAGGTGGCGCAGGTGGGGAGCGCGCGCCAGCGCCAGCGCCCCCGCCGCCCCGATCCCGTTGCCGTCGAGGGAGAGCGCGGTCAAGGCGCCCAGAGACGGGGAGACGGCCAGCGCGCGCACCCCGGCGTCGCCGATGTGGTTGTGGCCGAGGTGGAGCGCGGTGAGGTTCGCCAGGGAGGGCGAGGACGCCAGTGCCCGCGCCCCCGCCGGCCCGATCTCGTTCAGGCCAAGGTCGAGGACGGTCAGGCCGGCCAGCTGGGGGGAGGCGGCCAGCGCCCGCGCTCCGGCGTCGCCGACGAGGGCGTCGGCGATGCGGAGCTCGGACAGGCCGCTCAGGTGCGGGGAGGCGGCCAGCGCGTGCACCTCGGCGTCGCCGAGCCCGCCGTGCGCCAGGTCGAGCGCCGTCACGGCGGCCAGGGCGGGGCAGGCGGCAAACGCGGCCACGGATGCCACGTCCCACGCCCACCCGGGGGCGCTCAGGTCCAACGCCGTGGCCGCGCCGAGCCCGCCCGCGCCGAGCCAGGCCAGCAGCGCCCCGACGGTCCGCACGCCATCCGGGGGCGCGACCCAGGCGTGCTCCTCGCTCACCATCACCGCCCTCCTCTTCCCGCCCTTCCGCGCCGGCCGCGCGCGTATCGCGCGGCCGGCGGTGTTATGCCCGCCCGTCGCCCTAGACTCCTAAAGGTATTGCCTACAAGTTAAGGTTCCGAGCCAAATGTCAAGTACCCACATTTCCGTCGCTCAGGGTGGCAAAGGGAGCGTAGCGGCAGGTACGCAGTGCT
>JAABVA010006261.1_pt1 | contig 10577 bp, 10 predicted proteins | sample 5560331 | NCBI WGS metagenome assembly JAABVA01 (sample SAMN12812661, study PRJNA571458) | rock metagenome | isolation source: Antarctica rocks | place: Antarctica: Victoria Land, Mt New Zealand sud | collected 2016-01-07 | reverse complement strand
GGTAGTCCAGGCACTTCCCATCCTCGTCGAACCAGGCCCGCAACTCGGCATAGGAGCTCGGGTAGTCCCGACCCGCGAGCAGCGCCACCCTCAGATTTTACGGCACCGAGATGGAGACCCCACTTCCATGAAAACGACCCCGCCAGCGCGATAATGGTCTGACCAGGGACCCTGCGACGTCGCTCGATCCTCGCGAGAAGGGGATGAGGCTGCCTCAAAGACCTCGCCCCGGTGGGGGGTGCCCGTACGCGGAGGGCGAGGTACGCCCAACGCCCACGACACGTCCGTAACACACGGAACCCGGCCTCCGTGGTCCGGTCCCTAAAACGACCGTATGTGACACAGTCCGGCGGGCAGAACGGCAGGGACGGCGGCTACCCCGGGGCGTCCGCTCAGCAAGCATGAGCGGACGTCGCCAGACTGGAGTCTGGGCACTCCCTTCCGGCTCCCGGCGCCCCGCAGCGCAAGGTCAGTCCCCGCCGTTGCATGACACCCTCCCCGCATGCCGGCCTTCAGACGCGCGGACGCCCGCTACGCCTCTGACCTAGAACGGGCGGTCGTCGGCTTCGAACGGGCGACGTCGACGCTCGCGACGCACCCCGGAACTCTCCCCGCCCGCTTGTCCGCAGCCGCCTCGGACGTCGAACCGCTCCGCAGGATCTACCCGACGATCTCGTTGAGCGCATGCGCGTCCTGCTAAACACTCTGGCCGGCGAATCGCTCCATGAGGATCAAGCCGTACACGCCGCACTGGAAGTCATCGCGCTCGCCGACGAACTCAGCGCGTCGGACAACCACCTGCGACGCACGAGAGCAACCCTCGTCCTCGCCTTGACAACCGAAGAGCTGCAGCGCCAGCCCACCGATGCGGAATTGCTCAGGAGCGGCATCTGGAGCGAAGAACACCTGATCACTCTCGGCCGCATCGTGGAGGAGTCAGCGGGGCAACGAGGCCATGGTCCGGCGGATGCTTGGACTCGCCTTGCGGCTCCCGGACGGCAGCTCAGCCACCCAGCGTTACGCCGAAGCCGTCTTCCTCGGCACGCGAGTGCGGGACCTGGCCGGTAAACTCCGCGCGCTCGTGCCGCTCGACGGGGCGCCGCCATGGCTGCAAGAGACGGTGAGCTGGGCCGACACCGCTGCCAAGGCTGACGAGCAACGAAACCAATTACTGCACCGCCCGCCTGCATTCATCGACACCGCCGTCGGTCTGCAACCAGGCATGTCGCCGGCGCGGCGGTCACAGAGCCCAAAAATCCTAGCCGCTCAGGCGATCAACGTGCTCCGAGAACTGGACGCCGTATCCCGGGCCGGGGTGTCGCCTCTTGCTGGCCCGCATCACGGCTAATGAAGCTTCCCCAGACTGACATATCGCACGTCCAGGGGCGGCTCGAATCCTGGCTGCACGTGCTCTGCCGCCGAGAGGCGCCCTAGTTGCGCATCGCTCCCAAACGCCTGAGAACGCCGAACGTGCGGTGCATGAAAACGGAGCGGGGTCCTATGGATCAAGCGCTAGATGCTGCGTTAGCGGCATGTGCGTGCGCTCCGCCGCCCCGCGCGAGGCCGCGTCCGGACACGACCTCATCCGGGTCGTGGGGGCGATAGCAGCGCCGGCGTCACGTTGATGGACCGGCCCTAGCTGTCGTCACCGGGCTGGCGACCGGCCCCGGGCGCACAGCGCCCGGGGCGACGTCGCTCACAGCAGGTTGGGCTTGCCCGGGTCCGCGGCCGCAGGCTGGAAGCCGTACTTCACGACGATGCTCTTGAGCTCGCCGCTCTGCCGAAGCTCGGCAATGTCCTCGTCGGTCGCCTTGCCGAGAGCTTCGTTGTCCTTGCTGACGGGGAACTCCGTCTGCCCCGGCTTCTGCGTCGACAAGACGGCAGGGTCTGCTGGCGGCACCTCGAACTTCAGGCCCTCGATACGCACCGTCTTGAGCACGGCCTGCGCCGACGGGTACGTGTCGACGATGACGTCGATGCGCCCGGCTGCAAGGTCGGCGTACATGGCCTGGCTGGTGTCGTAGAACTTGACGTTGCCGCCAAGAGCCTTCTTGAGGTCGTCGTTCCACAGGAACCCGAGGATCGAGCCGACCTTCTTGCCCTGCAGGTCGGGGATGGCTGCGACTCCTGCCTTGGAGACGAGCGTGAGGCGATCGACGATGACCGGCGCGCCGATGCGAACGACCTTCTGGCGCTCCGCGGTCCGGTACCAGCTGCCGATGGTCGTGTCCGCCCGCTTGGAGACGATGGACGGGATCATGGCGGAGGCGGCGCCGGGAACGACCTTCACGCCCAAGCACTCCATGGCGGCGATCTTCGTGACGATCTCACCCTCGGCGCCGCCGAGGGTCTGTCCCTTCACGTCGGAGAACGGCGGGTACACGTACGCAGCGACCGACAGGGAGCCCTTCTGGATCGTGCGCAAGCCTTCGTGCTTGGGCGTGCAGCCCGACCCGGACGCTTTGCCGGATGCGGCAGTGTCCGTGGTCGAGCCCCCGCCGCACGCGGCGAGTGTCAGGCACAGCCCTGCGCTGACGGTCATTGCGGAGTAGCGACGGTTCATGATTTCGCGTTATCCCTTCGAAGTGGCAACTGGAATGTTGTGTGAGGCGCGTGGTCGTCCGGCTCTAGTCCGGGGATCTGGGTCCTCCTCTGCTCACAGGTGCCGCCCCAGTCGTGCCTCGAGGCGCGTCACTAGCGCGGAGGTTGGGATGGTCACCGCCGCGTAGATGAAGGCCGCGGCAACGAAGACGGACAGGTAGTTGAACGTCACCGTCCCCTGGAAGTACGCGGCTTGCATGATCTCGGGGACTGTGACGACGTAGGCCAGCGAGGTGATCTGGAACATCTGGACGGCCAGGTTCATCAGCGGCGGGACTGCGAGCCGCGCTGCTTGCGGGAACACGATGAAGCGGAAGCGGTCCCGGTCGCTCATGCCGGCAGCAGCAGCCGCCTCAGACTGTCCGGGGGGCACAGCGCCGAGCGCGGCGCGGATGATCTCGGTCGAGTAAGCCGCTGCCGACCATGTGAAGGCGGCGATGGCGGAGACGATCGCGGTTGGCGTGACGTGCACCTGCGGCAGGCCCTGATACACGATGAGGAGCAGGACCAGGAGCGGGATTCCGCGTCCCAGTTCCACGATGACAAAGCCGACCGTGCGAAGCGGGCGGGACGAGCTACCCGTGATGGTCACCAGCAGCAGGCCCAGCGGGTAGCCGAGCAGGAGGGAGGCGGCCGTCAGTTTCAGGGCCACGCCCAGCCCGCCGGCCAGTTCCGGCACAAACTCCGTCCACCCGAGCAGGCCGCTACTCATGCGACCGAGAAGCGCGCCCGCAGGCGGCTGTCGACGCGACGGGAAGCCAACGCCAGGGGCAGGCTCAGCAGCAGGTAGAGAACGCCGGCGGTCAGGAAGACCGTCAGGCCGCGCCCGGTCCGTTGCGCTTCGGCGCCGGCTCGGAACGTCACCTCTACGACGCCGATGGTGGAGGCCAGCGCGGAGTCCTTGAGCAGCCCGATGGCGTACGTGGCCATGGTGGGTCCGATGACGCGGAAGACCTGGGGCACCAAGATGTAGCGGGCGGTGTCCAGGGAGCTGAGCCCGACTGCCGCGCTCGCCTCCCACTGGCCTCGGCCCAGTGCCGCCAGGCCGCCGCGGTAGATCTCGGACATGTAGCTGGACGCAATGAGGGAGAAGGTCAGGATCGCGGCGGTGATCGGCGAGAGGTTCACGCCTGCCTGCGGCAGGCCGAAGAAGATGAGGAACAGCCAGACCAGCGGTGGCACCGAGCGCACGAGCTCTACGTAGGCGCGCGCCACGGCGCGCAGCACCATGAGCCGCGAGCGTCGTAGAGCCGCCAGGGGCAGGCCGATGACGGCCCCCATGACGAAGGCTGCGATGGTGATGGTCAGGGTGGCCGTGATGCCGACAGCGATGTAGCGAAGGCTCTCGATCATCAGCGGTCCAGAACGGCGCTGAGGAACTGCTCCGTCCGGGGGTGCGTCGGCTGCTTCATGATGACGCGAGGGTCGCCGCACTCGAGGACGCCGCCGTCGGCCATAACGAGCATTCGGTCCGAGACGTCGCGCGCGAAGGCCATCTCGTGCGTGACGACGATCATCGTCATGCCTTCGGAGGCGAGCTCCTTCATGACGGCCAGGACCTCGGCGCCGACCTCGGGGTCCAGCGCCGATGTCGGCTCGTCGAAGAGCATCACGGGAGGGTCGAGGGCCAGGGCGCGTGCGATCGCCACTCGCTGCTGCTGCCCGCCGGAGCACTTGGCCGGGTAGGCGTCCGCCTTCTGACCGAGGCCGACGCGGTCGAGCAGGGCCCGGGAACGCTCGTCGGCCTCGCGACGCGACCGGCCGAGCACGCGCTCCTGGGGCAGCGACACGTTCCGCAGCACGGACAGGTGGGGGAACAGGTTGAACGACTGGAACACCATCCCGGCGCCACGACGCAGGGCTGCGACCTCTTTGCGGGACGGCGTCCGGTGGTCCGGGCCGATCGGGATGGAGCGTTCGCCGATGGTGACCGTGCCGGCGGTGGGGACCTCGAGGAAGTTCATGCAGCGCAGGAAGGTGCTCTTGCCTGCGCCGCTCGGGCCGATGATCGACACGACCTCGCCCTGAGCGACCTCCAGCGACACGTCGTCGACAGCGCAGTGCTGCTGGTAGGTCTTCGTGACGTGCTGGGCGGTGAGCATCGCCCGCGGGCTGCCGCTGTCGCTATGCACCGTCATGATCGCTTCCTCTCGTCGACACCTCATGCTGCTGGGACGCCACGGCCGCGGTCGCCGTCACCTCGATGCGCTTGGGGCCGCGAAACGCCGCGACCTGCACCGTCGTTCGCGGCGGAAGCGGCTGGCCGCTGAGGCAGGCCAGGTACGCCTCGTTGTAGGCGTCGAACTCCGCCAGATCCGCCAGGTAGACCGTGACCTGAAGAAGGTGACCGAGCCCGGAGTCCGCGGCGGCCAGCACCCGCTCCAGGTTGTCGAAGCACTGGCGGACCTGCGCGGCCATGTCGTCGGCGACGCTGCCGTCAGCCTGAACGGGAACCTGACCGCAGGCGCAGACGACGCCGTTGTGCACGGTGGCGGCCGAGTAAGGCGTCTGTTTGCCGTCCGGTTGTCCGATCCAGCGGACCCCCGAGCTCACCGTTCCGCCACGAAGTAACGGGCTGCCGCGACGTCGACTGCGGACCACAGGTCCGCCTCGACCAGTACACCGTCGGTGAACGCCGTCTGTTGGCGCGCGACGACCGTCTCTGCGGGGAAGGTGACAGTTAGTCCTGGAGCGGGGCGGCCGGTCGTGGTCATCAGCAGGACACCGCGGCCGGTGCTCCCCTTCGCCTGACCGCTGCGTACGTCGAGCTGCTGCAGCAGAGCCTTATCGTCCGCGGTGAAGACTTCGACGCTCCGGTCGGGCCACACCCGCAGCCCCTGGCCGAGCTGGCCGTCGTCGTCGAGCTCCAGCGCGACAAGAGCGGGTTCCGCGGGCCGGCAGTGACGGACCAGCAGGCCGGCAAGAACGGGATGCCACAAGACCCCGGGCAGCAGCACCGGCGGGGACAGCAAACGGGTGACGGCAAGCCCGATGGCGAGGGGGGCAAGCAGCAGCAGGCCCCGGTGCGCAGGATCGTCCAAGATGTGGACGTCGTCGCTGCTGCGCAGAGCGACTGGCGTCCGTCCGGTGGGCACGGTCGGCAGCTCCGCGACCAGAGCTTCCAGCCCGCGTCCCGTGAGCACTTCGGTGAAGGCGACGGCGGCGGCGGCCACCGTCGCCTCTCCGGCGGAGGCACCAGAGGCGTACAGCGCGCGCCACGTCGCTTCACGGATCTCGCGCACCGACGCCCGGTGAGCACGGCCGTCGCGCGTGGCCGCCGCCTGTGGCGGGTGCACGGCGCTGGTCATACCGACTCCGTTCCAGCGAAGACCTGCTCGAACAGGCGCATCCAGTTGCCGCCGAGCACGGCGTCCACGGCCTTGTCGTCCAAGCCGACGTCGCACAGACCCTCAGCTAGCGCTTGGAACTGCGCCGGGCCGCTGAACCATGCGGGCCAGGCTGGCCAGGCGGCCGGCTGCGCACCCTTGGGCTGCCAGCGCCCGTTGCGCAGCCACCCGACAAACTCGTCGTCCCAACCACGGGCGCAGTCGCTGCCGATGGCCACGTGGTCCACGCCGATCTGGTCGATCAGCCGAGCGACCATCTCGCAGAAGCTCTCGCGTGTGACACGCGCTCCGCCTATGACGTTCGGGTAGAGGCAGCACCCCATGACGCCCTCGCGGCCCACCAACGCCTCGATCACATCGTCGGGCTTGTTGCGCGGGCTCTCGAAGAACCAAGTCGGGTTCGCGTGCGTGATGGCCAGGGGCAGCGCGGAGGCGTCGATCGCCTCGCGGCTGGTTCTGTTCCCCACGTGCGAGAGGTCGACGAGCATGCCGACCCTGTTCATCTCGGCCAGGATGTTGCGCCCGAACCTCGTCAAGCCGGAGTCGACGGGCTCGTAGCAGGCGCCACCCACGAGGTTCTGGATGTTGTAGGTCAGCTGTGCGACGCGGACGCCGAGGTGGTGGAACACCTCCACCATCGTGTAGTCGTCGCCGAATGACGATGTGTTCTGAAAGCCCAGCAGGACGGCCACCCGGCCGGCTTCGGCCGCGGCCAGGATGTCCTCGACGCTGCGCGCGATGGTGACAACATCAGGGTTCTGTCGTGCGAGCTCGTACCAGCGGCCGATGTTGCGCAGGGTGTCGCCCGGACCTTCCCACACGGCGCATGTGGCGTTGACCCCCGTGACGCCACCGGCCTGAATCTCCTCCAGCACGGTGCGGTCCCAGTTGCTGATCTGCAGCCCGTCAACGATCAGTCGCTCGCTCGCGCTCATGCGCAGGTCCCGTCGGGCTTGCGACTGAACATCCAGTCGTCGTCGAGGCCGGTAGCGACGTCGGCGGCGCGGGGAGCACCTCCGAACAGCGTCACGCGCAGCCAGTCGGTCGACATGGGGCTGAAGTTCTCCATTCCGTAGGTGGCGAGCTGGAAGCGCTGCAGGTCAAGGGGCAGGAAGTTGACGCTCACCGGGTTCACGCGCGCCTCCCCGTAGGGCACTCCGGCCAGACCTTGCGTACGTTCGACGGTGCCGCGATGCCACGGGTGGCCGACCAGGAACTCTGCGAGCGTCATGGCCGGTGGTGCGACCGCGAGGTCGGCCATCAGTTCACGGACTGCGAACGCGATCGCGAGCGGCTGTTCCACCGCCTCGCCCTCGTCGCGGCCGCGGACACCGCGCCGCGGCTCCTGACTGTTCTGCGACGTGTACCAGAAGAAGTGGCGGCTGCCCTGGCCGTCGAGGTCGATCTGATGCACCCACGCGTAATCCGCCTGGAGGCGCTCGAGCAACGTCCCCGTGGTCTGCGCGAGGGTCGGGTCGGGGCTTTCGTCGCAGCGCAGGAGGAGCTCGATGTCGTCGTCCAGCTCGTCGTGGCACTCGATGAGGACGCTGTCCACGACCTGACGCACCTCGGCGCCGAGCCCAGCGCCGGCTCGATGCAGGGCTCGCGCGAACTCGGCGACGGGCTCGCCAGCGAACGTGCCGGCCGCCCCGTACTCCTCAGCGAGTCTCAGCACAAAGGTGAGCTGCGCCGCGAGTTCCGGCCCGGCGGCATACGGCGCCGTCGGCAGCGTGTCGCGCTCGGCGAAGTGGTTCACCGCCCGCTCGAGGAGCTCCACGACCCGATCAACGTGCGCGGCGGTAGGCGGCCCCTGCTGTGCCAGGGCGTGAGCTAGTGGGAGCTCCCTAAGCGCTACCCAGGCGTCGAGCACCTGCGGGTGGTTGATGACGTACGGGACCATGCCAAGGCCGGTGGCGTTGCCGAGCCCGAAGAAGCGCCGCCACTGCGCATCCAGCGGTACGGCTCGCTCCGAACGCTGCTTCGCGCAGTGCTCGACGAGGTCGTAGCTGAGCTCACGAAGCAGCCAAGCCGCCAGCATCTGCGCGCGGTAGGGCAGCGCCAGCGGGTGGTCAGCGGTGTAACGCTCGAAGTCCGCCAGGCCCCACTTGCCGTTCGCGTAGAACGCGGTGCTGCGCATGACGTACGCGGCGTCGCCAACCGTCGATGACTCTGGCTGCTTTCCGGACGCCAGGCGCTCCACGACGTAGTCGAAGAACCTGGCGCTTCGGTTGGCGCGCGTCCACACCAGCGTTCCGGTGTCGGCTCGGCCCGCCTCCTGCGCCGGCACGTTGGCTCGCAGGTCCTCGAGCCGCTGCGCGGAGACCTCACCCTCGATCAGCGCGGCCGTGACGTCCCACGAGTCCGCGATCACACGGTCGGTGCGCTGCGCCTCGTCGATCTTCGTGGAGAACGCGATGAAGCTGAAGCGGCGACCCGCGGCGTCAATGACGTAGACGATGTCTCCGCATCCGGCCGCGTCCACGTTGAACAGTCGACGGGTGAGCTCCCACCGCTCACGCGAAGCAGCGCGCAAGAACGAGCGGGCGAAGCTGTGGCGGGTGCTGCGGGCAGAACCCATGTCACCGCCATCGAGCGCGGCGGCGCCCGGGCGCGCCTGAAGCTGTGCGGCGCGCAGGGCGTTCGTCGGGCGCATCACTGTTGTGGTCGGCCTTTCCTGTGAGATCACGCCGGACGCCAGGGCGCGGCCGTACGCAGGTACGCGCTCTTGGTCCAGGTGAAGAAGTCCGCCGCTGTCTGAGCGTTCTGCTCTCGAGGCGCCGGGAACGCCGACGCCTTCGTCCCACCGAACGGGACATGCAGCTCCGAGCCGGTCGTGGGCGCGTTCGCCTTGACCAGACCTGCGTCGATATCCTCGACGCAGCGGCGCACAGCCCGCTCATCGGAACTGAAGATCGATGCCGTAAGGCCGAACGCGGTCCCGTTCGCGAGGTCGATGGCCTCGTCGAGATCGCGAGCTCGCAGCAGAGTCGTGACGGGCCCGAACACCTCCTCGCGAACGATGTCCATTGTCGACGGCCCGGTGAGAACAGTGGGAGGGAAGAACGCGTCGCCGTCGGGCGTGCCTGGTGTGCTCGCGAGCACCTCGGCGCCCTGCGCCATCGCGTTGTCGACCGCACCCTGCACGTCCTTGCGCGAGCGCCCGGAGATCAGCGGCCCGACGTCCACGCCGTCCTCAGCGCCGTCACCGACGCGCAGCGCGAGGACGCGCGCCCGCAGTTCAGGAACCAACGCGTCGTACATCTGTCCGACCGCGATGATGCGGCGCGTCGCCGTGCACTTCTGTCCGGTGCTGCCCATAGCCCCGAAGATCAGGGTCTCGGCCGCTACCGCGGGGTCTACGTCGGGCATGACGATCGCGGCGTTGTGACCGCCGAGCTCCAGCTGAACTCGTGCACCGCGCGGAACGGCCACGTCCGCGATCGAGCGCCCAACCGGCACGGAGCCGGTGAACGTGACAGCGGCGACCTCCTCGGCAGTAACGAGCTTTGCCCCCAGGGAGCCCGACGACAGCAGCAAGTTCAGGACGCCAGCCGGCACGCCCGCATCCACGAAGACCTCGGCCAGAGCAACAGACACCGCGGGCGTCTCGCTCGCCGGCTTCCAAACCACCGCGTTGCCCCACAGCAGTGCCGGTGCGATCTTCCATGTGGGGATCTGCACCGGAAAGTTCCACGGCGTGATCACGCCGACGACACCCAAGGGACGTCGCAGTGTCCGGATGAGCTCGTCCGGGTGACTCGACGGGAAGACCGATCCCTCGGCCATGCGGGAGTGGCCTGCGTGGTAATGCAGGGTCTCCACCGACGCCTGCATCTCGACACGCGACTCCGGAAGAGTCTTGCCCTCCTCCGCCGTCATCAGGCGAGCAATCTCTTCCAAGCGCTGCTCAAGCAGCTCCGCCGCACGGCGCAGAACCAGCCCCCGCCGGATCATCCCGGCCTTCGACCACGCCCGCTGTGCCTGCACCGCCGCCTTGAGGCTGCGGCGCAGGGCAGCGTCGCCCGCCTTCCGGTAGGTCGCTACCACGCCAAGAGTGGCCGGGTTAAAGCTGACCGCGTCCTGCTCGTCGGCCGCATCGGCGCCGCCCTCCAGCCAGGCACCGTCGATGAGGTGCCGCAGCCGGAGGCCGGTCGCTTCTACGTGCTGATCCATCGGGATCCCTTCTGGAAGAAGTGCTGTGCGGCCGACGATGAGCGTCGAACAACACAAAGTCCAGGAAGACTTGACACGCGACTCGGAAGCGCCGTCTATGGATTCCATGGAACTTCGCCTTCTCCGCTACTTCGTCGCGGTCGCCGAGGAGCAGCATTTCGGCCGCGCGGCCACGCGCCTGCACATGGCCCAGCCGGGACTCAGCCACCAGATCCGGCGCCTGGAGCGCGAACTAGGCGCGCAGCTGTTCCTACGGACCACCCGCCGCGTCGAGATCACTGATGCCGGCAAGGTTCTGCTCGGGGACGCGCAACAGATCCTGGCGCACGCCGACCGGGCGTCGGCCGCCGTCGCTCAGGCAGTGCAAGGCGAGGTGGGCCTGGTCCGAATCGGGTTCGTCTCCTCAGCCGCCCTGGCGATCACGCCCCGGCTCGCGCACGCGCTGCACGAGCGCGT
>JAABVA010006259.1_pt1 | contig 10582 bp, 12 predicted proteins | sample 5560331 | NCBI WGS metagenome assembly JAABVA01 (sample SAMN12812661, study PRJNA571458) | rock metagenome | isolation source: Antarctica rocks | place: Antarctica: Victoria Land, Mt New Zealand sud | collected 2016-01-07 | reverse complement strand
CTGTATCCCCTTCGGGCTTGATCGGAAGGCCACAATTGCCATGTTCACCCCAACCCCAGGCCAAGACTTCACCATGAGCAGTCAGACCGAGACAGTGTTCACTTCCGGCAGCTATCTTGCTAAGCTTTGGTAAGTTGGGAGCCGGTATTTGCCCATGATCGTTCCTTCCCCAGGATATCAAGCGGCCATCACAGAGGAGGACGAAGATGCTTCCCCAGCTGGCACCAATATCCTTCCAACCTTGCACACGGTCCGGCGCACTTGAACAGATTTTCCGCTTATCGGGACCAAGTAAAAGGTGTTGCCCTGTGTCAGGAGGGCCCACAATGTAAGTGAAGTCTTTCCCACAGACAGCTCGGACAGCTGCGAACGGTATGTTTGAGATTCTCCTGGGAGACCATACAATACCCGCTGGTTCTCCAAGCTGGCCCTTCCGACCCTGGCCCCAGCCAAAGACTTCTCCGTTGGAAAGAACCACGACGGTGTGTCCCATGGAGCTTGAGATATCACTGATAGTAGACCCTATCGGTGGGAAGCTGGGTGTCTGGTGCGGGCGCGACTCTGTAATGTGTTCGCCCTGGCCAAGCTCTCCCTTTGCACCTGCGCCGAACGTGTAGACATCATCGGCGTGGGTGACCAGTGTTGTTGATTCCCATGTTGTCGAACATGCTTTGAATATTTCAAGCCGTTGTCCAACGGTCAAAATGGATAGACCGCCAAAGCCCAAAGATGGTGTCCCAGTCAGGGTCTCTCCACGTTGATGTCTTGCATTCGATCCAGCAGACAAGACTTTGCCTGACTGGAGTAGCACCAAGGTATGATTACCGCCAGCAGCGATGCTGACTGGTACTTCGCTCTCGTATTCCGCAGGAAATAGACATTGTTCGGGCTTCGATCTGTCATTAGAATCGTCAAGCCCCAACTGGCCAGAACCGTTTGAGCCAAATGCATACAGCATGTGGTTATAAGGCTCAAGGTCGGAAGGTGGGGCTCGGACAAAGATCCAAGTACAGTGGCTCGCCAACCTCGCTTAACCAGAAAAGGTCAAACCCTCGCGCACACGCTAAGCGAGTAAACTTCAACCTCGAAGAAGTTCAGTAAGTGCGAACAGCGATTACAACCATCAACATGGCGTCAACGCAAAGTGTGCAATGCTTCGGCAAGAAGAAGACTGGTATGACAGACACTCAGATCGTTTACTACGGGAGCAAAAGCTAACTATGAAAAGCAACGGCCGTCGCTCACTGCAAGGTACAAGACAAAGTCCAAGCGTCACAATTACTCGAAGCTGATACGTGTTGTTCAGGCTGGGAAGGGAATAGTAAGGGTCAACGGCAAGCCTTTGGCACTCGTACAACCTGAGATACTCCGATTCAAGGTACAATTCTCCCCGTCGCGAGTGGATGGGCCCGATCTCTAAGAACCACCAGGTCTACGAACCCCTCCTCATCGTCGGCCTCGACAAGTTCGCCCAAGTCGACATCCGCGTCCGGGTCACCGGTGGTGGACACACCTCGCAGATCTACGCCATCCGACAAGCGATCGCCAAGTCCATCGTCGCCTACTACCAGAAGTTCGTCGACGAGCACGCGAAGAACCAGCTGAAGCAGGCATTGGTGCAGTACGATCGGTCACTACTCGTCGCGGACAACCGTCGGTGCGAACCGAAGCAGTTTGGTGGGAAAGGTGCTCGCAGTCGTTACCAGAAATCATACCGTTGAAGGGGGATGTGTGGTGGCGTCTTGCTGTATCTGGGACATCTGGTTGTGCTGGCTATGCTGTGGGGAGGCTCCGCATGGTGTAACCTAGACTATCCAGTTCAAAGGACGTGAAGTACTTTCCGAAGGGACTTTGTGGGAGTGCAGTTCGTACCTGGTGATTGGAAGACGAAACATGTGCTGCCGACTCTGGATTCCGTGCGTCTTTCATCCTAAGGATTAGGACAACTATCTGCGGCATCTCCGTCCACTGAACCAAGAACCCTGAAGATACAGATAAGGCCTACAATTCTAGCCCGAAATTTACAATGTCCGCTTGACCGTCAGCCAAATGGTTCGGGCTCTTGTTGTAGTATAGGTTGTAGTATAGGATGCGGTAATGACCACCCGTAGTTCTATGGGTAATGTTTGTACCCCTTCAAAGGACCGAGTGTCCTAAAGAAAATACAGCTCTGTAGATGTTATCCGCAGTGTAAACCTCAGAGGTAATCAATTTCTCCCAGCCATGGTAAATCCCCAGACGCCGGCGATCCTGCTCCTCAACATCCCACCCGGTTCTTTCTGCGGCATCGACCTCCTCTCCTTCACCACCTCCCCCCGCTTCCAAGGAATCAAAAACCTCCCAACGGGCTGGCACTTCGTCTTCACCGGCACCACCAGCACCCAATCCATCCGCCACGGAACCTGGTTCCACATCGACCCGCCCTCCACCCACCCACCACCCCTCCTCATCCAAAAATGGGACCCAAAAACAGAACACCTCGTCCCCGAAACCAACCCCACCACCCTGCTCCACCACCGCGCCACCCTCCCCTCCCTCTGGACCGACTCCCTAACCCCCTACCGCCAATCCGCCTCCACCTCCGCAACCCCCGGGGCCGAAGACAACAACCCACATGACTGGCCCCGCCTAATCTACTGCATCACCGCCCGCCTCCTCTCGCGCATCACCGGCGGCCCCCACTACTCCCTCACCTCCGCCAGCGCCGCCCCCCGCGACGTCGACCACATCCCCGGCCTCGCCGCCACCGAAGCCCACTTTGCGGCAGCCGAGTCCGAGCTAAGCTTCCTGCCCGTCGAGCTGCGGCGCACGTGGCGCGCGGGCGCCGTCGGAAGGGAGCGCACCGAGATGGCACAGGACCGGTCCTGGGCGTTGGGCGATCTGCTGGAGCGGTTCTGTGCGGTCGACGCCGACGGGGACGGGGCGGAGCGGGAGGTGGTTGGGGAGCTGCAGTTTGCGTTCGTGATGGTGGTGACGCTGGGGAATTACTCGTGCTTGGAGCAGTGGAAGCGGTTGTTGGGGCTTTTGCTGACGTGTCGGCGGGCTGTGGGGGAGAGGGAGGGGTTGTTTGTCAGGGTGGTGAGGGGGTTGAGGAGGCAGGTGAGGCGGGGGGCGGATGTGGAGGGGGGGTTGTTTGATATGAGCGAGGAGGGTGCCGGGTGGTTGAGGGGGTTGCTGGTGGGGTTTCGGAGGGGCGTGGAGGAGGTTTTCAGGGGTGGGAGTTCGAGGGTGGGGGATGAGTTGGAGGAGCTGGAGGGGGATTTGAGGAGGCTGTATGGCTGGGATTTGAGCGATTCTTATGTGCGGAGGGGCTTGTTGGAGCTGGAGGATGGCGAGCGGGTGGAGATGGAGGTTGGTGAGCTTGAAGGGGAGGATGAGAGGGGGGAGTACGCTCCGGTTGTTGTGGACCTTGGGGAACCGGGCCATGGTGTTCTTGATACTGGCACTGAAGACTGAGAGGTGTACTTTAGGGTTTCACTATGCAATCGACTCGTGTAACCTCTGCCTTGTTCAGCATCTCATGTTGCGCCAGATGTGGGCCGGTTGCATCCTAGTAGGGTATGGCTAGCAGAACCCCTTTGAGGAGGCCCTGTTCCTGGATTTGTCGATGTCTTCTGAAGTCCTGTAAACAAATTCTGGAGGCTGCTTGATGGCTGTCTCTTATGCCACAGATCGGAGAAACACGGGATGTCTTGGATGGTTTTAGCTAATTTGGAAATAAAACCAATACAGCATGGTAGAAGACCAGGCAAAAGCCGTTCTTCGCGTTTGTATTTCGCTCCACCGCAACATGCCTGACCAATCTCGCGACCACACTCAGAGACGACGACCCCTCCTACCACCCTTACGACGTGTAGAGTCAGAAGGCGTTGGTGTCACATCTTCGATTCTACCTATCTTCATCCCCGAACGAGCCAAAGCGCGGAGCGCAGACTGAGCACCAGGACCTGGGGTCTTTGTGCCGTTACCTAAAAGAGTACTTGATTAGTGGGTGTTTCGAATCCATTGCCAGCATTTACGTACCACCAGTAGCCCTAATCTTAATATGGAGCGCATTGATGCCCAGCTCTTTGCACCGAGCAGCGACATCCTGAGCAGCCAACATAGCGGCGTATGGAGAAGATTCGTCACGATCGGCCTTGACCTTCATTCCGCCGGTAACACGGCAGATGGTTTCGCGGCCACTGGAATCACCCAGACATCAGCCTCTGAAACGTCTGCGCCATCCTGATGGCAGTCTCAATTTTCCTCTACGAACCTGAGATCGGTGACATGAACGAATGTGTCGTTGAAAGAGGCAAAGATGCGGGCTACACCGAAAACGAGTTCACCTGAGGAAATTCAATCGTCAGCTCCGGAGTCTAGCAAAGTGCATGGCGTGATTGAACCAACCTTCTCTGACCTGAGGGCCAAGAGAGATGTTCTCGGTGGCAGCGCGCTCGACCTTCTTTTTGGGAGGCATGTTGAGGTTTTGATCAGCTGGATTGTCGTTGTCATTCGAGAACAGCAATTAATGGTTTCCAGCAGTATCAACCTGAAGCGAGAGTGTGCCCTTAGCCCTTGCTCTAACTGAAATTGGCAATAGCGTCGAAAATCTCCTGCCGAAGTACTCTTAGGTAAGCAGACTGCGAAAATCGTTCTGACCTTCGCTCATGTTAACATTTCTTCAACAATACTCTCTCCATTCCACCCACGATTATACGGAAAATACATGAGTTGGATCATGTCCGCTCATTCAATTTGAGAAGTGAGTTGTGGCCATGGTTCAAATACTTTCACGACTGCTTTCTGCATGAGTTCGCACTCGTTAAAACGACAAAACCGGTAGAGAGTCGTGCAAAGATGGAACACATATCTGTGGGGATCATAGGCATGGGCGACATGGGAAAGATGTATGCGAGGAGAATCAGCGATGCGGGCTGGAGGTAGGTGATCGATGAAATAACTGTTGGACGGAATTGAGGCCTACCAGAACAGAGTAAGTCACTAACAATTCTTTACAACACAACACTTTGCAGGATGACTTGAGTGCATTTGGCTCGAGTATGACCTGGAGGCGGAGGTGGCTACCATTTTGGTACCGTCCCTGGCTGACAGGTTGTCACTGATGTAAATTCTCAGCTACCTAATTTTTACTTGTCTGATATCAACCCCTAATCACTACGCCATGTCAAGCATCGTTAGACTACAGGAACTCCGCTGACCTCGTCTCTGCTCAGTCTAGATCTTACACGAGAAAACAAAAGCTGACCGCTGGCTCACCCAGGGTGAACGCGTGTGATAAAGTAGAGATGTATGGACAGTTGAAGGAATCATTCGCTGGTAGTGTATATAGCGCTTGTACATAGTCTTGAGAGGTCGGACCGCTAAGGCCTGCGTAGAGCAATATCCACATCTATCCCAATGGGCACCTTGTCTCGAGGATCAGCGACTACATCCTCTACAGCGTAGAGGCTGAGGCTATTGACAAGATCGTCCAACAGTATGGACCATGTAGGCGATCAAGCATACACACAGAGATTCCAAGAATACTAAACCCGGTGAAGCTACCAAACAAGGCGCGATCGTAGGTGGACAGACATCCTGCAAAGCTCCCGAGATGGCAGCATTCGAGCGCCATCTCCCTGAAGATGTGGAAATCATATCCTGCCACTCTCTCCATGGGCCCAACGTCGACCCAAAAGGTCAACCTCTGGTGATTATCAAGCACCGCGCGTCCCAGAAGAGCTTCAACCTGGTCGAAAAGATGCTATCCTGTTTCGGTTCCAAGCACGTCTACCTCACGGCGGAAGCACACGACAGGATCACTGCAGACACCCAAGCCGTCACACACGCCGCCTTCCTCAGCATGGGCACAGCATGGCAGGCCAACAACCAATTCCCGTGGGAAATTAACCGGTATGTCGGCGGCATCGAAAACGTCAAGATCAACGTCACTCTCCGGATCTACTCGAACAAATGGCACGTCTACGCCGGTCTCGCCATCTTGAACCCTGCCGCCAAGAAGCAGATCCGGCAGTACGCCGAGTCCGTGACCGAGCTTTTCAAGTTGATGCTCGGTGGACATCGTGAAGCGTTGCAGAAACGGATCAAGACGGCTGGAGCGGCGGTCTTCAAAGGAGATAGTCGAGATCATGAATTGCTGTTGAGGGACGAGGTGCTGGATCGATTTTCGTTGGGGGAAGTACCGCAGCAAGAACGGACACCCAACAATCACCTGAGTTTGCTGGCCATGGTCGATTGTTGGTGGAAATTGGGCATTGTTCCTTATGATCACATGATCTGTTCCACTCCAGTAAGTCCCCTATCATCGTTGACAGATGTTCCATGTCCTCCTCACCACTCTTCCTTCCTGATGACTAGTCCAGCTCTTCCGCCTCTGGCTCGGCGTAACAGAATACCTCTTCCGCAATCCCACTCTCCTTGACGAAATCATCAACACCGCTATCGAAGACAACACTTTCCGCTCCGACGATCTGGAATTCACTTTCGCTGCACGAGTAGGTCTCCTCTCATGACCTCGATCAGATATCCTTTGCTGCTATTCGTCTAACCCTATATACATGTACATTGCTCCCTCACACATTTTCCCCCTCTTTTCGTCCTACACATCTGCTTCTACCCCTTCTCCGCCCCCCCAATCGAGCTCCATGACCTGTCGCTTTCCACTCCCCTCCCAGTATGCGGCTTCTCAGCAGCAATGAGACTGATATATGGCGGGGAAACAGGGCTGGTCCGACTGCGTCTCCTTCGGCGACTTCGACACTTACCGTGCCCGCTTCGAGCAGATCCAATCCTACTTCGCCCCTCGGTTTCCGGAGGCGACGAGGGTGGGGAACGAGATGATTCGAACCATTTTAGAGAAGACGCGCGATTGAGGGTAAGAAGTACCTAGGTAGCGGGCGGGGAATGGAGAATCAAACGTGGCAATTATTGGCGGGGACTAGATGAGGACGAGTATCTCAACATGGAAAAGACGATCCCTTCATCGACTCCGGATTTGAGTCCGGCGGATCCTCTCATACATCCGAAAGCGGGAACGGATGGATTCCAAATCAGCAACAAGCTAGAGGCTGACACCGGCAAGAGCCGCATCCGTAGTCTTCGAGATTTGAGGTTGCCTCCTCTACCTGTAACGTTTACCTGCAACGTTTATCAGCCAATTACTGCTGCATGCACTGGCATCATAATCTTCATTGGATGTGCTCATAAAGTCCCGTCTGTGAGTTTCAGTTAAGTTACCTTACTGTAGGGTTCAAATCCCAGATGGAAATGAGGTACTGTATCTTACAGTACCTTAGCTCGACGTCGGAGGCCGACCGAAGTCATCTCTGATCAGGGACCAGCCTTCTAAGATCGTAAGTTGCCATACCTTACCTTAACGTGCATAACGTTACCTTACCTTAGTGTGTATCTAGTGGCCGCACATAGTGTATCTAACCTAACGAGGAAGCCATCTCGACCTCCTTTTGGGTTAGACTTACGTCCCATCATTGGTCCAGTTTCATTTCACATCGGGGATCGACCAGCTTGGCTTGAAGCTAGCCGGGGATAGGACTGTTTCAATCTAGGTAGATACTACCTGGCTAGTATGTAAGCTAAGCAAAACTAAGCTATAAATGATATCGACAAGGAAAATTGAAGAAAGATGAATGATGGGATTGATGATGCTGTCAACCTGCAAGATGCTGGTCATCGGACATGGCTTCCTTACATGTCAACATTCCTTCCTTGCCGGATCCCCAGCTCTTCATTCTCTCTGCGTCGCATCTCTGTTAGATTCATGCCAGAAAGTTTAGATTTACTACACCACTTCATCATTCATTGTTCATTGTTCATTGTTGCGGCGACATCCCTTCCGTGGCGCGTAGATACAGTCTCGACTGCCTGCACTGTTTCATCTACATTCCGGCGTCCATTACATCTGCTTACCTGCATCAACATCTCCGCACTCTCTCTGCCGTGTTACCATCCTTTGTCTCTTTAATGTGCTGAACCCCGATCATTTGTACGAGTCTCGTATGCGGGGCATGCGACTGGAATTAAACCGTCTCCAGTTCCAGTAATCCCATTCCATCTGAGCATTCCCCACAACATTCTTTTTTGGGAGTCTACAGCCATAGCCACTGGCTTCGAACTTCGATATGAAGTTCTCATCATTGCCCACCGTTCTAGGGCTTGGTATGTTTTCTTGTTTGCTATTAACCATTCTCCAAAATACTGATAGTCACACAGCATGCCTCGCAAGCGCCCAAACGGCCAAGTTCTGCCCACCAGAAAGCAATTCGGTCTGTTACAGTGTCAACGTCCCTGCCAATACCGCCTCATCCGGTACTGGCGATCTCTTCTTCCAGATCCAAGGCCCGTCATCCCACCAATGGATGGGATTGGGTCAAGGCGGTCAAATGACCGGAGCCAACATCTTCATCATCTACGCCGACAGCACCGGCAAGAATGTCACACTTTCACCCCGGTTGGGCAAGGGGAACTTTCAGCCGCAGATGGACAACGATGCAAAGGTGTCGCTGCTGGATGGTAGTGGAATCGTCAATGGCGTGATGACTGCCAACGTTCGATGTACGGCCTCTTTCCTCTCTGCTGGTGCTTCTGGCAAAATACCTAATTCGGTCATCAGGCTCAAATTGCAACTCATGGAATGGCGGAAGCATGGATCTGAAATCGTCATCGACCAGTTGGATCTGGTCTGTGAAAGATGGGTCGGCCTTGAACACCAACGACCAAGCCGCCAACCTCCAGATCCACTCCGTGCAAGGCGCATTCAAGTTGGATCTCACCAAAGCTGCGGGCGGAAGCTCCGTCAACCCGTTCCGAGACGCGACCGCCACGTCGACCGCGGCGGGAGGTACCGCGCCCACGGCCGCCGTCTCGGACGCCAACAGCGGACCGAACGCCAACAGCACTTCCGGAGCTAGCGGTGCACCTTCTGATGGTGCTTCGTCCGCAAGTGGCGATGATAGTGGGAGCCAAGCGATGACTACTCGGATGATAATCGCGCACGGGATCATCATGCCTCTCGCTTTCGTCATTTTCTTCCCGCTCGGCGCACTCACGATCCGCGTGCTCTCCACGCCCGGTGCCATCTGGATTCACGGCGGCGCCCAAGTCTTTGCATACTCGATGGCGATCGCTGGACTAGGACTGGGAGTGTGGATCGCCGTCAACACCCAACAGGTCAGTCGACATTCTTTCTTCCCCGTCTCTATCTGCCGTTCGATCTCATCTGACGTTTTACCCACAGCTCAACGCGTACCATCCCATCATCGGCATCGTCGTCGTCTCGCTCCTTGTCTTCCAACCTATGCTGGGCCTTACGCACCACTTCTTGTACGTCCGCACCGCGCGCCGCACCTTCTGGGCCACCGTTCACGTCTGGCTCGGCCGCACCCTCATCACCCTCGGCATCATCAACGGCGGCCTGGGCTTGCTGCTCTCGGACAACACGCGCGCCGGCGAGATCGTCTATGGCATCGTGGCGGCCTTGGTGGCGCTCACGTACGTGACCGTGGTGGTGTTGTCGGGCAGGAAGAAGAACAGTATGGGCGTTGGGACGGGGGTGGGTATTGCGGCGAAGGGAAGTCGGGCGGGAGATCACAGTTAGAACGGAGTGGATTCGGAGTGGATTCGGCGTGGATGGAAGTGGGAGGAGAGGGTTGTATAATTTTCCAGTGTGGTGTTGGGATATGAAGCTTTTTGATAAACATTTTGGTTTTACATTTTATAGGATTCAGTTGCCAGGAGTCATCATCTCCAACGATATATAATAATAGTATCCTGCTCTATGTTCAAATCATGGAATAAGTGATTGTCATTCGACAAGACCGTCCAGACGAATGAATGAAGGAAATAAACAGCACAGCGGACAGAAATGTCCACAAAAATCATCCATCTTACCTCTGAGAGTATGGAGACCACCAGCAGCACCGCCAAAGTCCATACTCGTTCCCTGCCCGCAAACACCCGTTCCTTGACAAGGAAGACAGCTGAAGAACTGTTTCTCAGTGCTTTATCAAATCAGAGTGCTTTTAAAGATAAAGCCACTGTCAGAACTCAACTGAAACGTGAGATTTGAGAACAATTTCTCAAATTCAGTTGGAGATTCGTTCACTCTACGGAGTAGTTATCAATCTATGATGACTTTGCAATGAAATTCTCTCAGAACGGACACTTTCGCTCAGCCGTATAGGATGTGCCGTCACCCTGTTGTGGGCTTGCTCAAAGGGAGGTCTGCGGCAGATGCCCAAGATGCACGTCACACGACTATGTGGCTTTCTCACGAATTTTGTGCAGCACTTGCTGAACTATGGTTGTTTCTTGAGTGTTTGGCTGAATCAGTGACGGACATCTGTAGATCAGGGTCTCTTGGGTTTGCTAAGACTGAGGTGAGATCGACCTGGCCAGCGCAAGGAGTACAGCATAGAATAATATGAAGACAGCAATCAAACAGTCTTGAGCAAAGCTCAAAGCTGTAAATAGATCTAGTGTCACTATCATCAAGTCTGAATTAGCAGATTGTTTCCAGCAAGTCCATTGCAGTTGTTTAGAGAGAAAGAAAGAAACCTGC
>JAABVA010006258.1_pt1 | contig 10584 bp, 13 predicted proteins | sample 5560331 | NCBI WGS metagenome assembly JAABVA01 (sample SAMN12812661, study PRJNA571458) | rock metagenome | isolation source: Antarctica rocks | place: Antarctica: Victoria Land, Mt New Zealand sud | collected 2016-01-07 | reverse complement strand
TCGTCGCGCAGCTCGCCGACACCGAGCGCGAGCTCGAGCAGGTCCGCCGCAGCACCGCTCGGGACGGGATCGACCCGGAATGGCGCGAGATCGCGACCGCGCTGGCCGGCGCGCTGCGCCCCTACACGCTCTTCCAGGACCAGCGCGTGATTGACGGGCGGATAGTGGTGGAGACCGCGGTGCCAGGGTCGACGCTGCGCGCCGCCCGTGAGGCGCTGTATCGGCTGGGGCGTCAGGTGGCGCTCGAGTCCTACCGCGCGTCCGGCATCCCCGTCCGCGAGGACGCGGCGCGGGAGGCGGCGTGACCGGAGCCGGGGCTGGTGGGTGCGCCGGTTGCGGTCCGCTGACCCGGCGCCCAGTTTGGCACGGCTTTGCCGTGCGGCGCCGGGGGTCCAGCGGGCCCGCAACGGGCGGGCCCCACGTCCTCAAAGTTGAGGAGGCAGAAGCATGCCCGACGTTCATCAGACCCATGTCGGCGAGGTGCGCATCGTCGCGCTGAGCCAAATAAGCCCCGGCCGGAGTTCAACCCGCGAACCGCCAGGGACCCTGAGCGACACCGAGCGCGAGCAGGCCCTGGCCGACGTCGAGGCGGTCGACGGCCGCTACAGCATCGAAGGCCACCGGCTGCGCAATGCAGCTCGAAGCCCCGACGCAGACCAAGCCGGACACTGAGGACGCGTCCGACGACCCGGCTGCGCAGGCGGCCTGACCCGATCCCCTAATCGCGGCCGGTCGACTCGCCACCGCGCGGGCCGGCCAGCCGCGGCCCCTTATCCCTGACTCCAAAGGAGGTGGCCGTGATGGCCAAGACGACGCGTCGCAGGTTGACCGACGACGAGCGCGCGCAGCGCCGCGCGCAGGACCGTGAGCGCCTCGAGCAGTCCGCCCGCGAGCTGCTCTCAAGCGACGGTTGGCGGCGCTGGATCGAAGTCCGCGCCCGCAACGGGCTGCTCTATGCGGTGGTCGGTGGTTGCGGTCTTCGCGCCCCACTTTCGTCCGGCCCAACGTGCCGCGCTAACGGGTGCGGAAGAGCCAAGGCGGGGGAAGCGTGCGACGCGGAGGGGGGAGCCGCGAGCGCGGGGCCGCCGTGTGGAGGGGCGCACCGCAACCCCGACCACCGAAGGAGCCCGTCATCACGGCGCTGCGCTCCATGTATCGCCGCGCCGCGAACCGCGGAGAGGTAGCGATCAACCCCTGTACCGGATCGACCTGCCAGCCGTGCGCGGGGGGCGTGACCGCATCGCGGACCCGGCCGAGGCCGCGGCTCTGCTCGATGCCCTCCCGGAGCAGGACCGCCCGCTATGGGCTACCGCTATGTACGCGGGCCTCAGGCGCGGCGAGCTGCTCGCGCTGCGCTGGGAGGACGTGGACCTGGCCGCGGGTGTGATCGAGGTCGTGCGCTCGTGGGACATGGTGGAAGGCCCGATTCAGCCGAAGAGCGCGAAGGGCCGGCGCAAGGTGCCAGTGGCCTCGGAGCTGCGCGCACTGCTCGTCGAGCACCGGCTGAGGACGGGCGGGCAGGGGATGGTGTTCGGCGCCGGCTCGTCGCCGTTCCGTCCCGACGTGATCCGCCACCGGGCCAACGCGGCGTGGCAGGCGGCGAACCTGCGCCCGATCACGCTGCACGAGTGCCGGCACAGCTTCGCCTCGCTGATGATCGCCGCAGGCGTCAACGCTAAGGCGCTGAGCGAGTACATGGGACACGCGAACATCGGGATTACGCTCGACCGCTACGGGCACCTCATGCCCGGCAACGAAGCCGAGGCTGCCGGCCTCCTCGACGCCTACCTGACGCGGGCCACGAAGAGCGGAAGCCGAGCGCATTGTCACGCCCAGTGTCACGCGCACCCCGCATCGCCCGCCGTGGCGGGGAATCGGTCGGATGTACTACATCTAGAACGGGTCCCGAGCCTGCGGCGGATTGCCCGTATCCACGGGGTTTCGTACCGCTCTCGACCGCTCTGAACCGCCCGAATCAGGGATCCATTGTCACGCGGACGGGCTGAGCCGTGCCCTCGAAACCCTGCCTCACCTGCGGGAAGCTCGGCCCGGGTAGTTACTGTCGTCGGCACGATCCGCGCGCTGGATCGCGGCGGTTCAACCCGGCGCGCGGTCAGGTGGCAAGGCTGCCACGTTTCGCAGGCGCACGCTCGCGCTGACGGGCGGCGCGTGTGCGTGGTGCGGATCTACCGACCGTGTGCAGGCTCACCACGTCCGGCCCGTGGCCGAGGATCCCGGTCAGCGCGTGGGCGTTCCGCTTTGCCATCGGTGTCATCGAGCGGCCGAGCGACGCAAAGCCTGAGCGATCGGTGAGAATCGTTGTAGCCCTCGGCATCGCCGCGGCCGGCCCAGTCGCCGAGCCTCAGGCCAAGCCCGCTCCCGTCGCTCACGCCGCCTGCCAGTCAGCGACCATCGGCGGCCACCACAAGTGCATCGCGCGCAGCCAGTACTGCTCGCGAAGCCACCAGCGCGAGTACAAGAGCGTTACGGCCGGTCGTCGAGCTCCTCGGGAACGCCGACGTCGTCGTCCGGCGCGGGCGTCTGGGTCTGGCCCGCACGCTGGCCGCCGCCGTCGATCGGCGGGGTGCCCTGTGCGGGGTTGGTCCCCTCGCCGCCCGTCGCCGCCTTCTCGCCTGTGCCGGTGTTCTCCTCGCCGCTCTCGCCCTGCTCCCGCTCGTCGCCATCAAACATGATCGCTCCCGTTGTCGGACCCGGTCGTGGCCTGCACCCGGGCCGCTTGCCTGTATGTACCGAGGTTACTCCGCGCGCTCGAGCAGCGCGACACACTCGAGGTGCGGCGTCTGCGGGAACATGTCGACCGGGCGCACGCGCCTGAGCGCGTAGCCCGCCTCGACGAGCTGCGCGGCGTTCGGCGCAAGGGTCGTGGGGTTGCAGGAGACGTACACGATGCGCTTGGGCGCCGCCTCGATCACCCGGCGCGCGATCTTCTGCGAGAGCCCCGAGCGCGGGAGGTCGACGACGAATGGCCATAACCCAGTCGCCGCTGGCGCCGACCGCCAAGCAGCTCGCGTTTCTGCGCCGCCTCGCGCACCAGACCGGAACGACGTTCACGCTGCCAAGAACGCGCCGGCAGGCCAGCCGCTAGATCGCCGCGCTCGTGAAGCGTCCGGTCAGCGATCAGCTCGAGTTCGCGCTCGACGACCTCGCCGTCCGCGGCGGCCAGCTCGCCGAGGCCGCCTGACATGCCCGCGGTTGACCTCACCGATCGGGCCACGTTCCCCGGTGCGCTCGTCTACGAGGACACCGACATCCCGCCCGGGCTCACGCTCAAGGACTGGCGCCGCCAGCGCGCGCGGCAGGCCCGAGAGCGGCGCGCGGCCCGCAAGGCCGCGCGCCGGGAGGCGGTCTTCGCGCTGATCACGCCACGAGCGGCGCGTTCGCGCGCACCCGGCCGGGTAGCGCCGCGGGCGCGCACGGTGACCTCGTGAGCGCCCCGGCCACCGCGTCTCCCGCGGGGCTGCGCGGGGACGAAGGCGAGCTCTACCGCCGCCACCACCAGGCGCTGCTGCGCGCGGTCGCCCGGCACGTCAACGCACCAGAGGCGTTGATCGAGGACGCCTGCCAGCGCGCGTGGATCATCCTTCTGCGCCGCCAGCCCGACCGTGGCCCCGGGCTGTTCGCGTGGCTGCGAATCGTCGCTGTCCGCGAGGCGTGGGCGCTGTCTCGCGCGCAGCGGCGCACCGTGGCGCTCGACGAGCTCGGTGGGCCCGACGGCGAAGAGCCCGCGTTTCTCGCCGGCTCGGGAGAGGGCCTTCAGGACGCGCTCGAGGCGCGCCGTGCGCTGCGCGCGCTCGCCGGGCTACCCGAGCGCCAACGCCACTACCTCACGCAGCTGGCCGCCGGGTACTCCTATCAGGAGATCGCCCAAGCCGAAGGACGCGGCCTCAACCACGTCAACAAGCACCTCGTGCGCGCCCGCCAAACCCTGCGCGAGCAGAACGCCGCCTGAACGCCACCGCGACGGATCAGCTCAGGCGCCGCGTGACCGCGAGCGGTAACCGGGGGAGCGCTCAGCGGGGTTCTCAGCCTTCTCGGGGCTGACCAGTGGGGAGCCTGCGAGCGGCCGCGGGTTCCTGCAAGCCCCGCCCTTACGGGGCCAGCCTGCGGCTGGTCGCTGACGCGACGGGCCTCCCTGGCGGGCCCTCGCCCTGCGGGCTCGGGTTCCGGAAAACCCGCTTTGAGCCGCTCGCCCACCGCCCCCTGTCCAGCACCCGAACCGACAGGAGGAACCACGACATGAGCGCCATCACCGAAGCCCCCGCCACCGGGCGAAGCGTCGAGCTCGCCACCTACACCACCGACACCGGCCCCCGCCGAATCGTCGGCCAGCGCGTCGACGGGCGCGTGCAACTCCGCGACCAGCCCGCCACCGGGAGCGGCCGAGCCTTCCTCATCGAGCCCGCCGTCGAGAGCAACGCCGCCCTGAAAGCAATCATCGCCGACTACCTGCGCTCCGCGAAGAAGCTCGGATACGTGCCGATGTTCAGCCCGGGCTGGTAACCGGTGAGATGCGAACGCCACCGTCATGCGGCTGACCGAGGACATGCAACGCGTCGTGCGTGAGCAGGCCCGTCGGCTTCGTGGCCACGATCCGCTCTGGCGCAGAGCAGTCGGCGCTCCAAGGCGCTGATCTCGCCCGCGCGTGACGATGGCAGCCTTCTCCCGAGGTGCGCCGCAGCCCACCTGGATCGAGCCCTCTTGGTGTCCTCGTGCAGGAGGGTGCGAGCACGGGTGGTGGGCATCGATCGGCGGCTCGCGGTCGCTCACCAATCGGGGTCGCGCCCGCGATCAGTCTCGCTGTCCGCTCGCTGTTGTCGGCTGGGCGTGGGCGCTTGGTGTGGTGGTTGGGAGATGAGCAGGGCGACGATGGTGGTGAGCTCGGGGTGGAGGTGGGGGAGGTGTTCTGCGCCGTGGTCGTGGATGGTGGCGTGCATGGGTTCGATGAGCGCTCCGACGATGGCGAGCGCGCGGTTGGCGGTGAGTGGGGGGACGTGTACGCCGAGGGCTCGGGTTTGGGTGTTGAGCTCGACGATTGCGTTGGCGATGCGGCGGTGCATCTCGAGTCGGCGGCTGATGGCGTTGGGTCCTCCGGCGCCGACTTCGATGACGAGCATCCGCGCGAGGGCGGGGCGGGTGGCGAGCGAGTCGAGCATCGCGGCGACGTAGGCGTCGGCGCGCTCCACCACGTCTTCGACGGGGTCAAAGGCGCCGAGCAGGGGGGTGATGATCTGCTCGGCGGTGTAGTCGAAGGCGGCGAGAAAGCACGCCTCTTTGGTCTCGAAGTGCTCATAGAAGGTGCGTCGCGCGACGCGTGCGCGCTCGACGAGGTGGGTGATGGTGAGCGCTTGGTATCCGTGCTCGGCGCTGAGGTGGACCATCGCGTCGAGCAGCCGGTTGCGTTGCGAGGCGCGGACCGCTTCGCGGCTCAGCCGGTGGCGCCCTCTGGGCAGCGGCCCGGGCGGGCTGATCGTGTCTTGAGCCATCGCTTCTCAGCCTACCCGGCTTAAGAACTTGACAGTTCCCGGCCGATCGGGTTCTATGCACGAGACAGTTCCTAGAGAGTGTGGCGGCTCGGCAATCAGTATCCGTTTGGTCGCCCGAGCGGTGCGACGAACGGAAGGGAAGCGATGCGAGAGCACGATGAGAAGCCGGACGTGGGCGGATCGGGGGCGCTGAACCGCCGGTCGTTTTTGGCGCGGAGCCTGGCGAGCGGCGCGGCGCTCAGCCTTCCGGCCTGGGCGCCCGACGTCGCGGTGAGTGCCTCGTGTGTGCCCGGCCCGGCGTTCAGGAACTCGCTGTCGGTGAGTCCGTTCACCGAGAGCGTGTTGAAGAGCGTCGCTTTGAGCGACGGGCGGGGCACCGCGAGCACGGTGCTGGAAGTGCAGGAGCTGTTCAATCGCCACGGCGCGAGTGAGATCTATCAGCGCATCGCGACGCGGAAGTTCGTGCCCCAAACCGACGCCGAGGCCGGCTGGGCGCGAGGCCTCGAGCGCGCTGTCCTCGCGCGGGAGCTGGGAATGGCGTTCAACCCGGAGCTCGGGCTCTTCGCCGGCTACGGCGACGGCGCGACCTATCAGGAGCCTCCGGACTTCACCGACTATCCGAGCATCCGGCTTCCGGGGCGGTGGACGTCGTTGACGCTTGATCAGATGATCGGCCCGCTGCGCGAGTACGGGGCGCTTGTCGCCCGCCAGATCCTCAACACCGGCGTTAGAGTCAACTTCTGGGACCTCGGCAACGAGGTCGAGAACGGCATTGCGGGGGTGGCGGTCAGGCCGCTGTTTCCCACCACAAGCTATGAGGCGCCCAACGCGGTCGATCCGGCGATCGGGCTGATGAGCGTCCCGACGCTGGTCGCGATGCCCGAGGATCAGCGGATCGCGTGGTGTGAGGCGCATCTGTGGCCCTACGTCGGTCGCCTCCTCGCGGCTGCTGCCGAAGGGATCCGCTCCGTCGACCCCCACGCGCGGTTCAGCACCCACATCTCGCACTTCGGTCACCGCACCCCGAACGTCCAGGTCGCGTTCTGGCAGGCGGTCAAAGCCGTCGGATACCTCCCCGACCAGCTCGGCACCTCCTACTACCCCACCGACGGCAAGACCACGTTCGGCGCCCCGGACATGTTCGAGTTCTTCAAGCAGACCGCCACTGCGCTCGGGGAGAGGTTCGATCGGCAGCTGTTCATCGCCGAATACGGCTACCCGTCGAGCCTCATGCAGCCCCCGTACCCGTTCAACGATCCGGTGCCCGGCTACCCGCAGACCGAAGCCGGACAGCACGACTTCACCCGCGACCTCGTCGCGTGGGGCACCGCCTCGGGGCATCTGGCCGGGATACGGCCATGGGCGCCTGACTTCTGCACCTCCGAATGGCAACCCATGAGCTGGTTCACCCCCGCCGCGCACACCACGAGCGCCAAACCCGCGCTGCACGCCATCACCGACGCCCTCACGAGCGCAAAGTGCGAGGCGCGCACTCGGCTCGTGGCCCGCTTCTACGGCCGCCGCCACCGACGACCCGGAGTGCTCGCGCGGCTCCAGACGACCGCCGGCACCCTCACGCACCTCACCGTCGAGCTGCGCCGCGGCCATCGCCTCATCGCCAAAACCAGCGTCGCGCGCGTCGGCAAGACGCCGCACGACGTCATCCTCAAACCCCACGCCGGGCACCTCCGAGCCGGCCACTACACCCTCCTCGTCACGCACGCCGGCAAAACGCTCATCCGCCGAACGGTGAGCGTCCGCTGACCCCCCCGGCCCGAGGCCAGCCACCGTCGCGGCTCGGGCACGCACTCTCGCGCGGACGGCCGCTCTCTCGGCCGCTCACGAAGCGCCCGTGAGAGATCGGCCCGGCACGGACGACCGCGGGCGGCTGACCTCGAGCGGATGCTTGCGAAGGCGACCGGGCCGGGTCGGTGCCTTCCGCGCGGTCGCGTCCGCGTCCTCGCCACGCGCGAGATGCCTCGACTCCCCGTGAAGTAGCCAGCAGCCGAATCCCGACGGTTGACCGCATCCTGCTCGTCGATCGAGACGATCAACGACCCGCGCCCTTCCGGGTCGCTCCTCATGGCGGCGACGCGACCGTGGTTGGCAAGACCGACCCGTCGGTGGCTGCGCTACCCGCGAAGAAAACCTTCTCACGCACTCTCGCGCGGACGGCCGCTCTCTCGGCCGCTCACGAAGCGCCCGTGAGAGATCGGCCCGGCACGGACGACCGCGGGCGGCTGACCTCGAGCGGATGCTTGCGAAGGCGACCGGGCCGGGTCGGTGCCTTCCGCGCGGTCGCGTCCGCGTCCTCGCCACGCGCGAGATGCCTCGACTCCCCGTGAAGTAGCCAGCAGCCGAATCCCGACGGTTGACCGCATCCTGCTCGTCGATCGAGACGATCAACGACCCGCGCCCTTCCGGGTCGCTCCTCATGGCGGCGACGCGACCGTGGTTGGCAAGACCGACCCGTCGGTGGCTGCGCTACCCGCGAAGAAAACCTTCTCACACACTTGCACCAAGTGCAACATGTAGCATCGTCAACACTGTGCCGTCCGCTGGTCAGGTCGCTCGTGTCGCCGTCGACGAGGGCGAGTGGCTTGCGTTTCGCCAGGCCGCGCTCGCGTGCGGCGTCTCTGTCTCGGCCTACCTCGGGCGCCTCGTCGAGGCGGAGCTCAGGCGCCGCGCGGGACGACCCGTAGCCGCTATCGATCCAGGCGCGCCGGCGTCCGACCAAGCTCTCTGGGCGCTCGCCGAAGTACGAGCCTCAATCGAGGAGCTCGACGACATCGCCGGTCGTCTCGCCCGCTCCGCGACCGCTCAAGGCGCCTCATGGAGCGATGTTGCGAGCTCCCTTCGTATCACGCCCGAGCGGGCACGGTCTGCGTATTAGTCCTCACGAGCGTGAACCTCGGCGGCGCCTCAGCCGCGCGTGGGTTCGCCGAGCGCGGCGTCGCCGCGGTTCTCAGCGGGCGCGGGCGGTGGCCGCGTCTTCGGCGAGTCGCTTGAGGTACTGCGTGAGGGGGAGGCCAGCCTGCGCGGCGAGTTCGGTGACGCGCTTCGCCTCTTCGGGGGAGAAGTCGAGCTGGACTTTGAGACCGACGGGTCGGCCGTCGTGGGCTTCGATGTTGGTGTACTCCTCTGCGCTCATCAGCTGTCTTCGAGCATCTTACGCTCGCCGGCCGTCGATTCCCAGGCGGTGACGGGCAGCCAGGTGGTGGGATCGAGCGTGGCCTCGATCACGACGGTGAGGTAGCGGCCGCCATCGGTACGGCCGATGAGAAGGGAGCGGACCGCCGGGCTCGTGAGACTCACCCCGCGTGAGTTCGTCGCGGTCACGTGAGGGTTGGCGAGCAGTTGGCGGATCTCGTTGGCGCTCGCTCGGGTCAGGTGCTCCTCGGTCTCGGCCGTGAAGAGCAGAAACCGGACCTCCGTCATGACGCCCGGCGCGCCGACGCAGAAGGCTCGACGGTGTCCGCACCCGGTGCGCTACCCGTGAACGCGGCGGCGAGCAACACGGCGTCGTCGGCTTGACTCTTGGCGTGCAGGTAGCGCACCGTGGTCTGGATGTGGGCGTGTCCCATCCACGCCTGGACTTGGACGAGCGTGGCGCGGTTGACGGCCATCGACCCGAAGTAGTGGCGCAGCGAGTGAAACGGCAGCGCTCTCAGCCCGGCACACTTGACGGCCTCGGCGTAGCGGCGACGCAGCGCGCTCGCGTCCATGTGCTGCCCCGCCTGGCCGACGAACACCGGGTCCTGCTCGCCGGTGAAGTGCTCGCGCTGGCCGAGCCGCGCCAGCGCCTGAGCGACCTCGGCGACCATCGGGACGCTTCTGACCTTCCCAGACTTGGGGGTCACGAGCTGACCGAAGCTGTAGTTGGCGCGCACGCGGATCGCCTGGCCGGGGAAATCGACGTCGCGCCAGCGCAGAGCGATCAGCTCCCCGCGACGGAGCCCGGTCATCGCCGCGGTCAGGTACACGGCGGCGTCCTGCTCGGAGGTGGCGGCGCGCACCAACGCGTCGATCTCCTCGCGGCTGTAGAAGTCGTAGTCGCCGGAGTAGCGCACCTGCTGGCGCTCGATCGACGCGGTCGGATCCTGCGCGATCCATCCCCGCGACCGGCCGTGCGCAAAGATCGCGCGCACGACCATCAGCAGCTTCTCGGTCGTGCGGCCGTAGGGGAGGCGGTCATACCACGCCTTCACGTCAGCGGCACGCAGATCACGCAGCGGTATCGCGGCGAACGCCGCTCGTCCGTAAGGCGTCTCGGCGTGCTCGCCTTCCACCGGGGCCGGCAGAAGGTAGGCGTCGAGCACCTGGCGGTAGTCACGCAAGGTCGAGCGCTTGAGGTTGCGCTTGCGCTCCCCATGCTCGAGCCACGCCTCCGCCGCGTCGGCAAACGTGACAAACCCCCCTTGCGGCGAGCGCGGCGTCGGACGCCGCGCCGTGTCACGCTCGAGCAGGCCCCGCAGCTCCCCAGCCGCGTCCTTCGGCGTGAGATAGGAGGAGTCCGGCTTGGGGCCGTCCGCCGCATGCCAGATCACGGCGCCGCGCGAAGAGCGCTTGCCCGAGCTCTGCACCCACGCCTTGCCCAACACCCGAGAATGCTTCCCATCAGCGTCCCACCAAAAGGCACGCCAACGCCGATTGCCACGAGCACCGATCACCTGCAGATGCCCGTTCGCCGCGACCTCCTGCTTCTCGTTCACGCCGTCAGCCTAACAGCCCGTGTTCCCCAGCATGTTCCCCACTCGGGCCATTCAAGCGAAACTGACGGCCACGAATACAACGCAAACAGCGGCTATATCCGCCAACTTCATCCCACCGCGCCTGCCTTACAAGCAGGAGGTCCCCGGTTCGAGCCCGGGACCGCCCACTGACGGGAAACCCTGCAACACGGTACTTCGCAGGTATTCGCGGACTGCAGCGAGCGTGTCCGCGGTCGCCTGGATTGATAAAGTGGGCTATCCACTTCCGTCCATCTGGGGTCGTAGCGTGACCGCGTGCAGCCAGATGCGCCGCAGCCGGGGGTCGACTACCCGCACAGCTTTCACGAGCTGACTTCGTGGTTCGGCGA
>JAABVA010006256.1_pt1 | contig 10587 bp, 8 predicted proteins | sample 5560331 | NCBI WGS metagenome assembly JAABVA01 (sample SAMN12812661, study PRJNA571458) | rock metagenome | isolation source: Antarctica rocks | place: Antarctica: Victoria Land, Mt New Zealand sud | collected 2016-01-07 | reverse complement strand
CGATCACCTGCAGGAGCACAGCGCCGATCAGCGTTCCAGGGATGTTAGAGCGACCGCCCGAGAGCAGGGTGCCACCGACGACCACGGCCGTGATCGCGTCCAACTCCATCCCGAGGCCGATGTTCGCGTCGCCGGGAACGCGGTTCCCATCTGCACCGCCGGCTGGGGAGCGCCAGCGCCGCGGCCACCCCGCGTCCGTCCATAATGCCGCCCGGCGTCACAATCCCACTCCCGCCATCGGCGCTTGAATCACCGGCAGTTCCAGATCCTCAAACCTGAACACGTGCCCTTCTCTCCCCCCGCCCACATCTCTCAGTTCTCGTTGCCTCAGCGCTCGGTGCACGATCACCTGGTTGTTCATCGCACCAGGGTTTGTGCTGTCGATCTTCTGCGGCATATCCAGCGGCCCGATGGGGTTCGCGTGTTGCATGCAGGCCGCCGTCGCCAGCGTGATTGCCCCCGACACGCCCGCGGTCACCACGGCCCCCTCACACCGCAACCGCTGCGCCAGGACTCGCCCGCCTTGGTCTGCGATCGTTCAGACGCACAGGATGGAGGGCCGGCTTCTGCACCACCGCCATCACCGACGGCGGCATGCACGCCGCAGTCAGCGCCATGTACGTCCCCGCCGCGTTGGTAATCTTTTGCCACACCCAGCGTGTCGTAGTAGTTCTCCGCACCGCTGCCCGCCGTCCCGGTCATCGTGCCGCTCTAAGTATCGCCGGCGCAGCCCCCGTCGCCGCGGCTAAGGCGCTCGCCAGGCGAACAAAGCGACATCGCGAAAAAAGACCTGTCTGACGTACGTTCGACGCTTGCACTGACGTTCACCTCGTCCGCCGGGCAGTACGCGACCTCGGCATCCGCCTGCAGACGCACAAGCACATTGCAGAATTTGCGGTAGCGGCATCCTGGCGTTGTCCAAGGAAAGAGGAAACAGCCGGCAAGGACCCCACCTCGTCGGCTGCCCTGTCAGCAGTTCGGTTAGAAGTTGATCTTGGCCGCCAACTGCAGCACCCGCCCGTTGTTCTGCGCGGCGATGATCGTGCCAAACGTCGTCGACTGCGTCAGCGTGAAGCCTCCGGCCGAGTTCGCCGACGGCAGCGTCGTCACACCATTGCCGGGGCTCTGGGGATTCGGGTGATTGAACAGGTTGAACGCCTCCGCCCGGAACTGCGCGGACAGCCGCTCGTACAGCGGGAAGTTCTTGAACATCGAGAAGTTCACGTTGATCTGCCCAGGTCCGGAGATGTCGTTGCGATGGCTATTGCCAAACGTATACGGCGCCGGCAGCGCGTACGCCGTCGCATCGAGGCAGCTCTGATTGGTGTGGCTCGTATACGTCGACCGGCTGCAGATCGAGCGCGGCGCGTGAACATAGTTCGGCCGCTGCGTCCCGATGCCGCCCACGTTGGCCTGGTCGTTGGTGATGGCCACGTTGATCGGCATACCGCTCTGCAAGATCACGATCGTGTTCGCCTGCCATCCCCCCATGAGCGAACGCGTCACTGCGCCGAACTGGGCCAGCTCCGGCAGCGCATAAGCCACCGTGCCCACAAAGCGGCTTCGAATATCCCAATTCGCATTGCCATAGTCCGCCTTCAGGTTGTACTGAATCATCGGCGTGCCGCCGCCGTTTGAGTCGGTCGAGGTGTCCAGCGTGTGCGACCAGGTGTAGCTCAGACTGGTGTCAAGCCCACGGTAGGCATGTTGTCGCAGGATCGCCGTCAGCCCGTTGTACGTCTCGAAGCCATCATTCTGAATCTGGCGGATTGCACCGAAAAGCTGGTACGGACGTCGGGCGTTCACGTTACCCGGACCGGGGAGCGGCTGGTTCGGATAAAGCGAGCGGTCGAGATGAATCGAACGGGACCCGAGGTACTGCAGCTCAAACGCGGCATTCTTCCAAAGTTCAACGCCGGTATCCAGGTTCCACTGGTAGAGCCGCGGGGTGGGCAGATAGGGGTTGTCGTTGAAGGCTGAAAGATAGGTCCCGCGTGTCCCGGGTATCAGTGCCGGCGCTCCTGGACCACCACCGGTAGGATTCGCGAAGCTCTGGTTCGCGATCGCCGGCTGGGTCGACGTGCCTAAATTCCCGGTGTAGACGACCGAGGCCGCCAGCGGGTAGTTGCTGCTGGCCAGGGTAAACGAGTTCAGCTGGTTGGGATTGTAGTAGATGCCGCCGCCCGCGCGAACCACGATCTTGTCCGTGGCACGGTAGGCGAGGCCCAGCCGTGGCGAAAACAGGTTGTGGTTGGGGCCGATAAACTGAAATCCGGGGGTCGGCACAAACGTTGCCCCGCTCGTCGCATTGCTCGCGGGAATCAACCCGGTATAGCTCGAGTTCAAGATGCGCGCATATCCGTTCAAACTGTAAGGAACCGTGGGCAGCTCGTACCGAAAGCCATACAGCAGCGTAAGCTTCTGCGAAACCTGCCAGTTGTCCTGCACAAAGAATCCGTCGCGGTACTCCCCGACCGAACCCTTCACCTGGGTCACCGGCGTTGTGGTCTGATAGATCGCGCCAGTGAGAAAGTCCGCGGCAGCGTTCCCCGTGTAGCTCCCATTGAAGTTGAACTGCCCACGATTCTGGTTCTGGGCCGCTCGGCTGATCGTCATGCGGCGAATATCCGCACCCGCCATCAACGTGTGCTTGTTCAACGTGTAGCTGATCTGGTCGTACCCCTGCAGCGTCCGGTCATCCTGGAACCAGTTGGTGCCCTCGGCCCCCAGCCCCGTAAAGTTTGTGATCAGAACGGTCGGAACGCCCGGATTGCCGTTGGTCGTATCGGCCGTGAAACCCGGGATCCCCAGCGCGGTCCCGGCGCCCTGCGGCCCATTCACATAGAAGTAGTTCAACTGATTCGAAGCAAACTTGTTATATCCCAGCCGCAAATCGTTGATCAGCCTCGGCGTGATGATGTACGTGAAACCGAGCACACCATTTGAGTCCGTCGTGGGCGAGTAGCTCGCGGAGGTCGCCACCACGTTGCCGTTCACCGCGTTGCTCCTCTCATACGTGTAGCGGGCGAACAGCCTCACCTTCTCGCCAATGTTGTAGTCCAGGCGGTCGAGCGTCGCATTCTTGTTGAAGACACTGCCCGGAGCAACGTTCAGATTGCTCGCCCCTCCCGCCAGATTGGGGTGCGGGTAGTAGGCCAGCAGTGCCTGCGCATACGGCGAGACGTTGGTGATCTGGTTGTTCACGTATGGCGTGTGATTGAAGGGATTGTAAATCTGCGTGCCCTGACCCGCGGCACACAACCCGGCGCTCGTGAACGCCGTGCACAGGGAAGCAAAGTTACCCGTACGCTCGGCGCCCGTAATCACCGTCGCCGTCGTCTGGGTCTGGTTGATCTGCCGCAGGCCTTCATACGACCCCATGAAGAACGTCTTATCGCGTCCGTTGTATAGGTGCGGAATCACAAGTGGTCCATCGAAAACACCGCCAAACTGATTGAAGCGCAGCACCGGCGTCCGCGCACTGGATGGCGTCGTCCAGTTCTTCGCATTGAAAAAGTCGTTCTGCACATAGTCATACGCTGTTCCGTGAATCTGGTTCGCCCCCGACCTCGTGTCTACATTGATGTGAACGCCCATGTACGCCCCGTACTGCGCCGTGTAGTTGCCCGTCTGCGTCTGCACCGCAGCCACCGCATCCGGGTTCGGCGTCACCGGCGAGGTCGAAATCAGCGAGTTCATAATCGTGATGCCATCAAGCGTCAGCGAGTTTGTAATCTCGCGCGTTCCCGCCCCGATGAAATCAGCACCCGGCGGAACTCCCGTATACGACGTCTTCGTGCCGACGATGATGTTCGACGCCGTCGATGCCAGCTCTAGCACGCGCCGCGTGTTCATCGGGAGGTTCTCCACCTGCTTCGCGTTGATCGTCTCCCCCACCACCGCGTCGTCGGTGGAAAGCGCCGGCGTCTCCGCGGAAACCGTCACCACATCGTTCGTCGATCCCACCGTCAGCACCACGTCCGTTCGGACCGCCAGGTTCAGCGTCACCATTACACCGGTCGACGTCACCTTCCGGAACCCCGGCTTGTCCACCACGACGTCGTACGTTCCCGGCAATACAAACGGGATCGAGTAGTACCCCTCGGTATTGGTCGTCCCCGGGTACTCCACCTTGGTGTCCCGGTTCAAACCGGTGACCTGGGCCCCCGGAACCACGGCCCCGCTTGGGTCCCGGACCGTTCCGACCAGCAACGTATTATTGGCAACCTGGGCATAGCCGGTAAGAACTGCTGAAAACAAGGTGAGAGAGATCAGAATCCTGTGCAACATGGAGGTCTCCTATTTGCTCGGCAGCGCCGGAAGGGAAATGCAGGATGAACGCGGACCGCGTTGAAATCTCCCACGCATCTTAGTTGCTCTATGAATGAGTGATTGAAACACATCTGCGGGCCGACGGCCAAACGGAAAACCACCCCGCATTACCCAGTTGGGTCCTCCGGGGGCACGCCCCTCCCCACCATGGGATCCCTCGAATCCCCGCCCGCGCCCACCTTCCCTCGGGCACCCCAAACACACTTTGTTGGAGCACGCATGGGAAGTGTCTGGCTACATGGGCAGCGCATGACGTGTTGACGGGTGCCCTTCACTTCCCTGCTCCTGCGACATACCGATAGAGGGTCTGACGGCTGATGCCCAACTCGCTGGCCAGCGTGGTCTTCGATTCACCGGAAGCCACGCGGCGACGCAGTTCCTTTGCTTGCGCGGGTGTTAGAGGATGCTTTCGCCCGACGTACGCTCCTTCGCGCAGCTTTCGCAAGAGCGATCCCCTCACGCTGACGCTCACGGATCAGGTCGCGTTCAGACTGTGCGAACGCTCCCATGACGCTGAGCAGGAGATGCGACATCGGTGAGTCCTCTCCAGTAAGGCTCTGTTGCATTAACCAGCGGAGGCGCAGCTTACCCGCCTTGGGGGCCTGAGGATTAGCAGCGACCTGGAGCAGCTGGTTCACAAAACGGATCTCATTGCGGACGCCTGGTTTGCACGCGAGGCAGTGTCCGCGCCGGATCATTCGCATGATCTCGAAACCCTTGATCGTGGCCGTCGCAGTCTTGATGGTTTGGAAGCCTCGTGTCGGCTTGATGACCTGCTTCAACGCCCCATGGTCTGCCTCGATGATGTTGTTCAGGTACTTCGATGTCCGGTGTCTCGTGTCCCTGGGCAGTTGGCCGTGACGCTTCAGCCTTTCGATCGCTTCCGGGTATGAGCGGAGCTTATCGGTGGTATGGATACTGGTGGCCAGTGACGCATGACTGTCAGTGCTTTCGCGAGAAAACGATGTGCGGCCGAGTGTTCCGGCGATCCGAGAGCATGAAGTCGATGAGCACACCATGCTTATCGACGGCACGGAACAGATACTTCCATCTCCCGCCCACCTTGACATAGGTCTCGTCTACGCGCCAAGACTTCGAGCCATAACCTTGATAAGCCCGTACTCGCTTCTCAAGCTCGGGGGCATAATGATGCACCCAGCGCATGATCGTGGATGGGTCCACTTCCACGCCGCGCTCCTGCATCATCTCTGTCAGGTCTCGGTACGAGATCCCGTACTTGCAGTACCAACGGAGACAAACCAGAATGATCTCAACTGGGAACCGACGACGCCTGAACATGAACCATCGTAGCGCCCACGAGCTGTCGGTCCCGGTTATCGCAACAGAGCCGCAGCACGAGTGTTTCGTCGCTCCAGGAGCATGAAGTCGATCAATCGGCCGTGCTTGTCCACTGCTCGGAACAGGTACGTCGGCACTGTTGCATTAACTCGAAATCAGGCTCAATACGCACAAGCTATGGGAGTGAAGCCAAGCAGGCAACGCAACTGTTCGTAGGCAGAGAATTTAATGCAACAGTGCCCGCAAATCGATGCCCCAGATGATCCGGCAAACGGAGCCGGCGAGGAGTAACCGGCGGGATGGATGAGACTGCACTGGTCTCGTCCGCCCTGATCACCTTGGAAGTCTTACTCCGCCCCGCAGTCGATGGGCTCGCAGAACTTGCTAAGCAGTGCGACTTCTATGAATCACTCAAGAGCCCTTTTCTTCTCAGGTCAATCGCTGCCCGCCACCAGCGATGCAATCTGATCGGCGCTGGGCACCCGACGGCCGATCGTCTTGCTGTAACTAGATCTTCGGGTCCCATCCGTTCTGGTACTCTCGCGACCATAGTTTCATCGCTCCGGGATCGTTCTTGACGTGGCCGGTGGCCGTGTTGATGTTCAGTTCGCGGCCAACGATCCATGAGATGTTGGCTAGCTGCAAGGCTGTGATGGTGATGTTGATCTCAGAGATGGGCGAATGGAGCTTCTCGCTGGTCCTGATGCTGCTGATCAGATTGGCAAAGTGTGCGTTGGTCATCTCGTCCTGGCCCCGTAGATCGCTGCTAGCAGTGTGAGCACCGGTCTTGTACTCGTCTGTCTTCCTGCCGTTCCAGTCGTACACTTCATACCCGTCGTGGGCCATGATGACGGATCCCTGGGTCCCCTGGATGAGCGCTCCGCGGTCGCGGCCAAACTGCTTCATGCCCTGAGCGCTTTTCCCGTCCCAATTGATCATTTTGTCCTGGTACTTGAACGTGACGTCAAGCGTGTCGTAGAACTCCCAGTCATCCTTGAACTGGTATCGTCCACCCTGGGCGGCTATACGATCGGGGAATGCGACCTGGAGCGCCCAGCGGCAGAGATCGGTCTCATGCGTGCCATTATTGAGAGCCTCACCCGTCCCGTATGCGCGCAACCAATGCCAGTTATAGGGATGTATGTTGTCTTTGTATGCGGAGCGCGGAACAGGCCCCTGCCAAATATCCCAGTTCAGCTCGAGCGGTACTGGAGCGACCCTACCGATGCCCATTGGTGCACGCGTATTCGCGTACCAGGCTTTTCCGTAGTACGCGGTGCCAATACGACCTTCATGGATTTGCTGAATTATCCTGGTCTCGTGCGCGGAGGACCTATGCTGGTTGCCCACCTGGACCAACTTGCCATATTTCTTCTGCGCCTCGGCCAGAAGCTCGCCTTCCCGAGGGTTATGGCTGGAGGGCTTCTCCACATACACATGTTTATTGGCGCGAAGACCGAGGATGGCCATTGGAGCGTGCCAGTGATCGGGCGTGGCGATCGTCACGACATCGACGTCCTTGGAGTCGAGCACGTTGCGGAAATCCCCGGTCGACGCGGGACTATAGCCGAGCTCGTCCTGCACTTTACCCGCGAAACGCGACAGATTTCTGGAATCGACATCGCAGATGTGAGTGATCCGCGAAGAAGCCTGATTTGCCTTGAGGCCCGAGAGATGGGCCAGGGCACGAGAGTTGGTGCCGATGACGGCGAAGTTGACCCGCTCATTTGAGCCCAGGATCTGCGCGTAGCTCTTAGCCGTCGCCCCAATTGCGACACCAGCCACGCTGCCCGCCAGACCGTCCTGAACGAATTTGCGCCTGGTGATCAAGTTGCCTCCTAGGGCTGAGCTGCACGTCGTGTCGACGCCCGCAGGGAGAAACCCTAACATGCAATCGCTTGCAAGTCCACCGTACTCAGAGGCTTTTCGTCAGGGATGGTGTCGGTAGTTGAGTGTGTGATGCGCCGCTAGCACCTCTGATGAGGATCTAAGCTTCAGCAGACCGGACTAACGTTCAAGTCGGAGTACTGAATGGGTTTCGATGCTGCGAACGGGGCGACTTTGAGAATTCCGCGTCGCATCCCGTGCCGGTGGACCTCCTTGTCAATCGAGCTTTACATGCAACCGATTGCATGCTAAATTACGCCCATATCTAACAGGATAGAGACCGAGTGAGCGGCTTCTAGGTGCGTTCCGCTCCGACATAGATAGATAACAGTATTCCAAGAAAGGCCTCCTCTATGCGTCGGACCTACACGACAGTCTTTCTGCTGTGCGCTATGTTGATCGCTCTCGGAACTGGTCCGCGTCTTTCCGCCCAAGCCGTTACCGCGACTCTTGTCGGTGCGATCAGCGATGGTGCGGGAGCAGCGATAGGTCGGGCCGAGGTCACCATTACGGAGCAAGAGACCGGAACCACTACTGTCCGCGCGACCAACGACAGCGGAAATTACGAGTTCACATTCCTGCCGCCGGGTGTATACACGGTTTCGGTCAAGCGCGAAGGCTTCGAAGTCAGCGTGACGAAGGGCGTGCATGTTGCCGTCAACACGACCGTCCGTGTCGATGCAAAGCTGAACGTCGGTTCGGTTTCTCAATCTGTAACCGTGAATGACCGCGCCCCAGTGCTGCAGACGGACCGCGCGGATGTCAGCGGACAAATTGAATCCAAGCAGATCAGCGATCTGCCGGTGGGATCCAGCCGGAACTTTCAGTCGCTCGAGACGCTGATCCCCGGGGTGAGCCCGGCAATCTACGATCATTCGGCGTTCTTTGATGCGCAGAACTCTCAGAGCTTCCAGGTAAACGGGCAGCAGGAGGCGGCCAACAATCTGCAATTCGAAGGTATCGACGACAATGAGCGTACGGGTGAGTTGCAGGTCTACATACCGCCTGCTGCCGCAATTGAGACCGTGGACGTGGAGACAAGTAACTATGCGCCGGAGTTTGGACGCGCTGCCGGGGCGGTCACGAACGTGACCATGAAATCAGGAACGAACCGCTTTCATGGGTCGGCGTACGAGTTCAACTCCGTTGCGGCGACGTCGGCACGATCGTACTTCAACAAGACAGGCACACTTCCCGGGTTCACGAATAACTACTTTGGCGGGTCGATTGGTGGACCGATTCATAAGGAGCGCACGTTCTTCTTCGCGGACTTCCTTCGCTATACCAATCATAGTGGAGTTTACAGTCTCTTGACCGTTCCGACCACCGCGTTCCGCACGGGGAATCTGAGCGCGGGTCCCACGAATATATACGACCCGAGCACAGGGACTAACGGAGTAGGTCGTACCCAATTCGTTACAAACGGGACAGCCAACGTTATCCCGACCAACCGGATCAACAACGTGTCGAAGAACATCATCGCGCTCATCCCCCTGCCCAACGTCGCGGGTGCGGGCTTTACAAGTAACTACCAAGCCACATTAGGGCTTCGGGTCGATTCCGATCAGTACGACATCAAAGTTGACCAAAACGTCGGCAAAAGCGACCACTTCTCATATCGGTACAGCTTTCAGCATGTCACGACGGTACAGGACCCGGCATTTGGGCAGGCAGGGGGGGCCAGGCGGCTCCAATGGATTCCAGGGGGCGGGTGACAACAACACCTTCAATACAGCGGGCAACTACACTCATGTGTTTTCGCCAACTTTCTATACGGAAGGTAGACTTGGCGTGGATCACTACTTCAATACGACGAAGCAAACCGATTATGGATCTACCGACGCCGCAAATGTTGGTGTCCCGGGGGTAAATCTCGATCCGTTCACTAGCGGGTTGACCAGCATCAGCGTAACCGGTTTCTCAGCTCCGCTCGTGGGTTATAACCCGGGTATACCTTGGCTGCGTGGAGAGACGAATATAGATGGCGTAAACAACTAGACGACGATCCTGGGCAATCACTCGATCAAGTTCGGGGGCGAGGTGCGACGGGTTCGGGACGACTTGACCCAGGGTGGTGTGTACGGACCCCGGGGAACGTTCACCTATAGCAACGGGCAGACTGCCACGACCACCTCCGCCTCGGGATTCGCGAACGCGTGGGCGAGTTTCCTACTGGACGTGCCTAGCTTGGTGGGCCGAGACGTCAACATCAAGGACGCCTCTTTTCGACAGACGCTGTACTTCGGATTCGCCCAAGACACGTGGCAGGTGCGACCGAATCTAACTCTGACGTATGGACTCCGCTGGGAGTTCTACCCGCCAGCGACGCCCAAGAATAAGGGTGGCTTCTCCCAATACGATCCTTCGACGAACAGCCTGCTGATCTCAGGCTATGGAAACATACCGCAGAACCTCGGGCTCACGGTGAACAACAGAAAGTTTGAGCCCCGCTTAGGATTTGCGTATCGTCTTCTTCGGGGCGGGTGCGGTTGTATCTCGTACTGCTAAGCAAGTATCGAGCAGGCATCTTACATCGGTCCGTCTCCCGGTCTGCAGTGCGTTGATCAAGAGATCAGCTGCCATGCGACCAGCCTCATCGCATCGGGCAGAAACGCTTGTAAGTGCCGGATAGGTTGATGCGCCGAGAACGTCGTCACACCCGATCACGCTGAAATCGCGGGGCACGATTGTTCCATGTTCCGCAAGTCCGGCGAGAAGGCCGTGCGCCACAAAATCGTCAAAGGTGATTGCGGCGGTCGCATCCAATTCAAGTATGGAGCTCGTGACCTGTTTGCCCGCATTGAAGGTAGGACGGCTTGCAGGGACCGATTGGATTTTTATGCTGTGATAAGCGGAAGCGCGTTCCACCGCGAGGCGGCGCTGCTGGTCCGACCATGAGGCTGCAGGACCGCTTACGTACACAAGACTGCGGTGTCCTAGAATTACGAGGTGAGCGACGGCCGCATCTATACCGGCAACTGTATCTATGAGGACGCGTGGCAGGCCAGGCGTGTCGTGATTGATCAGAACCACGGGCTGGCGTTGAGCAAGTTCGAGGATTCTCTTGTC
>JAABVA010006253.1_pt1 | contig 10591 bp, 16 predicted proteins | sample 5560331 | NCBI WGS metagenome assembly JAABVA01 (sample SAMN12812661, study PRJNA571458) | rock metagenome | isolation source: Antarctica rocks | place: Antarctica: Victoria Land, Mt New Zealand sud | collected 2016-01-07 | reverse complement strand
GAAGGGAAATCCGTGCGCGAAGTCGCCAGAACCTTCAGCGTCCACCCCGCAACCCTCTACCGAATCCTCACGCCCGTGGCTTGAACGTTTACTTTGCGGCTCATGACACGAGTGTTGGCTTCACCCCGAGAAGGGCGGAAAGGAGCACGAGGTCCCCTGTCATCACAACCTCGAACGCTACCTCGACGAGTACATCGCGGCTGCCGGCATCGCCAGCGATCTCGACGGTCCGCTCTTCCGCACCTCGACTGGACGCTCGGGCAAGCTGAACAACACCGCCATGTACCAGCAGGACGTCTTCCGCATGATCCGCAGACGGGCCGGACAGGCCGGCATCAAGACCCTGATCGGCAACCACACCTTCCGCGCCACCGGCATCACCGCCTACCTCAAAAACGGCGGATCGCTCGAGATGGCCCAGCACATCGCCAACCACGAATCCCCCCGCACCACCAAGCTCTACGACCGCAGGGTCGAAGAGATCTCGCTTGATGAGGTCGAGCGAATACTGCTCTAAATGGAGCCCCTCTGCGGGTCGGAGATCACACGCAACCGAAGTTGCTTAATGTTTATTTTCGGAGAAGGAGCAGCCGCTTGTAAGTAGCTAAAAAGTGTTGAGGTTATGTTTTTCTCGTTTTTCTCGTGTGTTAGCAATGTGCTAGCACTATGCTAATAAGTTCTTGATTTGAAGCGACTTAAGGGTGATATCCTTGCCGCGGCACTCTCACTCGCGAGTGATGAGCCAAAGGGAGCAACGTAATGAGTACCCTTCTTGTGGCTGTAGTTCTCGTCGTTATTGGCGTACTGCTCCTGATCCGTCATGCCTACCTCAATAATGACTCTGTTGACGCTGGTTTTAACTGCACATTTTTCGGGTTCACATTTAAGACCATCAACAACCGAAAGCGGCCGCGCCAAGGGCTGTGATCCGCTCCGCCGCACTGCGCTACCCATGACACTCCGGTTGCGAAGCTGAACTGGACGTTCAGAGAGCGCACAGACGGAACTAAGGAAGCCATTCTAGGCGGAGGTGGCGGCGGGCACGGTCGGCGGGGCGAACGCAGTGAGAGCGCGAGGGGTCTGTCGATCACGCATAGGGATTAGAACCCTATGGAAAGGCCGGAACTTCCTCATCAGCCGGGGGATTTTGCCACACCAGACTGGTGACGCAGGAAGCGTTTCAGAGGCGACAAGGGCTGTATCCTCAAAGCCTAATGGCGCATCGCTTACTTTCAATGATCCTGTTGGCGTCAATGACGCTGCCCGCTCAAACGCTAGTGGGCTCAAACTTGTACTTCTTCATGGACCCGTCTTCCTTCTCGGCTGAAGGGACGTGGGTTCCGGTGGACCCTAAAGATCATGCGGCCTACCAGACAGAAACCGAACTGGACTGCGAGAAACGAACCGGCGAGTGCATCGAGGCGACTGGTGATTATTTCTCTGGCCATCCTCATATCGCTGTCGCCTACTTTCAGGTCGTCAAGTGGGACAGTAACGGGATCGTGGCCACCAACGCGGACGGGATTTGCGCGACCAGAACGATATCCATAGGCTTTGCCGCCAAGCACATCAGCGACACGAGAGAAGCCAAGGTTCTGCCAGCCGAAAAACAGAAAGCGTGTCAAACCTTCGGTGTGCCTTCAAACGAAGGTTGGACATTCCTGCTCAAGAACTCGAAAAGCTGGGCCACAGAACGCGACCGCGAACACATGCAATAACGATGCCTAAATCACCCATGACAATGCTGGCTGTCGAAGTTGAACACGATGTTTCAATGAAGACAGCGAGATCGGTGTAGCTTCGTAAAGCATGAATAAAATCATCCTGTGCTTCGCCCTGGCTGCCTTCCCATGTCTGGCACAAACCAAAGCGACAACAGCTGGGAAGCGTGCTTCAACTGGGAATAACCAGGGTTTTCTAAAAGATGACTTCGCAAAGAGTAGCCTTCGAGTGTTGAGGAAGATCGAGGGCGAAACAGGAGCATTCCAACTCAGTCCAAGTGGTGGGCTCCTGGTTCCGCATGCTACGCATGAGGCACTCGACAATTTAGATATCGAGGCACAAAGCAAATCCGAACAGATGGTGTCCGGTGTACTGTTGACCTTTTTCAATGCTCGGTTGGCACACAACAATTCCATCGCGGCCGTATCAAGCATGGTCTTTCTCGCCATAAGCGAAAGCGATAGTTATAGGGACTCAGCACCGGAGCGGATAGCCGCAATAACTTCTAAAAGCCCTGCCGTCCGGGAGATGAAAATAAAAGAGTTGGCATGTTCGACGGAAATCGAAACTCTTCTACGTAACCGCAAATTTCATTCAATTGCAGCTTGCACAGAAACGGCTTTAACCGTCGTCACACCAAAAACCCTGGATGTTTCTGTACAGTGATGTTGCGTTGTGATCTCAGCGGGGCGGTGTGCACCCTACCTGCGTTACATCGTGCGAAGTGGCACGCCTGACCGACGCGGGACGGAACGTCAAGTTTGCTTAAAAGCCCATGACGGGATGTCTAGGCCTACTTCCTTCAAACTCTGCCCACAAGGCAAGAATGGAGGTTGGCTATGTCATCCAACCTTGGTCTTTTAGGAATTTGTTTTGCAATCCTCGCCATCTGCGTTCTAGCAGCTTCGCTTCTTATCTCGAACAAAACCACCGACAAGCCTTGTGTTGATTTAGCAATCTACTTCCATCTTCGATGGAAGTAGCAGTGATGGACGGTAAAGGGTTTGTCGATTGAGGTGCCTACTTCGTCTTTCCCTTGTGTGCTGGGGCATGCGGATCGGGCGCTGCCGGAGTCGGTACTGGCTGGTGTTGAGCTGCCAGGTACTGCTCGATCCGGTTCAACTGCTCTTGCATGTTGTTCTGACTGCTTCGCAAAGGCCAATAGCCGAGCAGGAGCCCGATCACCAGGCCGCCAGAGAACAGCAGGCTGAGCATGAGCCAGCTCACCTCTTTCATGCTCTGGCGCACGTAACCCGCTGCCTGCTGGATGTCCCGGAGCGGCGCCGCGAAAGCCTGTACCGTCTGCCGCTCGATCTCGGAGCTCTGCTGCCGCACGGCTCCCTGAATCGCCTGGACAGCCTGGCGCTCAAGATTGGTCCGCGCACCCTGCAGCTGTGCCCCCTCGGCCTCAAGCTTCTTGATAGTGACGTCAGCCCGCTTCTGCAGCTCCATGGCTGCGTTTACGGCCCACTCCTGCAACTGCGCGAGCTCCCCGATCTGCTCGGTCAAGGCGCGTTGCGTTCCCTGAGCCGACTTGCCCATGCGATCGGCCTGTTCGATCAAACCGAACACCATCATCTCGCCGGCACTGCTCTCCGGCTGTTGCTGTTCCATAGCCCAGCTCCTCACACAATCTTTAGAGCCCGAGACCTAGCCCTCGGCCATGCTCGATCTTTATCTCCAGCTCCTTCGCCGGTTCCTTCTCCACGGTCAGATCTTTGCCGACTTCCTGCTTGGGCTCTGGAACAAACGCCGGCTCCTTCGCCTGCTGGTACGCTTCATAGCGTTCCCGGAAGGCCTGCCGTCCCTGCTCGATCTGCGAGTCCACCACCAACTCCGGGCCAGCCCGCTGCATCTCCTGCTTCTCCTGGGCTGGAGATCCCTTTTGCGTCTCTAACTGCTGCTCGGGTTTGCCCTCGGTCTTCTGCTCCCGCCAGCGCTCAAATCGACCGCGGAGCTGATCCATCCGCTCGGCAACATTCTGGGCGACGGCGACTGTCCGCTCCTTCACCTCGGTCGCCAGCTCACGGGCGGCGGCGATCAACCGGTCCAGGCGGGAGAGCTCCTGGGACTCGCGCTCCTGCACCTTGCCGATCTGCTGCTCGGCCTGCTGCTCCAGGTGCTGGATGGCGGCCGCCCGGTCGAGATGAGGCGGCGGGAGCTCTGCTCGCTCCCTGCGCATTTGGTCGATCTCAGCGTGCCGCTCCATCGCCTCCGGCCCATAACCTTGAAGGGTCTTTTCCTCCCGCAGGGAGGCGAGGTCCCCGCGTCCCTGCTCGACCCAGGAACGGGCGTCCAGGCGTTGCTCGATGCCAGCCTTCTGCATCGCGCCGTTCATCATCTCGACCCACTTCTCCCGCACCTCTTCGGGCTTGTTCCGGTCGTTCCATTCCGGATCTTTCTTAGCCCCGTTGCGTTTGAAGAAACGCTCCTCCGGCATCTCTCGCGTCGCTTCAGTAACGGCCCGTTCGGAGAACATCAGGTGCATATGCGGCTGATCGATATTGTCCTTGGCCAGCGGAACGTGGACGGCCAGCGTGTACGCGAATCGATCCCCCAGCAGCTCCCGCGTGGCCTCGCGAGCCAGCTCCTGGCGCTGAGCCGGATCAAGCTCTCGCGGCAGAGCAATCTGCAGCTCCGTGTAGGTGCGGCCATTCGCACGCTCATGCGTGTCGGCCGCCACCCAGAAGGAGTGCGGATCAGTCTGGGCGAACCCCGGCATATTGCCGGATTCGACCAACTCCACGCCGCCGCGCTCGACGTACCGGCCATCCCGCGCAATGTAGTGCGCGTGCGCCGCTGCGGGCGGCGCTTGGCTCGACGACTTGAAAGCGACGTGCACGATGGCCATGGCTGTTGTTCTTGCCTTTGCGGCGGCTGTACTTGCGGTTGCGGTTGTTCTTGCGGTTGGCGGCTGCTGTTGTCGTTGCTTTTGCTGTTCGCGATCGTTTGCGCAGCAAACTAGGTATCGCGCATTAGTTGTAAACAGACGTTTACGCCTGCATAGTCATGATTGTATGCTGAGACGCATGGCCCGGTCTAACCCGAAGAGCATTCAGGAACTCGAAGCACAGAAGAAAGCCATTAGAGAAGCGGCGGCGGCTGAGGTCGCAGCCATCCGAAGATCAACAGCGGAGAAGGTAGCGGCCCTCAAGGCGAGCGAACGGCGACTCCGAGCTCTAGATATCCGAGAACAGAAGAAACGTGAGAACCACGCCAAGATCCTCGTCGGCGTGGCCATGATCCATCAGTGTCAGACCTCGGATGGTTCGGCTAGCAAGTTCAAGGCGCTGCTTGAAGAGTTCTATAGCGATTCTCCTGAACGGCTGAAGGCTTCGCTTTTTGGCCTCACCCTGATCGTCAAGAAGCCCGCCAGCGACACAGAGCAGGATTAACTTGAGCGTCAATGAAAAAGCCCCGGCTGCCTACCGGCTGCCAGAGCTTTGAGAATCTTTAGTAGTGGCTAATTAGATGAAGGTGGCGCTTATGCGTATTCATATTCGAGCGTCTCTGAATTAACCTCAATCCGCGTCGGCGCTTCGGTACTCTCTTCATCAATGGTCTCGAAATCTCTCACTATTTGCTCGGCTTCTCCTGCTTCGCTCTTAATCAGGTGGAGGGCAACTGCGCGAATAAGAAGGTCGCTTTTTGAGCCGATCACGGCAGCACCGTTTTCCCACTTTGAGATCGTTGTCTTATCCGTATGCAGCATGCGAGCAAATCGTTCTCCCGTCATGCCGACATACTTTCGAAGATATCGAACCGCCGATCCCGTGAGCGGAAGCTTGCTCTTGATGAGAGCAAATGCCAGAGTGCGGAGAAGTCCGTCCATGTTGGGAATGATCGGATCTTCATTCCCGCATTTAGAACACTCGATTATTTGAATCCCCTTGAGAACAACATTATCCATACCGCTCTCGCGGAAGCGATACGTTCCTCTTTGAACGTTGGCTTCACTGTCGCAGTCGGAGCAACGTACCAGGAGTGTATCCATATGCTGTCATTCCTTCTTCCTCTTGGTAGGAGGATTGTTTTACTAGGGTGAATGGCGTTAGCTGGTGATACTGAACGCGGTAATCAGGAAACTTGTGTCGAATGCTTTGAAGCAAAAGACAACGACAAGTGCTCGACCGTCGACCGTTTTCCCTTCCATCCGATATTTCCAATCGCCCGACCGTATATCAGGCTCGGGCTCCATGAAGATGTTGCCTTTCTTGAGTACGTAGTGAGCGTCAAGGATGTCGAAACCCTCTTTCAGCAGCTCGTCTCTACAGTGTTTCGACACGATAATCTTGCCGGTCTCCAGGCAGTGTCGGACCAGATCTACTGCTTCGGATTTGGTTGAACACCTCATCGGCACAAGTTGAGTTATATACAACTTCATCATAAAAGTAAACTACAACTATTCGTTCCATGCACTCACATGGGAAATGGTCTGCAAAGTTTTAGGTCCGAATCGGCCCTCAATGCCCTATCTTCCTGCTCTCATCTCTGCGGCGGCTTCCTGAATCGCCTGCTCTGGCACCCCATGAGCGATGAGTCTCTGGCTGAACTCCTCGACGGTGCTGTCTTTGGCCCGCTGCGCTTCCCTCTCGGCCAGGTGCTTGCGGAGTCCATTTGAGATGTAGGCCCGGATGAGCGCCTGGTATCCCCCGAAGCCGAGCGACGGGGCGACCTCCTTCAGATCCTCGATGACGTGATCGGGCAGCCGGAGCGAGATCAGGGTCATGGGTTTGTGGGGCTGCATGTTGCGCTTGATGCGATCAGTCATCTTCATAGCGTCTCCTTTCCGCCGGCTCCGCAAGACGTGCGGAGATGAGGCGGAGCACATCGCCTTCCCGAATCACATGAACGACGTACAGCAGCCGGTACTCGGTGGTTAGGCCGATGCACGCCTGCCGTGCCTCTTCCTGGGGGCTGGCGTCCTCGTAGCAAGCCAAAGGATCAAGAAAGGCCTCTCGAGCCTGTTCGAAGCGAACGCCATGCTGGAGGGCATTGCTGGAAGCTTTGTCGCTGTCCCAGACAAACACCTGCCCATCCAGGGTCGAGAACACGTCCATATAGCTAGTGTATATACACGAGTTGATATAAGGAAGGAATTAGCGACTTGGTTGGTCTTAGCCTGGCCGCTGTGCTTCGCTGGCGGCCCCGTAGAGCGATTGCAAGGCAGTTTTTGATGGGTAGGCACCCTTCCCTGCCTGTCGGCTTCGGCTTGGCCTTGCTGTATTGATCTGCCGTTGGTTTTCAGGGTAAGCCGATGCGCTCGATCGACCCCTAACCCTCATCAGGAAGCTTTGGCTTTTGCTGTTGCCTGTTCTTCACGCTGCTAAAGCTTTCCCCACAGCGATCGGTTGGCCACTATCGGCTGTTCTATAGGGTTTTAAAGTACCTATAGGATTGCGCCCCAAAGTGATCGTGGTTTTTGTTGACTTTTTACGTTCTTGCGCCCCAAAGTGATCGTGGATTGCGCCCCAAAGTGATCGTGGATAACTTCATCTATTCACAGACTTTTGTGGATTCCAAACTGGACCGGAAACAGCCTGGGTGGGACAGGCGGCGGGCTGTTCCAAAGCATCAGGCCCTGATCGCTTACGTCCACTCGCGCTCCGCGATAGATCGTTTGGACCTGAACGAGCGCCACCTTGAAGTTGTCCCGGAATTTGCGGATGCGCTCGTACCCGCTACCGCCGAACTGAGCGGCAACGGCTGTCCAGGGGAGCGGCACTCCCCTTCCCTTCCCCACGCGATGCAACCGTTGCGCGAGCCATGCGTACACGTCAAGCGCCATGGCCGAGTGCGACAGGGCGGCAAGGTGATGCTCGTCGAGCGGTACGGCGTGACGCTGAAGACTCTCGAAGTAGTCCGCGGAAAGCCGGATGGTGGACGGCCAAAGGACACGCTGCCGGTCGTCCTTCTCCAGCCATAAACTGAACGCGGCGACGATCTGGGACTGCACCGTGATGGCCTCCCCGTCTCGAACCATGCCGAGCCGGATTGAGCAGGCGGAGAGTCGGGTGAGCTGGTCCTTAATGACCCGAATGTTGCGCCCATGGGAAGCGAGGTCAAGCGTTCCTGAAATGAAGGATGTGAGGCTTCGGGCTGTGTCGATCTCCGGGTCACCCTTCTTGAGAGCGGCCGTGTTGATGTGGGCGAGGATCAGCCGCGGCTTGGGTCCGAATGGAAGCCCCAACTCGACGAACTTGCCGAGCTTTGGATGCATCGCCTTCCCTGCCGTAATCTCCAGGGCGGCAAACCCGTTGCTCTGCTCCCAGGTGCGCACGTCATCGCCAGGATCGCGGTAAGGCATACCGGTTTGGCAAAAGATGGTGTGCTGGTACAAAATGCTCTGCAGCTCGGTGACGCCGGCCGCTGCCGCTTCAAGTAAGCGACTCTGAATGGGCGTGATGGTGCCGGGAGGTTTGCGTTTCACTGGCCGCTTCTTGGCAACGCGGATCGGCAGCTTCAGTCCTGGCAGAATATCGCCAATCTTCGTTAGATCACTGGATCGACTCATCGCTCACCGTTCACCAAGTCAGCCATGCTGGAAACGATAAAAGAGCTCCGGCTGATCGATTTCCTTTTAGCCGCTTGGTCAATGCGCTTGAGCAGATCCGCTGGAATGCGGACGACGACCGGCTTACGTCCATAGTCGTCTGCTTGCGGTTCTCCATTGTTCCTCTTTCCCGCGCCGGAAATGAAATTGTCAGCCTGAGTTTCTTTGATGCCGTTTGGATTGCGTTTAGGGTTCAGTGCGATAGCCAATGTAGTCTCTCCGATGTCGAAGTGATATCTATACGAATACAGCAAGAGAATCGAGCAGGGAAGTCAACTCGCCGCTTGCCTTGGGATCGTCGTACTCCAGAACGGAGAGGCCGGATGCCGCCGCGTTCGGGAACGCCTTGCGACGAACGATTTTGAAAGGAGCAAGCTCGATCCCGTCGATACCTCCTAAGGCCTCGGCCGCTGCTTCGTTGTCTTTGCCCTGGCTGTCGGCGTTATTGAGTACAACTAACGCACGCAGCTGCTCGTTGATCTGCCTGGCATCCCTCACCAACTCGGCGGTCTGATCGACGCCCCACACATCGAAGCTGCGGGGCTGAACGGGGATGATGACTGTTTCGGCAACGGTAAGAGCCGCGCGTAGACTTCCAGTGTCTCGACCGCCCACGTCGATCACGATGTCACTGTACTTGGGGGCAAGCTGCCGGGTCTGGTCGCGAATCGCCTTACCGTGGAGGGCGACGGCTGTATAACCCGGCTTACCATCCTTCTGGGCGCTGCGAAGGTCAGTGAAGGCCATTGCGGTACCTTGCTCATCCCCGTCGATCAGCAGCACATCCCGCTTTTGGCGAGACAGAGCGATAACGAGATTGACTGCCAGCGTCGTTTTGCCGACTCCGCCTTTTACATTGCCGATTGCCAGAATCATAGCGTTCCGCCCTCGCTCCGATAATCAATCAGCAGCGTTTCGCTATACAAGTGATATCGCTCCGCAGTCACTAATTAGTTATCAAGAGGGAGTCGAACTTGCCGATGGAATGACTTTCAAGGAGCGACACGTCGTCGCCTGGGTCAAAGTTGCCGATCAGGCGGGTATGCCCAGATCCAAGAATCACGTGTTCCATCAGGGCGTCGCTGCTTGTTCGTTAGCCCTAGCTCCTTGGAATAGAGGTCTAAGCTATCTCCGATGAAGTCAATCGCGTATTGAAGAGCGACAAACGCGTCTTCTCCGAAAACACCATCTACTCTTTCGTCATGGTTGAGGCCCGTGATCTGCAACGGGCATCGAAAGGTGCCAGACGGTTCTTCCCCCTCATGGAGCACGCGTCCATCCAAGTTGGTGGCCACAGGCATTCCAAGTCGCACAGTTACTGATCGTGATTGGCCGTCAGGCGAGTACAGTTCGAAGCTGCGCTGACAGACAACTGCACCGAAAGCAATCCGTTGAGCATGCATACGCAGCAGTACACCATTCTCTGAAACGGCGCTGCAAGCCCTTCATGGAAACGGCGTTTTCGGAAACTCCATGGCATCCAGGGAAGGGAAGTGGCTGCACCGGAGCTTCTGAACCCTTTGCGCCATACCGTGTGATAAAGGTAGTTATCACACACAATAGAGAGGTGGGCAGGGAACCAACGCATGGGAAATGATCTGATCCTCTCCGACATCCCCGAATGGCGGAGAGTGAGGGATTCGAACCCCCAATCTGTCGCTGCCCTGTTCGCTCCGACACCAAAGGCTCAGACGCGGTTCGTCGAGTTCTTCACCGCCCAGGTCAGCAACGATCACACCCGCCGTGCCTACGTCCAGGCGACCAAACGGTTCTCGATCTGGTCCGCAGGGCAGGGAATCGAGCAGCTCTCGGACGTCGAGCCGGTCCATGTCGCCGCCTTCCTCAAGCAACTGGGGGGCGAGGTGTCGGCCCCGACCGTCAAACAGCACCTGGCGGCGCTCCGCGTCCTGTTCGATTGGCTGGTCGTCGGTCACATCCTCGACCACAACCCCGCCCATGCCGTCCGTGGCCCCAAGCACGTCGTCAGGAAGGGCAAAACCCCGGTCTTAACTGGAGAGGAAGCCCGCACCCTGCTGGAATCGCTCGATACCGGTTCCCTGATCGGTCTGCGCGATCGCGCTCTCATCGGCCTCATGACCTACAGCTTCGCCCGCGTCGGTGCCGTGCTCAAGATGGAGGTCAGGGACTACTTCATCCAGGGCCGGCGCGGACACGTCCGGCTCCACGAGAAGGCCCAAACCCAACATTGGTGTCAGGAGCCGCAAAGTAGCCCTCACCCGACGAGGTGATCGTAGCCGAGCAGCATTTGGGTGCCGACGGACTGAGGGCCGAAGCGAGGTGGGTCGATGGGCAGAC
>JAABVA010006252.1_pt1 | contig 10592 bp, 10 predicted proteins | sample 5560331 | NCBI WGS metagenome assembly JAABVA01 (sample SAMN12812661, study PRJNA571458) | rock metagenome | isolation source: Antarctica rocks | place: Antarctica: Victoria Land, Mt New Zealand sud | collected 2016-01-07 | reverse complement strand
GCCTGGAACTCCTGTTCCGGCGACGGAGCCGGTGCGGCGAGCGTCATCGGTGCCTCCTCCGACCCTGATTACCGAACGAACGGTCGGTGTCCAGTGTGCCCCGTTCACCCGCCACAACACAAGGGCGGTGCGAGGATGCGCGGATGCCTGCACCGCCGTCTCGCCCCCGCCACCCCGGTCAGGTGGGCCGTCCCGGATACGACCTCGACTCCCTGCTCGCCGTCGCCGTCGCCGTGTTCATCGAGCGCGGTTACGACGGCACGTCCATGGAGGACCTGGCGTCCAGGCTCGGGATCGGCAAGTCGTCGATCTACCATCACGTCTCGGGCAAGGCCGAGCTGCTGCGCCTGGCCGTCGACCGCGGATTGGACGCGCTGGTCGCCGTCCTCGACGAGCCCGGTGCCACCTCGGGCCCGGCCATCGACCGCCTCGAGCACCTGGTCCGGCGCAGCGTTCAGGTGTTGGTGGCGGAGCTGCCGTATGTGACGTTGCTGCTGCGGGTGCGCGGCAACACCGCGGTGGAACGCCGCGCACTGGCGCGGCGGCGCGAGCTCGACCACGCACTGAGCGAGCTGGTGGTGGCTGCGGCACAGGAGGGCGGCGTCCACCCCGACCTGGACCCCGCGCTCACCAGCCGGCTCATCTTCGGCACGGTGAACTCGCTGGTGGAGTGGTATCGGCCGCGCCGCGACCTCACCGCCGAACAGCTGGCCGATACGGTGGTGCGCATCGTGTTCGACGGGCTGCGACGGCCCTAGCTTGAAGGGGCGAAGGCCGCGCGAGCGGCGTACCGGTTGTTCGCGCCGGCCGGGCTGCGGCGCGGGAACTGATAGTCGGCGCAGGTCAAAATGTACAGTTTGGCTGCGGCGGCCACCACGCGGCGGCCACCACCCGGCCACGACCCGGGCCACCACCTGGCCGCCACCACCCGGCCACCACCTGGCCGCCACCACCCGGCGGAGCTACTCGCTGGGCGTCCGGGCCGCCAGCGCCTGGCTGGTGCCCCGGAACTCCGCGACGATCCGCTCGCCGCACCGCACCGTCACGTCGTAGATGCCGGTACGCCCGGAGCGGATGCGCTCGATCGCGTCGGCCACCAGTTCGTCGCCGAGTTGGGTGGGGGCGAGGAAGCTGATGTCGGCGCGGGCCGCCACCGTCGTCACCCCGGAGGAGTTGCACGCGACGGCGAACGCCGTGTCGGCCAGGAGGAAGACGTAGCCGCCGTGGGTGATGCCATGACCGTTGACCATGCTCGGGGTCACCACCACGGAGGCGGTGGCGGTTCCGGCCCCACACGTGAGTAGTCGGATGCCCAGAGCACGTGAGGCCTCGTCGGCGTCGAACATCTGCTGCGCGCTGGACACCGGCTGACCGTAGCTGTTGGTCCCGTCGCAAGACTTGCGCTATCGCAAGTCATTGCGCGAGACTGGAGGAGTGGCCAAGAAGAGTGCTGCGGCAGGGGACGTGCTGGATTCCCAGGTCGTGGAGTTGATGGCGGCGTCCCGGGTACTCGTCGCCGCGTGTGCGCGATCGATGGCGGGGCTCGACGCAGTCGTGACACCGGTGCAGATGCGGGCGTTGGTGATCGTGGCCAGCAGGGGTGGGATGCGGCTGACCGAGCTGGCCCAGGCGTTGGACGTCCATCCCTCCAACGCGACCAGGACGTGCGACAAGTTGGTGGCCGCCGGCCTGATGGCCCGGCAGGAGAACCCGCAGAACCGGCGCGAGCTGGTCCTCACCCTGACCTCCGCGGGACAGCGCCTGGTCACCGCGATCGGTCGGCGGCGTGGCGACGCCATTTCCGAGGTACTGCGCGCAGTACCCGTCGAGCGCCGCGACCAGGTGGTGGCGGCCATGCGCGAGTTCGCCGCCGCCGGTGGGGAAGCACAGGACGACGACCTGTGGGCTATGGGCTGGACCACCTGAGGGTGCCTGGCCGTCGTGCGCGCCCGGCGCGCTCATTAGGTAGGAGGAGTTTGCGATGACCGTGAAGACATCGGCTCGGACCGTGGTGGTCACCGGAGCCAGTGCCGGGATCGGCCGCGCCGTCGCGCGTGGGTTCGGTGCCCGGGGCGCCACCGTCGGCCTGCTCGCTCGCGGTGAGCGGGGATTGTCGGCGGCCGCGGACGACGTGGAGGCGGTGGGTGGGCGGGCGCTCGTGCTGCCCACCGACGTTGCCGATCCGGACGCGGTGCAGGCAGCCGCCGATCGCGTCGAGAACGAGGTGGGGCCGATAGACGTGTGGGTGAACGTGGCGTTCACCTCGGTGTTCGCCCCGTTCGACCAGATCGAGCCGCGGGAGTTCCGCCGGGTCACCGAGGTCAGCTACCTCGGCTACGTCTACTCGACGATGGCGGCGCTGCGCCACATGAAGCCCCGCAACCGAGGGACCATCGTCCAGGTCGGGTCGGCGCTCGCGTACCGGGGCATCCCGCTGCAGTCGGCCTACTGCGGAGCCAAGCACGCGATACAGGGATTCAACGAGTCCTTGCGGTGCGAGTTGCTGCACGAGCGCAGTGGTGTGCACGTCACCATGGTCCAGATGCCGGCGGTCAACACACCACAGTTCTCGTGGGTGCTGTCCCGACTACCGCACCACGCGCAGCCGGTACCGCCGATCTACCAACCCGAGCTGGCCGCGCGCGGCGTGCTCTATGCCGCTGATCATCCCCGGCGCCGCGAGTACTGGGTCGGCTCGGCCACCATGGGCACCCTGCTCGCGAACGCGATCGCCCCTGGGCTGCTCGACCGCTACCTTGGGCGCACCGGCTTCTCCTCCCAGCAGACAGCGCAGCAGCAGCCGGCCCATGCCCCGGTCAACCTGTGGGAACCCGCCGATGGGCCCGAGGGCCGCGACTTCGGCGCCCACGGCATCTTCGACGAGCAGTCCCATGATCACGATCCGCAACTGTGGGCATCCCAGCATCACGGGCTGCTCGCCGTCGCGGGCGGCGCGCTGGCCACGGCCGGCGTCGCCCTGTTGTCCCGCCGCGGCCGGTGACCGCGGATTCTCGGCCGGGCCTGCGGTGTGGGCCCCGGGATATGGACGGGTTCGCGTCGATCGGCGGGTACGGGGTGCTCGGTGACGGCCGCAGCGTGGCCCTGGTGGCCGAGGACGGCAGCGTCGACTGGTGGGCGGTACCCGCTCTGGACTCGACCCCGGTGTTCGCCGCGCTGCTGGACCCCTGTGGTGGCGGTCGATTCGAGCTGCGCCCGGTCGAGGACGACGTCGAGCTCATTCGCCGATACGTCCCGGGCACCAACGTGCTCGAGACGACCTACGTGACCGCTGCCGGACGAGTGCGCGTCACCGACTCACTGAACACGGGGATCGCCGGTCTGCTGCCGTGGAACGAGCTGGCCCGGCGCATCGAGGGACTTGAGGGTGCGATGCAGCTGACGATGCGGGTCGTGCCGGGCGATGGGCTGGGGGCCTGGTCACCGTGGGTCGAGCAGAACGACCAGGGTCCGGTGGTGCACGCCGGTGACCTCACGCTGGCCACGCGCTGCACCGAGGACATCGAGGTCCGCGTCGAGGGCAAGCTGGTATCTGGTCTGGTCACCGTCGCGGTTGGTTCCCGGGCCGTGATCGCGGTGGTGGCGTCCTACGGCGAGCCCCTGTTCCTGCCCGACATCGCGGTCATCGACGATCGCATCGACGCCACCACCGTGAGCTGGCGGCAGTGGACCAAGCGGATCTCCTGGGCGGGCAACCACCGGGCGACCGTGGTCCGCAGCGCCCTCGCCCTGAAGCTGCTGATCGCCTCCGCCACCGGTTCGATCGCTGCGGCGGCGACCACGTCGCTACCGGAATGCATCGGTGGACCGAAGAACTGGGATTACCGATTCTCTTGGGTGCGCGACGCCGCACTGACGGTCGACGCGATGATGACGTGCGGGCTACAGGAGGAGGTGCACGCCGCGGTGGCCTGGTTGCTGCGGGCCATCCGGGACAACGGTCCGGCAATCCACGTGATGTACACCCTGGCCGGGCGGGTACCGGCGGTACCCCGGCATGCGCCGGTCCCGGGGTACCGACACAGCCTCCCGGTGATGATCGGCAACGATGCCACCGCACAGGTCCAACTGGGGATCTACGGCGACCTGTTCGGCACGATCGCCGCCTGGGTGCGCGACGGTCACGTGCTCGACACCGCCACCGGTCGCCAGCTCGCCGACCTCGCGGACGATTGCGCCGACCTCTGGCGACATCCCGACGCCGGCATCTGGGAGCTGCACCAGACCAGGCAGTACACCTCGTCGAAGATGAACTGCTGGCGTGCTCTGGACCGCGCCGCCTGGTTGGGCGAGCACGGCCACATAGCGGGTCCGGCGGACAGGTGGCGTCAGGAAGCGGTACTCGTCCGGGCCTACGTCGAGCAACACTGCTGGTCAGAATCCAGACAGGCCTACACATTCTACGCCGGGACGGCCGACCTCGACGCGTCTGTGCTGCTCGGCTCGAGGTTTGGGTTCGACCGCGGCCACCGCATGTCCAGCACCGCCGATGCCGTCCGCCGGGAGCTGGGCGCGGGTGCGCTGGTGTACCGCTACACCGGCGTCGAACACGAGGAGCAGGCATTCATCGCCTGCTCGTACTGGTTGGTGGAGGCGCTCGCCTACACGGGCCGGCTCGCGGAGGCCGAAGCTCTGATGGCGGAGCTGGACGCTGTCGCCAGCCCACTGGGTTTGCTGTCGGAGATGTGCACGCCGGGCACCGGCGAACTCGTCGGCAACGTTCCCCAGGCGCTGAGCCACCTCGCTCTGATCAACGCGGCCTTCGCGCTCGACGACGCGTCCCGGGGCGACGGCCGACCACACACCGCGTAAGGCCCACAGCCGAGCGGGTACGAGGAACAGGAGGCGCCAGACCGTGAACCTACGCACCATCGAGGTGGCCCGCGCAGCGTGGGGAACAGCCCTGGTGGTTGCTCCCCGTGCTGTCCTCGCGTCACTGGTCCACGTGCGAATCGACCGCCCGAGCCTGGTGGTGACCCGGGTGCTCGGCGCCCGGCAGGTCGGCCAGGCGGTGCTGTCCGGGGTATCTCCCAGCCCTGAGGTGTTGGCGATGGGGGTATGGGTCGATGCCGCGCACAGCGTCACGGCGGTGGTCTTGGTCGCAGCAGACCGCGACCGGGCGCGTGCCGGGCTCGCCGACGCTGTGGTGGCCGCGTCGTGGGCCTATTTCGGGCACCGTGACCTGCGCACGGCCCGTGCCACCGCACCCGACCACGATCGCCGGCGTGACCGGGCGGCGCGCTGGGCGCTCGGTTGGTTGCCCGGCGGCGCCCCGTTACTCCGGCTGGCCGCAAGCACCCGGCAGCAGGCGCCCCCACAGGTCAGTTGACGACATGCTCCTCGGCGGCCGGGTTCAGCGTCATCCCGTGCCCCGGCGCGGTGGTGTTCACGTGCAGGACACCGTTCCGCGCTTCCGGTACGCCTTGCAGGAGCAGCGGTTCCAGGCGGACGTGGTCGATGAAGTACTCGAGGTGGCGCAGGTTGGGCACGGCCGCCGCCACCGGGATGTGCAGAGCGGGGGCGCAGTGGGCGGACACCTGCAGGTTGTGGGCTGCGGCGACCGCGGCGCAGCGCAGCCACCCGGTGTAGCCGCCGCAGCGCGTCGCGTCGAGCTGCAGGCAGTCGACGGCGGGGGCGAGTCGGGCGGCGTCGTAGACGTCGGAGACGTACTCCCCGGCAGCGATGTCACAGCGGAGTGCCTGGCGCAGCAGCCCGAGGCCGGAGGTGTCGTCGCTGCTGATCGGCTCCTCGAACCACGTCACGCCGAGTTCGTCGAGGGCGGCACCGACCCGCCGGGCCTGTCCCGGCGAGTACCCGCCGTTGGCGTCGACCATCAGTTCGACGTTGGCGCCGGCCAGGGCGCGCAGCTGCCGTACCCGGTGCAGGTCACGCACCACGTCGCTGCCCCACGACTGACCGATCTTGATCTTCATGCCGCTGCATCCCGCGGCTCGCCAGCCGTCGACCTGCTCGGCGAGTTGGTCGTCGTTCGACGTCGTGAACCCCCCGGAGCCGTACACCGGTACCTGCCCCCGGGTGGCCCCGAACAATTCTCCCAACGGGCGCCCGAACAGCCGCGCCTTGAGGTCCCACAGGGCGACGTCGACGGCACTCACGGCCTGCATCGCCAAGCCCTTGGTACCGAGGTTGCGGCAGGCGCGGTGCATGGCGGTCCAGGCGCCAGCGACGTCGAGCGGATCGCGGGCGTGCAGCACGGTGATGAGCTTGTCGTTGACGAGTCCGGCGGCGGCTCCGGCGCTGTAGGTCCAGCCCAGACCGGTCTCTCCACCCGCGCTCACCTGCACCGTCACCGCGGTGGTGGAATCCCATGACAAGGTGCCGTCAGCCTCCGGCGCGGGGGTGGGGAAGCAGTACACACCGGTGGTGACGTTCTCGATGACCGGTGCGCCACCAGTCATGTCGTCACCGCGAGCGCCTGGAGCCGGTCGGCTGCACGGGCCGCGAGGCTCATGATGGTCAGCGCCGGGTTGGCCGAGCCCTGGGTGGGCAAGGTACTGCCGTCGACCACGAACAGGTTGGGTACGCCGAACAACCGGTGGTCGGAGTCCACCACCCCGTCCTCGGGGCGACCGGCCATGCGCGCGCCCCCGACCAGGTGGGCGTACCGCTGTATGGTCATGACCTCCTCGGCCCCAGCGGCCCACAGGATGGTCTCCATCGAGGCGGTGGCGGCCGCGATGAGCTGGCGGTCGTTGGCGCACTGGCTGTAGGAGAAGTGGGCGACCGGCAGACCGTGCCGGTCGGCTTCGTCGGCGAGGGTTACCCGGTTGTCCGGCTGCGGAAGGAACTCGCACAACGCACCGAGCGACGCCCAGTGCACGTAGTCGCGCATGTACTCCCGCAGCGTCTCACCCCAGTGGCCTTGGGCGGCGACGTGCTCGGCCCAGGTGACGGGTAGCGGGCTCACCGTCTGGATCGACCATCCCCGCTGGTAGGGCTTGCTCGGATCGGTCTCGTAGAATTGCTCGCTGCTCACCTCCGGTGGGGGCGCCTTGTACATGCGCACCTCTTCGGGGAACCGCCCGGCCGTCTGCGGTGCGCCCTGCACCATGATGTAGCGCCCCACCTGGTCGTGGTCATTGCCGAGTCCCCGCGGAAACCGTGTGCTGGCCGACAGCAGCAGGAGCCGCGGCGTCTCGATCGAATAGCCCGCAACCGCGACCGCGCGGGCCCGCTGACGTCGAAGCGTCCCGTCGTGGAAGTACTCGACGCCGGTCGCACGGCCCGTGTCGTCGTCAACGAGGATGCGGCTGACCTGGCTGTCAGGGCGGATCTCGGCGCCGTGGGCGAGAGCGTCGGGGATGTGGGTGATCAGCGGGCTGGCCTTGGCGTTCACCTTGCAGCCCTGCAGGCAGAAGCCCCGGTAGATGCAGTGTGGCCGGTTGCCGAACCGGCCGTTGGGGATGGCGACCGGCCCCACCCGGGTCTCGATCCCAGCCTGCGCGGCGCCGCGTTGAAAGACGTGCCCGTTGCCACCGACCGGGTGGGCGGTGTGGGGGTAGCGGTGTGGGTCCCCCCAGGGCCAGTCCTGTCCGGCCACCGGTAGCTCGGCTTCGATCGCCTCGTAGTAGGGCTTGATGGTGGGGTAGTCGATCGGCCAGTCCGCGCCAACCCCGTCGGCGCTGAAGGTGTGGAAGTCCGAAGGATGGAACCTGGGGGTGTAGCCGGCGTAGTGCACCATCGAGCCACCAACGCCGCGCCCGGAGTTGTTGGACCCCAGGGGCACCGGGTCGTCACCACCGATCTGGCGGGGGTCGGTCCAGTACAGGACGTGGGAGCCGAGTTCGTCGCTGACCCAGTCGGTGTCCGGATCCCAGAACGGCCCGGCGTCCAGGCACACCACGCTCCACCCGGCTCGGGCCAGGCGCTGGGTGAGCACCGCGCCACCGGCCCCGGCTCCGACCACGACGAGGTCGACCTCGTCGGCCTCGTGGTGGCGGCGCATATCGGCGCGCAACTGGTGGTTGGTGCGGGAACCGTCGTTGGGGAGCAGCCAAGCGGACTCGTTGCGGGTCCGGGTCACCTTGTCGCTGATCACGTCTGGGCCTGGCCGGTCATGATGTCGTGGTGGCGCCTTGCGCGCTCGACCCGGTCACTGAACGGCACCGGGTCGACGTTGTGGTGATCGGGGACCTCCCACTTCTCGCGGGCGTCGATGCCCGGGTTGAGGTAGCCGCGTGGATAGGCCGGGCCGCCGAAGCCGATCTCGTTCCACGCCCAGGGGTGGGAGTAGAACGCCGAGCAGGCGTACCGCGTCCACAGGCTCCACACCTGCTTCGCGGGGTAGTCGTGCCACTGCTCGCCGATCAGGTCCTGCACGCGCTGAACCAACCTCGCCTGCTCTGCCCTACTCAGCGCGGCGAAACCCCGGCCGTGACGCTCGTGTGCGTCGGAGTCGAGGTGGGTGAGGCTGCGCTGCCACGCCTGGCTGTCTTCGGGCAGGTCGTCGAAGTGCCAGCCGTCGGTCTGCCCGGTGGCCAGGCGGGAGTCGATCAGGGCCAGGACCGGCACCCGGGGTTCGGCGTCCTGGCCGAGCAGCAGGTCCAGCAGCGGGGACGCGATGCCCACCTCGGCGGGGGTGAAGAACGACAGCGCGTTGGGTGGGGCCAGGCGGGCCAGGACTACGCCCGCGGTCACGTCGTCCCACACCGCGACCTGGTCGAGCACGTCGAAGCCGGGGAACCGGCCCCGGCCCTGGGGGGTGACCGCGTGTCGAGTCGGTGGGCGGTAGGGCATCAGTCGGCTCGCGCAGCGGAGAGACGGTGACCCGGAACGGGTAGTTCCTCGCGTCGCAGCGCTGCGGCGAGCAGCCCCATCCCCCCCACCAACGACGCCAGCAGCGGCGCGAACATCGGTGGCCCGGACTCCATGTTGTACTTCGTCCAGCCGCCTGGACGTTGCCGGATACCCCGCCAGTGCAGGTAGGTGCCCTGCAGCCCGTTGGCCACGATGGCGGCGCTGGCCAGCGGCAGCACCGTCTTCGCGGCCCGCCGGGAGAACACCGCCGCTGCTCCGGCGGGGATCGCGGTGGGGACCACGAAGATTGGCCACCACATCATCTTGTTGCCGAAGCTGGCACCGTCGTGGGAGAGGTAGATCTCGCCGGCGGTGACCGCTGCGCCGGCGGCCGTGAGGGCGGAGAGGCTGCGTTCGAACCGGCCCGTGCGCAGGTCATGGAGGGCGGTGGTCATCAGTCCCATGGGTCAGCTCTCCTCAGGGTTCTTGTGGCCGGGCAGGTACTGCTGGACCTTCTGTCTGATGCCCTGCTTGAGCAGTCCTCCGGCGTCCTCGTCGCCGGCCAACACGGCCTTGGCCACTGACTTCGCCTGTTCGAAGGTGGCGTGCGGCGGGATGGGGGGCACGTCAGGGTCGCACCGGATGTCGAGCACGGTCGGCCGGTCGGCCGCCAGCGCCCGGTCCCAGGCCCCGCCGATGGCGTCGGGGTCGTCGAGGTTCTCCGCGGCGAGGCCGAGGCTGCGGGCGAATGCGGCGTAGTCGACATCCGGCAGCGTCTGGGAGGCCACGAACTTCGGTGCGTCCTCCATCGCCCGCATCTCCCACGTGACCTGGTTGAGGTCGTTGTTGTGCAGGACGGCGACGATCAGGCGCGGATCGGACCATTTCTTCCAGTAGTGCGCGACGGTGATCAGCTCCGCCATTCCGTTCATCTGCATCGCGCCGTCACCCACCAGTGCGATCGCCGGACGGTCGGGGTGCGCCCATTTCGCGCCGATGACGTAGGGGACACCAGGACCCATTGTCGCGAGGGTGCCCGACAGCGACCCACGGACGTCACCGGTGAACCTCAGGTGCCGGGCGTACCAGTTCGCCGCCGACCCGGAGTCCGCTGCCACGATGGCGGTGGGCGGCAGCCGCTTCGACAGCTCGTGGAAGACCCGCATCGGGTTGATCGGATCGGCGTCGGTCATCGCGCGCCGCTCGGCGGTCTTCCACCAGTCGGCGACGTCGGCTTCGATCTTCTTCCGCCACTTCCGGTCCTTCTTGCGCTGCAGCAGCGGAATCAGCGCCCGCAGGGTCGTGCCAGCGTCGCCGACGAGGTTCAGCTCGTACGGGTAGCGCATGCCGATCCACTTGCCGGAGCGGTCGATCTGGATGGCGCGGGCCTGGTCGAGTTCCGGCATGAACTGCGTGTAGGGGAAGTTCGAGCCCACCGTCAGCAGCGTGTCGCACCCCGTCATGAGGTGATAGCTCGCCGTGGTCCCCAGCAGCCCGATCGAACCGGTCACCCAGGGCAGGTCGTCACCCAGCACGTCCTTGCCCAACAACGCCTTCGCTGCACCCGCGCCGAGCAGGTCCGCGACTTCGGTCAGCTCGGCCACGCAGCCCCGGGCACCCTGGCCGACGAGCATCGCGACCCGGTCACCGGCGTTGAGGATGTCAGCGGCCTGGCGGACCGCCGCGCGATCAGGCGTCACCGACGCCGCAGCCAGCCCGAGGCTGGAGGGCACCTGCTTGAACGCGTGTCCCGGCGCCACGTACTCCAGGTCGAACACGTCCGACGGCACGATGATGCAGGTGGGTGCACTCTCCGA